>OIGD01003405.1_pt1 | contig 10767 bp, 10 predicted proteins | sample 1582211 | NCBI WGS metagenome assembly OIGD01 (sample SAMN04414078, study PRJEB24778) | human gut metagenome | material: faecal | host: Homo sapiens
TTAATTGTTTTAAAATCCGACACAAAAGTCCAGCCGGAACAGGATACCATCACCATAAAAGGCGAACCGCTTGTCCTACGCCCCAGCAGTCGTTATCTGCTGCTCAACAAGCCTGCCGGCTATGTCTGTGCAACCGAGGATGCACGGGATCCAACCGTACTGGAACTGGTGCCGGATGCCCTCCAATGCAAGGGGCTTTTTCCCGCCGGCAGACTGGACAAGGACTCCAAGGGGCTGGTGCTGCTGACCACAGACGGTGCCCTGGCGCACCGCATGCTCGCCCCCAAACGACATGTTCCCAAATACTATTTGGTGCGATTGGCACATCCTTTTTCCACTACATATAGCGATGCGTTTCAAGCTGGCATTTCCCTGCGGGACGGCAGCCTTTGCCTGCCGGCAGAAACGGCACCCCTGCCGGAGCTGGGAGACACCTGGGCGCTGGTCGGCTTGCAGGAGGGAAAGTACCACCAAATCAAACGTATGTTTGCTGCTTTGGGGAACCATGTGGAGGAACTCATCCGGATCGGCATCGGCGACTTGTTTTTACCGCCCGATTTGCCGCTTGGAAGCTGTATGGAACTTTTAGACAAAGATTTGGAGAAACTGTTGAATTGCGAAACCACTTTTTCAGCGAAATTACAAAGCCTGAAAAAAAATTCGTCATATTTGATAAATGTAACAACATAATTTTGGGCAATAAATGACTTGAAAAAATTTTTATTTTTTGGTATGATTATTATAGGCTGAATTGGTAAAGCATTCCGGCTGCGCTGCATTCGGTAAAATAAGTTTAGGAGGAACTGCATAAAATGGCAAGTCTATCATTGAGAGGCATTTACAAGATATATCCTGGCAATGTAAAAGCTGTTAAAGATGTAAATTTGGAAATTAAGGATAAGGAATTTATCGTTCTGGTAGGTCCTTCCGGCTGCGGAAAGTCCACCACATTGAGAATGATCGCTGGTCTGGAAGAAATCTCCGAGGGCGAACTGTACATCGGTGACCGTCTGGTAAACGACATCGCTCCGAAGGATCGTGACATCGCAATGGTTTTCCAGAACTATGCGCTGTATCCGCACATGACCGTATTCGATAACATGGCATTCGGTCTGAAGCTGAGAAAAGTACCGAAGGCTGAAATCGCAAAGAAGGTAGAAGAAGCTGCTAAGATTCTTGACCTGAGCCACCTGCTGGACAGAAAGCCGAAGGCAATGTCCGGTGGTCAGAGACAGCGTGTTGCACTGGGTCGTGCAATCGTCCGGAATCCGCAGGTCTTCCTGTTGGACGAACCGCTTTCCAACTTGGATGCAAAGCTCCGTGCGCAGATGAGAACCGAAATCTCCAAGCTGCATAAGAAACTGGGTACTACCTTTATTTATGTAACCCACGACCAGACAGAAGCTATGACCATGGGTGACCGTATCGTTGTTATGAAGGACGGTATCATTCAGCAGGTTGATACACCGCAGGCTCTGTACGAGAAGCCAGGCAACAAGTTCGTTGCTGGATTCCTTGGTTCTCCGCAGATGAACTTCATCGATGCTGTTCTGAAGAAGAGCAACGACTACTATGTAGAATTCGGTTCTGAAAGCGCAAGCGGAAAGAAGTTCCAGATTGCGATTCCGGCTGCAAAGTGTGACCCGAAGCTGGCTGAATATGTAAACAAGCCGGTTGTTCTGGGTATTCGTCCGGAATCCCTGCATGATGATGAAATGTACCTCTCCAATGCAAAGACTGGTGTCATCGAATGTGACGTAGAAATCACCGAAATGATGGGTGCAGAAACCTACCTGTACCTGCTGTGTGAAGGCGTTCCGATGACTGCTCGTGTAGATCCTCGTTCTACTGAAAAGCCGGGCGACCACAACAAGATTGCACTGGATCCGAATAAGATTCACCTGTTTGATAAGGATACTGAAGAAACCATCATTAACTGATTGTTTTCTTCCACAACTTGTTTGAAAAAGGGTGCCTGTTGTCAAGAACCGATAACAGGCACCTTTTCGTTTTGATACAATGAAAAAGGAGGTCCTCTTCTATGGCAACCCCACACAATCAGGCAAACCGTGGCGAAATTGCAAAAACCGTCCTCATGCCGGGCGATCCGCTTCGTGCAAAATGGATTGCAGAAACTTTCCTCACTGATCCATACTGCTACAACACCACACGCAATATGCTCGGTTATACCGGTACCTATCAAGGCATTCCCATTTCGGTGCAAGGCAGCGGGATGGGCATCCCCTCCATCGGCATCTATTCCTATGAGCTGTTCACAGAATACGAAGTGGATCGCATCCTTCGGGTTGGAACGGCCGGCGGCATTCATCCATCCGTTCAGCTGCGGGACATTGTCTTAGGGCAAGGTGCCTGCACCGATTCCAACTATGCTGCACAATACCACCTACCGGGCACCTTTGCACCGATTGCCTCGTTTGCTCTACTGGAGCAAGCCGCAGCCGCCGCTCGGGCAGCCAAGATTCCGGTGCACATTGGAAACTTGCTCTCCTCTGACGTATTCTATGCGGAACAGAACACATTTCCGCAATGGCAGCGTATGGGTGTCCTGGCAGTGGAAATGGAAGCTGCTGGGTTGTACCTCAATGCAGCCCGTACCGGCAAGCAGGCGCTTTGCCTGGCTACCATCTCCGACCTGCCGCTTACTGGCACTGCAACTTCTGCGGAGGAACGCCAGACAACCTTCCGCAGCATGATTCAAGTAGCATTGGATACAGCGGTTCGTGCTGCTGCATCCTGACACCCAAATAACCCCCAGTTTTTAAAAACTGGGGGTTATTTGCAAGGATAATACCAGTATCGTTGCACCAATTACTAAGATTCCGATGACTCTGTGGCATTCGCTTCTGGTTCGGGGGATTCCGCAGTGGGAGCTTCTGCCTCTGCCGATACTGGTGTGCGCTTGGAGAAAAACGGAATACGCAATTTTTGATGCGGCCGCTTTTTCCCGGAATCATTCTTCCGTTTCGGCATGCCATCCACCTTTTCCCGCAAAACCGTATAAATAACCGACATGCACGGAACGCCCAGCATCATGCCAAGAATGCCAAAAATACCGCCGCCTACGGTAATGGCAAATAATACCCAGATAGCCGGCAGTCCAATAGAGGAACCGACCACTCTCGGATAGATCAGATTGCTGTCGATCTGCTGTAAAACAATGACCAGAATCACAAAGAAAACCGCATGCAGCGGGTGAATCAGCAGCAAGACCAAAGCGCCCGGAATCGTTCCGACAATGGGTCCTACAATCGGAATCAGGTTGGTGATTCCAATAATAACACTAATCATCAGCGGATATTCCAAATGGAAAATGGTCATGGAGAGAAAGCAAAGAACCCCCAAAATCAAGGCTTCTGCCAACTGACCGCTGATGAAATTGGAAAAAGTATCGAAGGTAATGTGCCCATAATGCGAAACCAGGCGATAATGCCGCTTGGAACACATTCTTTTCAGAATACGCTGCATCTGCGACCGCAGCCGCTTCCGGCTCAGCAGCATATAGATGGAAAAGACCAGCCCCATGACAATATCCACAATGACATTGACCACGTTAGATGTCCAGTTTGCCACCTTCTCTGCCACAGTTGGCAGGTAATCGCTCAGCTGCGTGAAAAGTTCCTTGAGCTTTTCCATGTTAAAGAGGTTGCTCGGATCCACTCCGGTCAAATCGGTAAACCGGTGCACATACGGATTTTCCTGCTGGAGCAGTGCCTGCAAATTGTCATAGTAATCATTGAACTTCATGGAAAAATCGGTGATACTGGTCACGAACTGCGGCACGACAATGCAAACAATGCCAGTCAAACCGCCCAGCAGCAGCAAATAGACCAGCAAAACGGCAACCGCATTGCAAGGAAATCGTTTCCCTTGGAAGAGCCGTTCCAATCCTGCACAAACTCTGCAAACCGGCTTATGCAACGTCAATGCCAGAGCAAAGCCGATGATAACCGGTCGCAAAACATTCAGCAGCTTGCTCAGAACCTGCCCCAGAACATCATACCGCATCAATAGGAATGCAATCAACAGCAGCACCGTTCCGCTGAAAATCAAGGTATGCGCAAGCCTTCGATCAATCAAATGGTTCTCTTTTCGTTTTCCTTCCCTCATATGCCGAAACCTCCTGTTGGCAGAACGCAGGGCGGGTCTTTCCAATCAGTACGCCGTTCTGTGCTTACTGATCGATGCTCCAATCAATCGGCTCCATGCCGTTTTGTACCAGAAAGGCATTTGTCTGTGAGAAATGCCGACAGCCGAAAAAGCCATGATACGCAGAAAGCGGACTGGGATGCGCTGCGGTTAAAATCAAGTGCCGGGGATTGGTAATCAAGCTGCGCTTTGCCTTCGCCGGATTGCCCCAAAGCAGAAAGACCATTGGCTTTTCCCGCTCATTCAGCAGCCGAATCACATCATCGGTAAACTGTTCCCATCCTCTTCCACGGTGGGAGTTCGCCTGTCCAGCCCGAACCGTCAGAACCGTATTGAGCAGCAGAACGCCGCTTTTTGCCCAGTTGGTCAGTTCGCCGTGTTTGCCGGTGTTGTCGATTCCCACATCGTCTTTGATCTCCTTAAAAATGTTCACCAAGGACGGCGGCGGTGCAACTCCTTTGCGCACAGAAAAGCATAATCCATGTGCCTGATTGGGACAGAAAATGCCAGCCCCTCGGCTTGCCCGGGTTCATGGTAGGGATCCTGCCCCAAAATCACTGCCTTGATGTCCTGATAAGACGTATACTTCATGGCATTGTAGATGTCATACATATTGGGGTAAATGGTTCTGGTGCGGTATTCCTGAATCAGAAACTGCCGCAGCTGCAAATAATAGGGCTTCTCAAACTCCCCTTTTAAAAGCGTATCCCAGTCATTTTCAAAATGTACCATAACCTGCTCCTTCTTTGTGATCGATCCAGCTCGAACAACCGCCGAACCATTTTTGGTCTTCTTTTTATTATACCACAAAATACAAGGCGTTTCAACCAGAAATTTCAGAGGTTGGGCGGGATTCGGTTTCGCTGCAAATTGCCTGCTGAAATCGATCAAAAACAGCATGCTTTTGTTTTTCAGATATATCGCCGAAAAACCATTCTGGAAATCAGCAATATTGTACAAGTTTTTGATTTCCCTATTGACTATTCCAAAAAAATATAATATAATTATAACAATTGTCGATTGGTTTGTGTAGATTCACCCATCGACACAGTAAAACTTCATTAGGAGGCTAAATCGTGAGAAAAGTAAAAAAACCAGTTTTCTTCATTGTTTTTGCCGTCATCGCATTATTCACTGTAACAACCGTTTTTGGCATCCATTACCAGTACGGCGATATCGTACATACCTATGTACATGGTTTGGATGACATTCGTCTCGGAATTGATATCCAAGGCGGTGTAGACGTTACATTTGAACCGGCAGATGACCAAGAAGCAACAGAAGATGAGATGGACGCTGCGCTGCAATCCATCAAAACCCGTCTGGTCAACCAAAACATCAACGACAGCGAAACGTACCTGGACTATAACAGCCATCGAATCATCGTCCGCTTCCCTTGGCAGGCAGGCGAAACCAATTTCGATCCGGAACAGGCTGTTAAGGAACTCGGCGAAACCGCTGAATTGACGTTCCGCTATGGCACCTCCACCAATGACGACGGATCTCCGGCAGGAGAAATTGTTATCAGCGGTAAGGATGTCAAGAAGGCAGGAACTGCGCAGCAGCAGGATTCCTCCACCGGTGATGCACAGTGGGTGGTTACCCTACAGCTGACCGATGAAGGCTCGGAAGCATTCTACAATGCGACCTCTTCCCTGTATCAAAGCAATGGGCAGATTTCCATCTGGATGGATAACAATATGATTTCTGCACCGACTGTAAACAGTGTCATTTCCGATGGGGAATGTACCATCACCGGAAACTTCACTTATGAAAGTGCAAAGGAACTGGCCGATAAGATCAATTCCGGTTCTCTGCCGTTCTCGCTGGAAACCACCAGCTTCAAAACCATTTCCCCGACTTTGGGCGAAGGCGCTTTGAATGCAATGATTCTGGCTTGTGCCATCACACTGCTCTTTATTATCGTATACATGATTGTTCTGTATCGTCTGCTCGGTGTGGTTGCGTCCATCTGCCTGATCGGACAGGTTGCCGGTATGTTAGCAGCCGTATCCGGTTGGTTTGGATTCCAACCCAGCACGACTTTGACGATTCCTGGTATTGCCGGTATCATCCTATCCGTTGGTATGGGTGTAGATGCCAATATCATCACCTGCGAACGAATTCGAGAGGAACTGCAAAAAGGCAAGAATCTGGACTCTGCACTGCATGCCGGTTACAGCCGTGCCTTTAGTGCAATCTTCGATGGAAACGTAACAGGCATGATTGTTGCCATTATTCTGATGGGTGCATTTGGTGTTCCGGACAGCTTCTGGGCAAAGGCACTGCATTGGCTCTTCTTTGCATTTGGTGCAACGACAGAAGGCGTTATTTACTCCTTCGGCTATACGCTGATGACTGGTTTGATTATGAACTTCATCATGGGTGTTCTGGCTGCAAGACTATTGACGCTGTCTTTGTCTCAGTTCAAGTGCTTCCGAAACAAGAAATTATATGGAGGTGCAAACGATGTCGACTAATGCAAATGCCAAGTCTTCTGTCAATGTAAAAGTACGGGACTTCTGTGGAAAATCCAAACTGTTCTTCATTCTTTCCGCAGTATTGGTTGTACTTTCTATTTTATCTACCTTCTTAGGGGTAAAAATCGCTCTGGAATTTAAGGGCGGTACGATTATTACATATAGCTATGTCGGCGATATTGAGGACTCTAAAATATCCTCTGCCGTTTCCGATTTAATCGGTTCCGATGTCAATGTACAGCAGGGAGAAAGCCTGGACAACGGCAACAAGACCTTGTCTCTGTCTTTCTCCTCCAAGGACGGCTTGACCGTAGAACGGCAGGCACAGGTTACCGATCAGTTGAATGAGCTGTATCCGGACAGCCAGCTGGAACTGCTGGACTCCAACGATGTCAATGCAACCGCCGGAAATGAATTCTTCCGGAAGTGTCTGGTAGCTGCTGCATTTGCTGCACTGGTTCTGATTCTGTATATCGCCTTTCGGTTTAAGCAGATCAGCGGTTGGTCTGCCGGTGTATGCGCCGTAATCGGTCTGCTGCAAACACTGGTGGTGGTATATGGTTCCGTTGTACTCTGCGGCTTTGAGATCAACTCCAACTTCATGGCAGTCATCCTGACCTTGCTCGGAAGCGCCATCAATGACACCATCGTTGTCTATGACCGAATCCGTGAAAATCAGCAGCTGCTGCCGCAAACCCCCATTGAAGAACTGGTAAACATCAGCTCCTCTCAATCGCTGCGTCGTTCTATTCGGACTTCCTTCACCACCTTCTTTGCAATGGCAGCTGTATCCGTTGTCTCCCTGGTAATGGGCGTAGATTCCATTTTGAGCTTCTCCGTTCCGATGATGTTTGGTATCGTTGTCGGCACCTATAACTCCCTGTGCTTCGTACCAAGCTTGTGGGTATGGTGGCAGAAGAAGCGTGGCGTAAAAACCTTACAGACAAAATCCAAAGCAAAGTCCAAAAAGTAAGGCATGGGGTGGCTTATAAAAATCGGTCTGGTGTACCTGCTGCTGATCAACTTGATCGCATATGGTGCAATGGGACTGGATAAACGAAAAGCCAAGCGGCATCAATGGCGCATTCCGGAATCGGTTCTGTTTACATGGGTGCTGCTCGGCGGTGGATTCGAATCCTGGGCATGCATCGGTTTCATCACAAAACCAAGCATCGTTCCTTTCGAATTGGATTTCCACTGATTACCATTTTCGAATATGGCTTGCTCTTGATATTTCTCTTCTGGAGATAATCCAAACTGCCTGCTGGTCAATTTGACCGGCAGGCAGTTTTTTTGCAAAAAAAGGGCATGTACAAGCTAGGTGCACATGCCGAGAGACAAGAAAAAGAAAGTACGGTGCGGAATGCTGCACATCCCGCACCTTATTTCATATGGGGAAATTTTGGGGATTACTAAATCCATTTTTAGTGTACCAAAGAAAGCTTAAATTTATCTGAAAAATATCTGTTCCCCAAAAAAATAGCCAGCCGGTGCAGGTCTGTACCGGCTGGCTTTGCTTTTCTGCTTCTGTTATTTTGCATTGCCCAGGAATGCAGCACCAATGATGCCGGCATCGTTGCCCAGCTTTGCAATGACAATTTCTGTGTTCTTCGGGGAGTTTCTGGTGTAAACTTCCTTCTTTACAATTTCCTTCATCGGCAAGAGCAGCGGATCGCCTTCGTTGCATACACCGCCGCCAATGCACAAAACATCCGGCTGGAAAATATTGATGGTATTGGTAATACCAGCTGCCAGATAGCGAATGTAATCGTCTACAACCTGCTTCGCGGTCTCGTCACCGGCACGCATATAGTTAAAGGCAGTTCGACCGGTAATCCGTTCTTCGTCCTTCATCGCACTTTCTGGATGCGCTGCCAGCGCTTCCTTGGTCATCCGAATCAAGCCAGTTGCAGAAGAGAAGACTTCAAAGCAGCCCTTTCTGCCGCAGGAGCACATCGGCCCGTTGACATCAATTACGGTATGTCCAATTTCTGCACCACCGAAGTTGGAACCGCAGTAGATCTTTCCATCGATGATGATACCGCCGCCAACACCGGTTCCCAGCGTAATGCAAACAGCATGCTTTGCACCCTTTGCCGCACCCGCTACATATTCGCCGTAGGCAGCTGCATTGGCATCGTTTTCAATGAATGCAGGACGACCCAGCGCCTCTTCCAAGTACTGCACCATCGGCGTATTGCAGAAGCCCAGATTGTTGGAATACTCGATGATGCCGGTTGCGCTGTTGGCAATACCCGGTGTTCCAACGCCGACCCATTCAATCTGATCCAGACTCAGTCCGGCTTCCTCTGCTGCCTGTCTGGCAACGGCTGCCATATCGGCTGCAATTTCCTGTTCCGGGCGGGGCAGGTTGGTTTTTACGCTTGCCTTGGTCAGAATTTGATAATTCTCATCCACAACGCCAGCCACAATATTGGTGCCGCCCAAATCAATTCCAATGTAATACTTCATTCTTTTTTCCTCCATTATCTTAAACCTGCAAAGCGCAGGATTATTCGGCATTTACTTTTGTCACAATACAGGTACAAGTTCCCTTGATCTGATAGGTGCCCAGTCCAGCTGGAAGCAGCACACTGCTTCCCATTGGAAGCGGATCAGAACCAGATGCCGTTTCCAATACCGCATTGCCCTCCGTCACCAACAAATGCTGGAAGCTTTCTGCGGAGACAGTCTGTGTCACAGCTGTTTCCACCTGCAAAACTGCCGTATCGAAATATGGGCACGCTGCTAACTTCCGAATGGTGCCGCCGGGAATGGACTGTTCCGGATACTGAATCGTTGGCGGAAGCGGCGTAAGAGTCGTAACATCCAGTGCCTTTTCCACATGCAGAGCTCTTGGCTTGCCGTCTGCAATTCTTCCATAATCATAGACCCGATAGGTGGTGTTGGAATTCTGCTGAATTTCTGCAATCAAAATGCCCTTTCCAATGGCGTGCAGCGTTCCAGAAGGGATAAAGAACACATCCCCCTTATGGACAGGAACCGCATTGGTCACTTCCAGCAGCGTATTTTTTGCAATTCGAGTCTGAAACTCCTTCTTGGTAATGGCATGTTGAAAGCCATACAGCAGAGAAGCGCCCGGCTCACAGTCCACAATATACCACATTTCGGTCTTTCCCGGTTCCCCCTCCACACGCTGCGCATAGGCATTGTCCGGATGTACCTGTACAGAAAGATTTTCCTTTGCATCGATCAATTTAATCAAGACCGGCATGGTATCAAACTCCCGGCAATTGGTGCCCAGGCACGCTGTTCCATGCTGGCTGAGATATTCTGTCAGTGTTTTCCCGGCATCCGGGCCGTTGAGAATCCGGCTGCTGCCATCCTTATGGCAGGCAAGCTCCCAGCTTTCTGCAATTCGATCTGCGGTGCTTTTTTTTCCAAACCGCTCTCGAAGCTGATTGCCGCCCCAGATATAGTCCTTACAGACGGCTTCCAAAAAAATAGGTTCCATTTGACGTTAAGCTCCTTTCTGGTATCTGCATCCTACCATTATGTACCGCTTTCTGCAAACGGTTTCAGGTCGAATTCCTTTAAAAATGCATCATAATCATCATGGTAAACATTCAAATCAATGTGAATCTGATCGCCATCATAGCCATCCAATTGTCCCTGATCACTGTACTGCCAGAACGTCCAGTTCATATACGGCTGGGATTTATAATTGCTCCTCCAAATTTTATAGCCGCTGTAGTGCCCCAGCAAGTACTTAAAATGCGCATAGGCGGTCGTATAAATAATCGGCTTCACGCCGTAATAGGCTTCCAGCTGATCCAATAGCTCCGTCAGAATGGCTCTGGTTTCCGTTGTGGAAGGCAGCGTTTGCCCATCTCCGTACAACTCGAAGTCCACAACCGGCGGCAAGGTGTTTTCCGTTTTCGGAACCGCTGCAATGAAATTCGCCGCCTGTTCCGCACCACTGCTCTCAAAACTGAAAAAGTGATAGGCCCCCACGTAGATCTGCACCGCCTTGGCATCCTCCCAGTTTTGTACAAACTGCGTGTCATTGTGGTCACTGCCTTCGGTTGCCTTGATAAAGGCGAAGTCTACACCCTGCTGCGCCAGCACCTGCCAATCGATGGTACCCTGGTAATAGGAA
>OIGD01003408.1_pt1 | contig 10760 bp, 11 predicted proteins | sample 1582211 | NCBI WGS metagenome assembly OIGD01 (sample SAMN04414078, study PRJEB24778) | human gut metagenome | material: faecal | host: Homo sapiens
ATTATTTCTTTCTCGTGTATATTGAGCAATTTTGTTTCTTGCTTCAGTAATTTGTGATTGTAAAGCTGCAATTTGACTCATTAGTATAACCTTTCTTTATATGTTATATATATATAAAGTATATTTAAATCATTAAATTGCATAAAATTAGTTATTTTTATAAAAATTGTAACAAAACTTTACAAATTAATTATTCTCTTGTAACAACTTTATCGATTAAACCATATTCTTTTGCCTGTTCGCTTGACATATAATTGTCTCGTTCTGTGTCTTCTTTTACTGTTTCAATATCTTTACCTGTATTATTTGACAAAATGCCATTTAGCATAGTTTTCATTCTCAGTATTTCTTTTGCTTCAAGTTCTATGTCTGATGCTTGTCCTTGTGCACCGCCAAGTGGCTGGTGAATCATTATACGTGCTTGAGGCAATGCCATACGTTTGCCTTTAGCTCCTGAAGATAACAAAAATGCTCCCATACTTGCAGCTTCACCAAAACATATAGTTGATACATCTGATTTTATTAAATTCATTGTATCATATATTGCCATTCCTGCTGTTATTACACCGCCTGGACTATTTATATACATCATAATATCTTTTTCGTTATTTTCACTATCCAATAACAATAACTGGGCAACTATTGAGCTTGAAACTTCATCATCTATTTCACTTCCTAAAATAATTATTCTGTCACGCAAAAGACGGGAAAATATATCAAAAGACCTTTCGCCTCTTGAAGATGCTTCAATTACTGTTGGTAGATAACTTAATATTATATTTTTATTTTCCATAATTTTAATCTCTTTTATTTTTATACTAAACTATTTTTTAATTATAGCACTTTAACAAGTATTTTGTCCTCAATTATTTTTTCAAACTTTGCATTTTTTATTCCTTCAAATCTTTCATCACATAATATATTTATATAATTATCACTTATTCCCTTGTAATATTCACCGTTTTTATTTGGTTCAATAATTATTTTAGCTGTTTTGCCTATATTTTCATTTAAAAAAGAAATATGCTTTACATCACTTAAATCTTTTATGAATTTAACACGTTCAATTTTAACTTTTTGGTTAATCTGGTTTTTCATTTTTGATGCAATTGTATTTTCACGTCTTGAGTATGGAAAAACGTGAACTTTGGACAATTTTGATTTTTTTATATTATTATACGTTACATTAAAATCTTCAACTGTTTCATCAGGAAATCCAACAATTATATCGCATCCAATAAATGCATTTGGGAATACTATTTTTATTTTTTCAATTAAATTTATTACATCTTCTGCTTTATAATGTCTATTCATATTTTTTAATGTTTTATCGCAAAGTGATTGGATTGATAAATGAAAGTGATGACAAAATTTTTGAGATTTTGATACTATTTCAAAAAAATCATCATTAATTTCATTTGGTGTCAATGAACCAAGTCGATATTGCTTAATGTTTGTTGTTTCAATATTTATCAACAAATCATTTAAAGTTAAACCAAAATCCATTCCCCATTGACCAATATGAATACCTGTTAATACAATTTCACTGTATCCGTTATTTTCAAGTATATTAATTTGGTTTATTATATTTTCTACTTTATTGCTGCGAACTTTTCCGCGTGCAAACGGTATAATACAATATGAGCAACGATTATTACATCCATCTTCTATTTTTATAGTTGCTCTGGTTCTTGAAACTTGATTTACAATAAACTCTTCAAATTTATTTTCTTCAAAAATATTTGAAACTTCTTTATATTTAATCTTATTTATATGTTCAAGTATTTTAAACTTCTCGTTATTTCCTAAAACGATATCAATATTTGGATTTTTGATGGCTTCGTCAATATGAGTTTGACAATAACAACCAACAGCTATTACTTTTATATTTTTATTTTTTTTCTTAATATTATTTATAAATCCAAGAACTTTTTTATCAGCTGTTTGAGTAACTGTGCATGAATTTACAATACAAAAATCAGCATCCAAAACCTTAAAAACTTCAATGTAACCATTATTTTTTAATAATTCTTTAATATACTCTGATTCTATTTGATTTGTTTTGCATCCAAAAGTTTTTATTATAAATTTATTATTCATTTTATTATAACTGTTCACAAGGCGGTAATGTGCTTGAAAATTCTGCAATAACACGTGAAACATCAGGACCGCCTATTACTACTTCAAGAATTAATTGTGAATTTATAAAAACAGTTTCAACATATTCCATTATATTAATATCAAGTACTTGAAGTTCAAGATAATCAGAACCTACGTATTTAATCTTACCGTATTCTGATGCTCCGCCCCATCTAATAAAAACAACTTGTTTTTCAAATTGTTTTAATTTTTGTATCAGTTTCATATATCACCTAAAAATTAATTAAACGATAAACAATAATATTATTTTATTTATAACATTTAAAATGTCAATTTATTATTTCTTATTAAGCTGGTTGATAACTTTTGTGCTTATATCAGTTGCTCCATATAATACACTTGAATCAGTGAGTATAAGACTATATCCTTCAAGTTTTCCAACTTGTTTTACAGCTTCATTTATATTTGTCCGTATTTTTTGAAGTTCGCTATCTGAATATTTTTTTAGGTTTTCAATCTTTAAGCCCAATTCTTTTTTTGAACTTTCTTCTATTTGTTTAGCTTCATCATTTGATTTTGCATTTTTCATTTTTTGTTGTGCGTTTTGAACGAATTTATCAATTTCATTTTCCTGTGTTTGAATTTTCGCATGAACATTTTTTGCATAATTATATTGATTCATAACATTTGTTAAATTTACATAACCGTATTTTTCAGCTGACAAAGCTTGTTGACAACAAAAAATACATGATAATCCCAATATTGCTAATAATTTTTTCATAATTTAAAAACTCCAGTTTAATCATCTTTTTTTATACTATATTATTTTTATTAAAATGTAAATAGTTTATTTTATTATTTGTTATAATATTATTATAATTAAATATGGAGAAAAATAATGGATATAATAATAGGCTGTGACCATGGCGGATTTAATTTAAAAAATAAAATTATTGATTATTTTAATATAAACGAAATTCAATACAATGATTTTGGAACATATTCAAATGAGAGTATAGATTATCCAATAATTGCCTTTAATGTTGCTAAAGACGTAGTAAACACAAATTCAAAAGGTATTTTAATCTGCGGGTCAGGACTTGGAATGTCTATTGCTGCAAATAAAGTTAAAGGAGCTAGAGCTGTTTGTGTCACTGATTCTTATATGGCTATTTTGTCGCGTCAGCATAACGATTCTAATATTTTATGTTTAGGTGAGCGTGTCTTAGGTACAAATGCCGCAATACATATAATTGAAACCTGGTTAAATACTCCATTTTTAGGTGAACGACATTTAAGACGTGTAAACATGATTAATAATTATAGTTAAAGGTTTTTTTATGGATGAAATATTTTCCCGCAATATTTTGACTGAAAAGATAGGTAAAAAAGGCCAAAAAAAATTAAATGATGCAAAAGTCCTTATTGCCGGCTTAGGAGGTTTGGGAAGTTGTGTTATTGCCAATCTTACTTCACTTGGTATTGGAACTTTGGGACTTCTTGATTGTGACAAAATTGAAAAATCTAATTTAAATCGACAGTTTATTCACAAATATTGTGACATTGGAATTGATAAAACTACTTCTGCGCAAAATTGGATAAAAAATTATCATCCTGAAATTAAAACCTGTCTTTATAACTTAAAACTTGATGAGAATAATTATGAAGATATCATTAAAGACTATGATATTGTTATGGATTGTTTTGATTCATATAGTTCAAAATTTTTGTTAAATAAAATTGCAATAAAACATAATAAAATTTTAATTCATGCAGGCGTTTCCGAATTTCAAGGACAAGTCACAACAATAATCCCAAATAAGACACCATGTTTAAATTGTCTTTTTGAAGATATTAAAAATTTAAACGAATATAAAGTTAAGGGTATTGTAAGTCCTATTATTAATATAATAGCTTCTATCCAATCAAGTGAGGTTATGAATCTTATTTTAGAATTTGATAATATTTTAAAAGGTAAGCTTTTAATTTTTAATTTAATTAATTATAAATTTAATATATTAAATTTTGAAAAAAATAAAAACTGTATGATTTGCAATAAGCAACATTAATTTTTATTATCAATATATATTTCATTTATATTATGTAAGACACCACCTAAAGATGTAGGATATAGATTTTTAATTCTATTTCTTATTGCAACAATATTTAAAGGTGAATATAAATATATAAAAGGTCTTTCATAATAAATAATTTCTTGATATTTATCATACAATTTTTTGCGTTTATTAAAATCAATTTCCAAACTTGCTTCATCAAAAATATTATCAAGTTTTTTTTCAAAAGAAAGAATATCATTTAAATTATCATTTGGATTACGTTTGTTAAACATGTGTAAAGCGCCGTTTGAATACCATACGTTTTTGCCTCCGTGTGGTTCAAGTGGGCTTCCAGTTAAACCCAAAACAATTGTATCCCAGTTAAGTGTATTTGTTATTCGATTAACAAGTGTGTTAAATTCAATAGGTTTAAAGTTTACTTTTATACCAAGATTTGCTAAGTCTTCTTTAATCATAACACCTATAATTTCACGTTCCAAATTTCCAGCATTAGTAAGAAGGTCAAATTCAACAATATTTCCGTCTTTATCATGCAATATATTGTTTTTATCCAAATAAAATCCGCTTTCTTTAAGTAAATCTTTGCTTCTATTTATGTTGACTTTATGACCTTTAGCAATTTTTTCATTTAAAAATATAGATTGCAATGATTCAGCTGTGAATAAAGGAGCTCCAACGCCAGAACTTACATTAAATATTATGGCATCTCTATCAATAGCATAATCTATAGCTTCACGAAAATTTCTATCATTAAACCACTTTTGTTTTTTTTCATCTACATAAAATTTACCCTTGTCATTTTTCCGGTCGTTTAAATTAAAACAGAGAAATAACGTGCTTGATGTTGGACCTAAATTGTATACTTTATAATCTGAATTTTGCTCGCTATCAATATATTTTGATACATAATAGCCATTTAAATTTATGATATCACTTTCTTTTGATTGAAATTTTAATAACTCGGTATTCTGGTCCTGGACTATTTGAAAAATATATTTATCAATATATGGAAGTTTGTCTCCATTTTTATTTATCATATAATAATTTGGATTTCGCTTTAAAACGATTCTTTGAGCTGGAATATATTCATCAAGTATAAATGCACCATTTGTAACAAACTTTTTTAAATCGCTATTTGTGCTTAATTGAAGATTAAAAGCTTCTTCACCAATATCGGTATATTTTTTTAAAATATGTTTTGGGGCAATAGGAACTCCTATCATTCTTAAAAACGGGGCAAAAGGTTTTGAAATAGTGAATTTTATTGTGTAGTCATCAATTTTGGTAACTTGAGGTAATGTGCCATCAATATACAAAGAATCACGTGTACTTGTATTTCCAAGCCCCTTAAAAACAATATCATTAAAAGTAAAAATGACATCATCTGCAGTTATAGGTTTTCCATCTGTCCATTTTAATCCTTTTCTCAGATAAAAAATATAAGTTTTACCATTATCTAAAATTCTAAAATCTTTAGCAAGTTTAGAAATAACTTCACCATTTAAAACATTTGTTGTAACGAGCGAATCATAAAGCAATTCACCTATTTGAGACGATGTAGCATCCCTTGATTCCCATGGATTAAAAGTTTTAGGTCCTTCACCTATTGTTGTTACAACTAAAGTTCCGCCAAATTTACCAATGGGAAGATTAGATACAAGGTAGTCTATTCCATTGATATTTTTGTTATTTGGGTTTATATATTCACTAAAGATTTTTTCATTTTTATTATTCGTTTGTGAGTTTATTATTACTTGCGGTTGACTCAATTTTATTCTGGATAAAACGAATAAAATAGGTAAAGCAAGAATAAATATTATAATACAAATTTTTTTCTTCATAATTATATTTTTACATAAACGAGAAAAAAAACATCACCAATTAATTAATATCCCACTTTCCGCATGTTCCACCCCAACGAGCTATAATATTACCTTGAACATCTTTTATCCTTGTAACTTGGGAATTATCAGCATCACCTTCAACAATTGTAATAACTTCACAATTATTGGCACAATCGTTACATCCATGTGTTACGGATGTGAATTTTAAATCAGACACTTGAAAGCCTTTAAAGTTCGTTTCTTTTTCAGTATATTGATGATTTTCCATAGCAAGCAAAGCAGCACCAATTGCACCCATAGTCTGATGATTATTTGGTACTATAACCTTTGTATTCAAAGCTTCCTCAAAAGCTTTTACCATACCTTTATTGGTTGCAACACCACCTTGAAAGGTAACTGTTGGTAGTATTTCTTTTCCCAAAGCAAGATTGCTTAAATAATTTCTTACTAGAGCCTGACATAACCCATAAAGCAAATCTTCAACCGGATAACCAAGTTGTTGTTTATGAATTAAATCACTTTCTGCAAAAACCCCGCATCGTCCGGCAATCCTGGCTGGTGAAGTTGATTTTAAAGCAGTATCACCAAATTGTTCAATAGGCACATTTAATCGACCTGCCTGCTGGTCAAGAAAACTTCCTGTTCCAGCTGCACATACGGTATTCATTGCAAAGTCAGTAACAATACCATCACGTAAAATAATTATTTTACTATCTTGCCCGCCTATTTCCAAAATGGTTTGTACACCTGGAACATAAGTGCTAGCTGCAACGGCATGGGCTGTTATTTCATTTTTTATAACGTCAGCTCCTATTAAAGCTCCAGCTAAATTACGGCCCGAACCGGTTGTTCCTGCACCCATTATCTTAAAGTCTGATGGAAGTTTATTAATTATTCCATGTAATGCATTTTGTACTGCATTAACAGGACGCCCCTGTGTTCTTAACATATAATCTGCAACAAATTTACCATTTTCATCAACTGCAGCTATTTTTGTTGTAACCGACCCTACATCAATACCCAAATATAAATTTTCTTGCATTATTCCTGCCTTATCATAAACATATCATAACTATTTTGAACTATAGCAAAAACATGTTTTTTGTTCAAATGTAAAAATTTTGTATAATTACTTAATTTTGTATTATAATAAAATTTAAGTTATTATTTAGTTTATGGAGCAAATTATGACAAATGTTATAAAGCTTTCTGCTTTTGGAAAAAATGATGTTCGTGGTATATATGGTGATGATATTACAAGCGAGTTATTTTATTTTATTGGCCGGGCTTACGTAAAATTTGTATGTGAAAAAAATAATATTTTGGCTAAAGATGTTTGGTTATCCGTATGTGAGGATGCTCGTTTGCATTCAAAAGAACTATCTGAAGCTTTAATCAAAGGTATAAATTCACTTGGCGGCAATGTTATTTATTTAGGTCTTGCACCTACACCTTTGGGATATTTTTCCGAGTTTATTAATTATCCAAAAGAACTTACACTTAATAATAAAGTATCAGGAGCTTTAATAATAACAGCAAGTCATAACCCAAAACAATATAACGGTTTAAAAATGACTTTAAATAGGGCATCTTTAGATGAAGCTCAGATTAAGGAAGTAAAAAAACTTACATTAAGTCAAACGAATAATAAATCTTCAAATTATCGTTTTGGTTTATGTCGCAAGTTTGATATAGTTTCAACTTATATTGAAAAAATTTCACAATCATTTCCAAATATTGGACAAAATGTTAAAATAGTTGTTGATAGTGCTAATGCTACAGGCGGGCTTGTTGCTCCAAAATTATATCGAGAACTTGGTTGCGAAGTTGTTGAATTATACTCAGAGCCTGATGGAAATTTCCCAAATCATCATCCAAATCCAAGTGAAGAATCAACATTAGATGATATAAAAAAAGCTGTAGTTGAAAATAATGCTGATTTTGGTATAGCCTTTGATGGAGATTCAGACCGTATTGGTGTTATTGATTCAAAAGGCAATTATTTAACAGGAGATAAATTACTTTTGATATATGCTCTTGATATAGTAAGCGATTTGGTAAAACGGGGAGAAAAACCGACTGTTGTCTCAGAAGTTAAATGTTCTCAGGTTTTATATGATTGTATAAATAATACAGGCGCTAGTGCTGTTATGTGCAAAACAGGTCACGGTTATATAAAATCTATGATGAGAGAAAAAAATGCAATTTTAGGCGGTGAAATGAGTGGGCATATTTTCTTTAAAGACAGATTTTATGGCTTTGATGATGCAATATATGCAGGATGCCGTATTATTGAAATTGTTGCTAAACATAAATTAAAAAATCATAATTTTAAACTTGAAGATTTACTTGAACCTTTTAAAAATACTTTTTGCTCTAAAGAAAATCGTTATAAAATAGAAAATGAATTAAAAAAAACTGTTTTGAAAATGGTTAACAATAAAATTAACGAAAATAAAGATTTGTTTTCGGATGAAATTAAGGATATAATTACAATTGACGGATTGAGAATTGTTTTTGATGGAGGATTTGCACTTATTCGTCAAAGCAATACCGAACCTGTTTTCACATTAAGGTTTGAAGCTAAAGATGAAAAGACGGCTAAACATTATGAGCATTGTATGGTAAATTTACTTGATGAGTGTAAGAAAAATATAGGACAATAAAGATGAATAATAAAAATTTGGTTTTAATTTTAATAATCTTGTGTGTTATTACACTATTTTTAAATCTTTTTAATACTTTTAATAAAAGTCGCAATAGTCACATAATAAAAGGACACAAAAATGAAAAAATTAATAAAATTGTATCATCAAATAAAATAGCAATAATAAATTTAAATGGAATTATTGAAAGTCGTTCAAATGATAGTTTTTCATTTTCCCAACAAAATGATGCCAATTCATTTTTGAAAGCAATAAAGGAAGCTCAAAATGATAATCAGGTAAAGGGTGTTGTATTAAAAATTAATACACCTGGCGGAACTGTTGGAATGTCACAAAATATATATGATGCTATAATAAGATTGAGAAAAGTAAAACCGGTTGTTGTATTTATGGAAGACGTTGCTGCTTCAGGCGGATATTATATTGCTTCTGCTGCAGATAGAATAATTGCTCAAAGTGGTACAATTACAGGCAGTATTGGTGTAATTTTTTCAACAGTTGATGCTCACCAATTGATTCAAAGTAAGTTGCTTATTGAACCAAACGTTATAAAAAGTGGAAAATATAAAGATATTGGTTCTCATTTAAAGAAAATGACTGATGACGAAAAACAATTATTGCAAAATATTGTCAATGATTCATATAATCAATTTATAAGAGCCATAATAAACGGACGTATTGAACGTAATGATAATTATTCAGTACCTTCCATGCAACTTGATATGGAAACTTTAAGTAAATATGCCGATGGACGTATTTTTACTGGCTCGCAAGCTAAAACTTTTGGGTTTATTGATTCAAACGGTGATTTAGATTATGCTGTTGAATTTGCAAAGGTTATGGCATCTGAAAAGTATGGTATAAAAGTAAAAAATCTTAATGTGCAAAATTATCCTGATAAAAAAGATTTTAATTTTTATAGTTTTATTTCTGAAATGTTTAATACGAATAAAACACAAAGCTCAATGATTGATGCTTTAATTCCAACAAGTGTAAAATTTTCTCACAAACCACTTTATTTATGGGAGTAAAAAATGCAAAACTTATTTAATAATATTTTTAATCTATTACAAACACCAACTAAGGCACTTGAGGATATTAAAAATAATATTTCTCTATCAAATGCCATTATAATAATATCTTTTATTTCTGTTTTCAATTATATATTGCATTTAAATATTTATAACCCTAAAAGTTATGTTTTGATTTTTTTTGAAATAATTTTCACAATTATAGGCTCCATAATTTTTTGGATTATGTTTTGTGCATTTTTTGGTATAGCTTCAAAAGTGTTTTATAATGATTCAAAATTTATTGAATTATTAAGTACATCAGCTTATTCGTTAATTCCGCTTATTTTAATATCCCCGCTTCAACTTTTGAAGGATGTTTATATATTTGGTTATATTTTTTCTGTGTTACTACAATTATGCATATACTTTTGGGTCATATATCTTTTTGCTAAAACGCTGACTATAGTATATAATTTATCGTTTAATAGAGCATATGTATTAATTTTGCTTCCCTTATTTTGTTGGTTTTTGGGTAATATTGAACTAGGGAATATAATCCTTAAACTAATATATTTGTTTAAATAAAAGACTGAATATGATTTAATCATATTCAGTCTTTATAAAGTTTATTAATTTGGTTTATGCATAGATATTTCCATTCGCATCTCCATTACTATGTATGTGACCGTGCCCTACTTGTGCTCTGTTTCCGTTTTCATCTTCCAAACCTTCTATAGTAATATCTATAGAACCACTAGGAAGCCTAGAAGATTTTACTTTGGGTCCTTCAAAAGTTGCACCATTTCCCGAAAGATTAACATTAATATTTTGTTCTAAATTATCAGTGCTTTGCAACAATGAATTATCTTCTTTATTATATTTGATCCTATTGATGTTTTTTCCTGAACCTAAAACATTAGTATAACTTCGGATATGGTTTCCTTTATTTAATATTGCTCGTGCGTGTTGCAGTTTTTCTTCATCATCCTTACTATCTAGTTTCATCAGCTCAAGAACTTCTTTAGTTGTCATAGAATGAATAGTTTCTCTTAATATATC
>OIGD01003416.1_pt1 | contig 10721 bp, 18 predicted proteins | sample 1582211 | NCBI WGS metagenome assembly OIGD01 (sample SAMN04414078, study PRJEB24778) | human gut metagenome | material: faecal | host: Homo sapiens
GCTGAATTTGTAAAATAAACGCAAGAGAAAACGCAAGAGAAATCTTAGCGGATTCTCTTGCGTTATTTTTTTTGCGCATTTTTCAGGAAAGCGAGGGAACAGGAATGGCAAAACACATGACGCAGGATGACCGCAAGGTGCTGGAAGCTCGGTACAATGCCGGACAGAGTGTTGCCGGAATCGCCAGGGCGATGAGCTTCAACTATTCCACCATCTATAAGGAACTGAAGCGCGGCGACACTGGAAAGATGGATGCCAATGGTCGCGCAGGATATAGTGCAGAGCTTGGGCAGCAGCGGTTATACAACGCAAAGCAGCGGTTCAGGTATCGGGCGGATTGCCCGGCGGAGTAAGGCATGGGAGAAGTGTTTAAGCTGAACCATTGCTATAACATGGACTGCCTGCCGGCAATGGAACTGTTCCCGGATAATTATTTTGATTTGGCGGTTGTGGATCCACCGTATTTCTCTGGCCCGGAACGCAGAGGATTTTACGGATCAAAAGTCAGCAAAATAGGCGTACATCGTGACTACCCCGTCTCTCCTGCTTGGAGTAAACCAGAGCCGGAGTATTTCAAGGAGCTGTTTCGAGTGTGCCGCCACTATATTGTATGGGGCTGCAACTATTTTGACTACCAGTTTGCTACCGGACGGATCGTGTGGGACAAGTGCAATGGAAATTCTAGCTTTTCAGATTGCGAGATTGCGGCGACAAATTTGTTTTCCTCAGTGAGAATGTTCCGGTATATGTGGTCCGGCATGATGCAGGGAAAAAGCATCACAGAAGGCGACACCATGCAGGGAAACAAGAGCTTGAACGAAAAGCGAATCCACCCAACGCAGAAGCCGGTTGCTCTTTATGACTGGATTTTCAAAAACTATGCAGAGCCAGGGCAGAAGATCCTTGACACCCACCTCGGAAGCGGAAGCAGCCGCATAGCAGCATATGAGGCGGGGCTTGGCTTTATCGGATTTGAAATTGATCCGTTCTATTTCCAGTTGGAAGAAGAACGGTTTTCTGAGTACACAAGTCAAACAAGCCTGTTTCACATGGAGGGAAAGAAAAAATGATTCTTGAAAAACTTCACAGAGCAATCAACAACTTCAACAAGACATTCAACTGGCGGCGCTTCCGCCGCGATGCGCTGCACCTGGGAGAAAGCCTGCTGGTGTTCGGCGTGCTGTATGGCATTTTTTCAACCCTGATCTGGGGTGTCTGCTGGCTGTTCAAAATCAATTACAACCCAGATCTCATTGCCGTTGCATGGGCAGTGCCGGTGTTGCTGGACACTTTGGTCAAAAAGGCTTATGACTGGAACAATGAAGTCCGGGACTGGGATTGAGAGGTGGGAACGACCTATGGATGAAGCAACAAGAATCTCGCTGAAAGACCAGTTCAACAGCCTTTTAGTACGGGCTATTGAGGGTAGGCGCGGCGGTATGGCACTGATGCGGGTGCTGGAAGAACTGGACTTTTACAATTCCCCGGCCAGCGCGAAGCATCACCTGAATGTCCCCGGCGGTCTGGTGCTGCATTCTCTCAATGTGGCAAGAGCTGCCCTGGAATTATGCGACAAGATGCCGCAGTTTGCAAAATGCAATAAGGACGCAGTCTTGACCGCCGCGTTACTCCATGATGTTTGCAAGGCTGGGCAGTACATCAAAAAGCCGGATGGCAGTTACCGTTATGAAGATAGTCACTTGATGGGACACGGTGAAGCATCCGTCAGCATTATCAAAGACTGGATTTTCTTGACCGATACGGAAGCCCTGGCAATCAGGTGGCACATGGGAGCATATAGCGGAGAGCAGGACTGGGGAACGCTCAGCAAAGTATACGACCGCTGCCCGGAAGCTCTGTGCCTGCACATGGCTGACATGATCGCAACGCACATCATGGAGGTAGAAGAGTGAGCAGAGGCACTGCCTACTATGATCTTCCGAATGGTGAGCGAATAGAACTGCCGACAACCATGCCGGATGTTGAGGAAGTGCCGGGACCCCTATGTGATGGAAAATTTGAATTGCCAGAAGCCGTAAAAGAAATGTTCAAGTGGATGGATGAAACATTCGGAACATGGGAAAGCGACTTCAGCAGTTTCAAAATCTGGATGAAATTGCGGAAAAACTTCAATCCACCGGTGCGCTGGGAAGCGGTGCAAGACAAGCGTCGAAACCCAAAGCCTTTGGGCCGAAACACCTATTTATATAAAGCGAGGAAGATCAAGAGCTTGGCAAGAAGTACACATACCAGAGCATCCCTGCACAAGGGAAAACAAAAGGGTACTGAAGAACAGTGCAAGCACACATTCAAGATAACCGCAGCCCGGTGCGCACCTTGCAGTGGTTACAACGTGGAGTGCAAGCACTACGAGAAAAACAGTGCCGCTGATACAAAGCATGGTTCTTCTCGAACGTGAAATAAGCAGCCCTGCACCGCAGAAGCGGGGCTGCTTTTATATGGCGCATGGCGCTTTTTCTAGGCATTGAGCGCTGCAAGCAGGGCCGGACCCTGTATGTGCCGAGTTGAGTTTTCCATGGAAGCCGGTACGGTCAGGAAATCAGCCGGCCGACATAGCGGAATGGTGCTGTACAGCAGCGTCCTCCTTTCCGTTAAAGCCCGGTGCAAAACCGGGCTGCCATTTCCGCAAAAGACGCACCCGCATGGATTTGACGGGAATGGGTGCGCCGCAGCATGAGCGTAGAAATGCCCTGTTCAATCCGCCCAGGAACAAAAGCGGTAGGCCATTGCCGTGGCCGCCCCGTCCGGTACTCTCTTGCCGGGCGGGTTTGATATGCGGACGCATAGAGGATGTACTTGCTTCTGACTATCCCCCATGAGCAGGTGAGCCGGTTCGATACCGACCGTCCGTGCAAGAAAAGAAATGAGGAAAATGAATGGAACTGGAATGCTTAACGCCGGAGTTTCCACAAGGAGCGAGAATTTACAGCGTGGACGGGGTGGCACCGTCGCTGCTCAATAGCGCTTCGGCCATGAGATCGCAAGGCTTTTTGGTCTGCGGGGGGGTGGGACAGCATGAAAATATGCGAAAGTAAGCCGGTGATTTGCAGAGCGTCAGGGCAGGCATCGGCTGATACGCTGGATAACACCTGCCCTTGTCTGACGTGTGACCATGAAGCACCTATTGTTGCCGGATCATACTGCTTGGCGGGGAATATGATAGACCGCAACACCGGGATGAACGGCACGGGAGTAGACGAGAATGTGACATTCACGCTGAACACCGTTGACCGTCACGCGGTAGCCTATGACGCAAGGCACCATTGCCTGAACGGCAATGTGAGCGGAACATTGCAGGCTAAAGGGGAAGGCGGATGGAGCCTGAACTACATAAATCCGGTAATTCAACCGTTGCCGGAAGCAACCGGAGCGGATACCTATAATGGAACTGTTACCGGAGAGGTGGCGGCAACGCTTACAAAAGTGAACGGCGTAGCAACGAGTGGACCAAAAGTGATTCAAGCCGGCGAAAAGGGTTCACCGGACTGGATTGTCCGCCGTCTTATCCCATTGGAATGCGGCCGATTGCAGGGCTTCCCTGATGGGTGGGCAGAAATCGCACCGCTGACCTCTCCACAAGAGTTTCCATTCTGGCGTGAAGTATATGCCAGAGATTGCGAAATCAAAGGGAAAAGACCGAGCAGAAAAATTGTGCAGGGTGGCAGCACTGAAAGCGACAAGGCATTGATGCGCTGGCATGACGGCCTGCATAGCATGGCAGCAGAGTATGCCATGTGGGGCAATGGTATGGCGTTGCCGAACGCACTGTTCTTTGTCAAAAATGCTTTCCGGGAACTGGGCAAACCAGCCGAGGACGTGAAGTTGGGAAGCCTGTTTGACGGCAGCGGAACGATGCCGCTGTGCGCGGTAATGTGCGGTGGACGGGCAGTATGGGCAAGTGAGGTGGAGCCGTACCCTATTGCCGTCACGAGAACGCACCTGCCGCATATGAAGCACCTAGGAAGCGTGAAGGATGTCCGGGGAGACAAAATCGAGCCAGTAGATATTATTACGTTCGGATCTCCTTGCCAGGACTTGAGCATTGCTGGAAAACGCGCCGGCCTGGGTGGCGGAAGATCTGGGCTATTCTGGGAAGCAATCAGAATCATCATAGAAATGCTGGTTGCAACAAATGGCAAATATCCGCGCTTTGTGATCTGGGAAAATGTGCCCGGTGCACTTTCGTCAAATGGAGGGAAGGATTTTGAAACGGTCCTCAATGAACTACTTCGTATCAGAGGATTTGCCGGAGGTAGAGCAGATAAGCCTATTCTTCAACATGGCAAGTGGGGGGGCTTCGCAAACTACGGAGCTGTTGCCTATCGAATCGTCAATGCTCAATACTGGGGAATCCCCCAGCGCAGGCGCAGAGTATATGCTGTCTGCGATACTCGTAGAGAATCCGCCGGAGTGGTCGCTTTTGAGCGAAAAGGCACTCAATGGGATTTTAACCCGTGCATCCCGAAGGGGGAAGAAATTGCCGGACTTACTGCTGACTGCTATTCATGGCATGATCGAATGGTGGCATCGAGGCCAGCGGGGGGGGCAGCATGGAGCCTACACCGTGAAGATCCGGTCAGGGTGTGAGGGTGGCGGAAAAGGAGCACTTGTTCAGAAAGAACTTTCTGCAACACTGGCGACACATCAGGATCAAACGCTTTTTGAGCTGAGAAATATGGTACTGAATGACCAAGGCGGAGGAAGAATGAGCGTCACGCAGGGAACGTCCGGGACGCTCAGAGCGCAGGAGCATGGGCATCCGCCAATTACTTTTGACAAGATGGGAGGAACGGAAAAAACATGAAAGTGGACATATCAAAAATTGCCTTGGTAGTAGTCATGATTGCAGGCATACAGACCGGCGTGCTTTATCACCGTATTGATGATCTGGAATGTCAGCGGGATATTTACAAGTCCCGGTATGAGGACTGGGAGGGCGTGTCGAAAGAGATTGCAGAGTACGCCGATACCCTGCGGGATTCTCTGAAAGCACGGGACCGACTGGATGGAAAATTGCTAGTTGAGGATGCTGGCGATTTTCTCTGCACGGCCTACTGCACCGAAAAGCGGGAACATATCTGCGGAACGGGAACAGGAATCACGTCCAGCGGTGCACCGGTAGAAGCTGACGTGACGGTGGCGGCTGACCCGGACGTGTTCCCGTTTGGGACTGTCCTCTATATCGAGGATGTAGGAGTGCGGATCGTTCAGGACAAAGGAGCGGGAATCCAGGGAAAACACTTGGACATAGCCGTTTCTGGAAGCCACGAAGATGCACTGAGCTGGCAAGGCTATGGAACGCACCGGGTCTGGATCATCCAGGAGGCAGCGAAGTGATGTGGGGCAAGCTCCAAACGCACGGAGACAAGAAAAATGACGCAGAAGTTTTGGCTATTGCTGCTGCGGGTGCCCCGTTGGATGTCATGGCTATGTTTTTTGAATCACACATTGAGGAGTTGCCTGACTTGTGCGTTGAAAAACTTGCAGAAGCAGTTGATAAACGCGCCAGCGATACTCCATGTCACCGGGAATCTGAAAACTGGAAAGACCTTGCAGCTTGGGCAAGAATTGAACTTAAAAGGAGAAAAAGCAATGGACGGATTTGTGAAAACACTGGGTGTTCTGATGGTTTTGGCAGCTGTGGCACTGTGGGCGGCACTGATTTTCTTTGTGCCTGCCGCACTGATTAAGTTCCTTTGGCTTTATCTGGTGGCATGATGGACAATGAAACGCTGACACGGATTCTGTCCGCACGATTTATAACGTGTAATGAGCAGGCCCGAAAAGGCAGTAAGGGATGCACGAAAGAGTGCAAACTCTATGAGCTGCAAGAACCGGGTATGACCTGCCGGGACAGCGTCCTTCTCCACGCAGAGGAAGCAAAGAAAATTTTGAAAATAAGGTCGCACAACTCCTGACACAGGCCGCCCGCTGCGGCGGCCTTTTTTGTGAGCATGGGAACAGGCCCGGCCCGGTTCAACTCCGGGATTGCCCAAAACTGAAAGGAGAACACACCGATGCAGAGGTACTACATTTTGCTGAAAGCGACCGGTGCTGGTGGGTGGCCGGGTTGGCTGCCGTACCGGCTGGATGCGGACAGCGCCGAACAGGCTGTTGAAAAAGCCAAGGAGCAGGCCGAGAATCATTACCAGGAGTACGAAAAGTTTGAAGTTCAGGCTATCGAAATTGAAAGGAGAAGCAAATGAAGCTGGCAGCAATCGCAAAGCTCATTAAGGCAGATGGGTACTGTAAACTCTACAAAGTGTTCTATGACGATTGCAGAACCTATGATTTGTACATTGGAACCAAAACGGCAATCTTCCCGCTGACCGGATTTCCGAAGGCACAAAATGAAAGTGAGTTGGCAACCCTCCTGGGCATCAGCAAAAAGGAATGGGCAGACATCGAGTTTGATAATGACTGCCCGGATGATCTCCATCACATCGAAGGGATGGATTTGGACGACACGGCAGACGGAGAAATGGACTGCGTGACCGGAAGAATCGGTATCCGGTACTGCGGGTGTGAACTGGTTCCAATGATCGAGCCTGTTTCGGGAACGGTCGGTTTTGTGGATGCGAAGCAGATCATGCCAGTAGCAGATGAAATCCGCAAGAGCGGATATTTCAAATACTGCGCCAGGAAGATGGCGAGCGGCGGACGCTACTATGTTATCAAGGACGGAATGGTGGTGCGCGGCGCGGTGCTTCCTGTAAAGCTGGAACCTCTGGCAAAGTCTGGACTGCGTGAGCTTGCCGACATGGTGAAAAAGACTAGGGATGTTGCCGATGTGGAGGACTTGAGCGAACAGGAGGACAAAAACGATGCGTAAGACTTTGAAACTGCTGGCTTTGTCCACCTGCACTGCCGCGCTGTGCGTAACACTGACTGGGTGTGAAGCTGTCAAGGGCGCAGCAACCAGTGAAGAACCGGTCAGGACGGTATATGTTTACCTGCCGGATGGCACTTTACTGGACAAAGGACGGGCAGACAAAGTGAGTTCATTTGTGTACAATGATCGTATTGTGAAAGTCACAATTAACGGGAAAGCGTATAAAACTAGCTGGGCCAATGTGGTTTTAGTGGAGGAATAACGATGAGTAAGGTTTTGAAAAGCGTAACCTTGGGCGATGTGAAAAATGGCGGCATCTTCAAGGCACTGGGCAAGGAGTTCGTGAAGCTGGATGCAGACGAACACGGCTGCCTTGTTCTGGCAAAGGACATTTGGACGAAAATGCCGTTCCGTGAGGGCGACGACCCGGAATGCCCCAACGATCTGCGCCGGAGCGAGATTATGCCATATCTGGGTAACTGCCTGGCAGAGTTTACAAAGAACGGCACTCCGCTGAGTACATTCATTCCGCTCAGAATCGACCTTCAGGACACGACCGGCCAGAACGAATACGGAATCTTTGAAGTGAGGATTGGCCTGTTGACCCTGCGCGGGTACGGAAAATATTGGCGGCTGATCCCGAAGGTAGATGCGCCGTGGTGGTTGGCAACGCCTTACGGCACGCCGAATTGTTCTCCGCTCACCGGCGATAACGCCTACGTCTGGTACGTCTACACCGATGGCTCCAACAACCGCAACTGGTACAACGACTCCTATGGTGTTCGCCCCGTTTTGTGCTTTTCCTCTGCACTCTTGGTCTCTGTTGAGGACGAAGGCGAGGCCGGGTTTTCTCTTGCAAATGTTCCGCTGGATGATCTGCTGGCTGAGATCAAGAGCCGGACGGAGGGTTGACCATGGATGCAGTGAAAAATGACGTGAAGCGGCTGGTCAAAATTGAGCTGGCCGCTGCAAACAAGAAGTTTCGGATGTTTGCAGGGCCGCATGAGGGCGCGGGAATCATCCAAGAAGAAGTCGTGGAAGCTGTGCAGGAAATGAACGGTCTGCGTCAGGAACTCAATGCAATGTGGATGAATGTTTACTCCAACAATCCGCAGATTTCCACGAAGGGTGTATATGATCGGGCTGTTGCTCTGGCCGTGGAAGCTATTCAGACAGCAGCGATGGCCCGGAAGTTTGAGCGCAGCCAGCGCCGTCACTGGCCGGGGGCAAAGGATCCGCACTATGGTGAAGAAGAATGACGCACCTACCGAAATCGAGACCATCACGCTGACCATGAGCCGCCCGGTGGCCGAGGCTGTGCAAGCGGCCTGCGAGTGGTACTTGCGCTTACATATGGGCCAGTTCTGGGATGTAGCCGATGATCTGTGCATGGCAAAGTTCTATTCCGATGCCAAACATAATGAGTTCAAGACAAAGGAACAGCGGGACAACGCTTTCACGGTTTCAATCCACCGCCGGAACGATATGCAGGATGGACTGGATAACCTATATCGCCGGTACGTTCTCCCTGCCCCAATCTCCGACCTGATGGAGATTCCGTACCGGGCAGAACAGGTATGGCTTGTCATTCGCCACGCCTTGGCATGGCATGACAAGCCGGAGGGCGACTGGATGAATGTGGAGTTCGATAAACCACTGAACCGTTCGGATCAGCCGCAGCCGACCATAAAGCTGACCGAAGTGCAGGACAACACAAAGCCTGCCTGTGATGGCTGATGCGCAAAGTGTGGGGGTGTACTGAAATGAGTGCTGCATTATTCGATCTGGACAATGATGGAACGCTGGAAATCCTCATATCCAGAGCAAATATCAAGAAGATAACACGGGTGACGGTTGCAGAGCCGGGCAGGAAAACGGCAAAAATCTTCCTTCCAGATGTACCGCCGCTGGAATCAGAATGGGAGCTGAATCCAGGACGGTGCACCTGTGAGCATTTCCGCTGCAAGAAATGCCATTTCATCAACTGTGTGGCCGTTAAATACTGCGGCGAGTGCGGGGCAAGGATGAAAAATGCGGGCGTAAAGCCGGAAGATTTGCCTCTTCCGGCGCTCGATGAAAGGTGAAATTTAATGAGAAAAAACGGAGCAATGTTTATCTGCAACCGGTGCAGAAAGCAGGTGTTCGCGGAACGGTTCGACGATGGTGTGTTTGACCAGAAAGCATTGGATGGTTGGGCGCTTGAAATGAGAAACATCCATGGAATCGGAGATCTGTGCCCGGAGTGCTACAAAGTGTACCGCGAAACGATGGATCGTTTTTATGAAGGCGGCCGACATGGAGGGTAAGACAGATAACTCCCAGAAAAAGGAAGAACACGATTCTTTGAAACCTGCAAGGGATGCCATTGCAACTGCTATACGGGCCGCCCAATTTGCGAAAGCGACCGGCACCCCACTGCCGAAACCACTTAAATGGCAGCGTGAATTCTATGACGCTACCGGTGTGTTTCCATACGGCTGGTATGAGTGCCCGGTATGCGGGTACAGGACAGATTGGGAACCGCACGCCTGTCCGATTTGCCACACACTGCTAGAACCGTGACGAAAGGAACACAGGATGATGGAACCTGAAAGAACCTGCTGCACCTGCCGCTGGCATGAGGGCTACACCTGGGTATGCTTCAACGGCAATTCTCCGAACCGTGCCGACTTCACTGACCCGGAGGACACCTGCGAGTGCTGGGAAGTCAGAACGGAAGAAAACAGCATCGGTGACTACGAAGTAAACTAATCAAGCTCTAATCAAGAATTAAGCAAGCCCGTCGTTAAATTGCCGCCCTGACGAGGCGGCAAGGGGCTTGTATGTGTAACTTAATCTAGCGACCACAGGAGAACACAAGCCGGGGAAAGCGGGGGTCAAGGGGGGAGAAAACGAGGGCGGGTCTGTATGGCTTGACGGAATGGGAAACTTAGAAAGACCTGCCCGGCGTTGTGTCCCCCTTGTCCTGCGAAGCCGTGTGTGTTTGGTCCACAGAAAAGAAAATCCCAGTAGAACTTTGCGGAAGGAGGAAGTGAACGGTGCGGGCATGGTACATTCGGGAGCAGAGACACATTCTTGGAACGTCCGATTATGCAGAAGTGGATCTCTTTGAAACAACGGACAAAGAACATACCGCATCCGCTCGCCGCAAAAGAGAGCTGGCAACCTCCATTGCGCAGCAGAAGTATAACGACATGATAGCAAGGCGGTATTTCTGCCAGCTGGCCTATACGAATTTCGGGGAAAGCGACTGGGCAGTCACGTTTACATACGACCACGACCACCAGCCAGCACCCGGAGATTTTAACCAAGTAGACCGGGACTGGACGAATTTTACCCGCCGCTTGAAGCGCTTCTGCAAAAAGATGGGTCGAGAAGCATCCAAGTGGATGCAGGTTGCAGAGTACAGCGTGATGGACGAGGACGGGAAAGTTACCGGCAGACACCACCATCATGCGATCCTGCAAGGCAATCTGACATGGCAGGAGATCAAGGACTTGTGGCGGGACAGCACCGGGCGGCCGATGGGGCTTGTGAAAGTTGAACCTATCGATCTGACCTGTTCCAGCTTTGAACGCTTGACGACCTACATGACGAAAGCCCGCGCCCGCATCCGCCGCTGGCGGCAGAGCCAAGGACTGAAAAAGCCGAAAACTCCGCGCCCGAACGACACAAGATGGAGCCGCAAGCGCTTTGACGAAGCGTTTACCCTACCGGATGATCGTGCGTACTGGGAGAAAAAATACCCTGGCTATACTCTGCGTGAGTGTGAGCAGCATATCACCGGCAACAACACCAAGCATTTGATCCTCAAGTTGAAAAAGAAACCGGAGACCCGGCGGAAGAACAGGAGAAACCAGCCATGAGC
>OIGD01003427.1_pt1 | contig 10677 bp, 10 predicted proteins | sample 1582211 | NCBI WGS metagenome assembly OIGD01 (sample SAMN04414078, study PRJEB24778) | human gut metagenome | material: faecal | host: Homo sapiens
GCATCACAACCTTCACAATCCAACCCGCAACATGCAATCAATTGTTTCATCGTCTGTTATAATCCTTTAACCATTCCAAAAACACTACTATAATAAAGGAGGTGTGACAAAATTCATAATATGGCACACCTCCTTTTCAATATTTCTTTTATCAGAGTAAGTCAGAAGCTAATTCGGACAATTGACTACGTTCTCCTTTGATCAGATTGATGTGAGCAAACAATTCTTGCCCTTTCATTTTATCAACCATATAAGCGAGACCATTACTCTGTGCATCCAGATAAGGAGAGTCTATCTGCTGGATATCCCCGGTAAATACCATTTTCGTTCCCTCTCCTGCACGGGTGATAATCGTTTTAATCTCATGCGGAGTCAGGTTCTGCGCCTCATCGATAATACAGAACGTTTCCGAAAGACTTCGACCGCGGATGAAAGCCAATGCTTCAATCACAAGTTGCCCGTTCTTTTGCAAATCATCTATTTTACGAGCATCTGATCCACCGGGTGCAAACTGTCCCTTAATAACATTCAGATTATCAAACAAGGGCTGCATATAAGGAGCCACCTTCTGCTTCTCATCGCCAGGCAAGAATCCTAAATCCTTATTTGCCAAAGCAACAATAGGACGTGCCAGCAGAATCTGTTTATAAACATTCGCCTGTTTTAATGCAGAAGCCAAAGCCAGCAAGGTTTTACCGGTTCCGGCCTTTCCTGTCAACCCGATAAGTTTTACATCCGGATCATTCAGCACCTCAAAAGCAAAACTCTGCTCCGCATTGCGGGGCTGAATACCATAATTGCTGGCTTTTTCCACTTTTTTGAATTTATTGGTGAACGGATTATAACGGGCCAGGACAGAATTACGCACACTCTTTAAAATAAAACATTCGTTCGGCTCCAGCTTCGACTTTATATCGAACAGATCAGCATCGATGCCATCAGGAGATGCATACATCTTATCAATCAAATCCGGATCTATATTCTCGTAAATGTCTTGTGCACGTTTGAAAATATCGACATTAATGACCTTGTCGGTTATATAATCTTCCACTTCGATACCCAACGAACGCGCCTTCATACGCAGGTTCACATCCTTTGTCACCAGAATGGTTTTCACCTTCCGGTCTTTTTCAGACTCAGCAACCGACAGCGTACACGACAGAATACGATGATCTGCGGTTTTTTCCGGAAACGACTGGTAAATTTTCTCCTGATACTTGTCCCCGGTCACCACATGCAAAGTGCCTTTGCCAGGTCCCAGTGAAGCTCCTTTCAAAAAGAGGTCATTGCTGGTCAACGTATCTAACTCGCGTACAAACTCACGGGCATTGTAGTTGATCTGGTCGCTCCCCTTTTTAAACTTATCCAACTCTTCCAACACGACGATCGGAAGATAAATATCATTCTCCTGAAAGTTCTCAATACACTTGTAGTCGTGCAATATGACATTCGTGTCAAGCACAAAATTCTTCTTTGCTCCCATGATCTTTCGATTTAATGATTATGCCTCTAAGATAGAAATATTTCCGAGATATTATCCCTCGAAAGCCAAGAATATATCAAATAGACCAATTAATTCCACTTTTTTACAAAAACCAAAGATCACGCCCCGCTTTATTTATGTATTTTTGCAGGTGAAATGTCGAAATTAAATTCATGAAAAAATACAAACTTATCACATGCATGTTGCTGTTTGCCGGATGCTTGTCGGCGCAAGATAATTTGTCAGCATTGCTTCCTATGCCGAACCAAGTCAAACAAATCGAAAGTAAGAAAGATTTCATCATAAGCGGAAAGACGACCATACAAACGAATCTGCCAGAGGATGCTTTTTGCATTGCAGAGTTAAAAGACATCTTGAGACAAAGAACAGGGAAAACACCAACTCTATCCTCTTCCGGATCCGGCAGTTCCGTCATTCGCCTCATACTGGATCCTTCAGTCAAAGGAGATGGACATTACCTGTTATCCGTATCCGAGAAAACAGTTTCCATAAAAGGGGCAACACAGGGTTCCATTCTGTACGGACTTATGACCTTAGATCAGATTCTGTTAGGAGATGTATGCCGAACTTTATCGGGAAAGATTGCACCAATCGAAATCGACGATCAACCCCGTTTCAGCTACCGTTCATTGATGAGTGAGGAAAAGATTCTTGTTTCTGGAACAAATTTCTTCACCCAAGCGGATAATTTCCGAAATCGGCTCAACAAACTGATGGTTACTTTTGAAAACTTAATGAATATTCCTACTTTTACAACCGGATTTTGAGAAACCAATATCAACAAATACATTAAAATTAAACACATAACAAATTTATGAAAAAGATTTTCAGCTTATTGTTAGCGGCCTCCGCGTTTGCGTGCACGCAAGAGAAGGTGGTCGAGATAACCATCAGTAATCCGTCTACCACAGACCGCACAAACGAAATCACCGAAATCACTTCGGACGCCATCACCAAACTGAAGGGTGAGACATTCATCATTTCTGACAATACAGGCTCGCAAGTTCCCTATCAGATAACGTATGACAACAAGATTATTTTTCCTGTTTCCGTCAAGGGGGGTGAAAACGTGACCTACAAGATCACCCCAGGAACACCTGAAGCGTTCAAAACAATTGCCTGCGGTAAACAATATCCCGAACGAGTGGACGATATTGCCTGGGAAAACGACCGTATCCCCTTCCGTACCTACGGTCCGGCCTTGCAAGCTACCGGCGAGAAAGCTTATGGTTGCGATATTTGGGTAAAATGTGTATCCGAACCGATTGTCGACATGCGTTACAAAACCGAACTAGATCCGGAAACAAGAGCTAAGATTGCAGAACTGCGCAAGACCGACCCGAAAGCAGCACAGCAATTGTCCGAATCTGTTTCCTATCATATCGATCATGGTAACGGATTGGACTGTTATAAGGTCGGTCCCACATTGGGTGGTGGAGCGACAGCTTTGGTCGTAGATGGAGAAATCGTATATCCTTATTGCTATAAGACGTATGAAATTCTCGATAACGGACCATTGCGATTTACCGTAAAAGCCGTGTATAATCCCGAGACTATCAAGGGAAAGGATGTCGTTGAGACCCGTGTCATTTCTCTCGATGCCGGTTCGCAGCTCAATAAAACTGTTGTTACTTATGAAAATTTGACCGAGGCGACGCCTGTGGTAGCCGGAGTGGTTTTGCATGAACCTCTTGATCAATGCCATTATATGGCCAGTGCCGAAGACGGTTATATTTTGTATGCCGATCCGACCGATAATGTAAATAATAACAACGGAACGATTTATGTGGGTTGCGTATTTCCCGGTATGCTTACCGATGCAAAGCCTGTTATGTATGAAGAACCTGAAAAGACTCAGGAAAGAGGCGGTGCCGATGGTCAGCTGTTGGCTTATGCCGATTATCAACCCGGAAGTCCGTTCATTTATTATTGGGGATCGGGATGGAGCAAATACGGTTTTGAAACAGCCGAAGCTTGGGATACCTACATTCAGAATGCGGCGGTAGCCAAGAGAAACCCGTTGCAGGTAACCGTGAAATAATAGAATCTGCATTTCTTTCGAATTATACAAGTTGAAAAGGCTCTTTGCGAAAATATTGTAAAGAGCCTTTTTTGTTTTGAAATCAATCCGGTAGGTGATTGTACAAATATTTACTTTTATGGAATTTTATGATGTTATTTTGTTAACTTTGTCGACAGAAATAATCAACTGTAATCAAAAATGACGAAGACCGTACAGAAAACGAATAAAAATGCTATCCTGTTGATGCATTGCCCCGACCAGTCGGGTATCGTGGCAGTCGTTACCGATTTTATCAATATCAATGGCGGTAATATTCTTTATCTCGACCAGTATGTCGACAGGGAAAATCGTATTTTCTTTATGCGTATAGAATGGGATTTGACCCATTTTATCATACCCGAAGATAAAATCGAAGAGTATTTCCATTCTCTTTGTGCGCAGAAATATTGTATCAATTTCAGCCTTTATTTCAGCGATAGGATTCCCCGTATGGCTATTTTCGTATCGAAGATGTCGCATTGCCTTTACGATTTGCTGGCGCGCTATACGGCAGGAGAATGGGAAGTGGAGATTCCTCTCATCATAAGTAATCACCCCGATATGGAGATTGCTGCAAAACGATTCGGAATAGACTACAAATATTTTCCTATTACCAAAGAAAACAAGGCCGAGCAAGAGGCCGCCGAGTTGGCTTTGTTGAAAGAGTACGATATCGAATTTATCGTGTTGGCTCGTTATATGCAGATTGTTTCTCCCGAGTTTATCAGCCGGTTTCCTAACCGCATCATCAATATTCATCACTCTTTCTTGCCTGCTTTTATCGGTGCTAAACCTTACCATGCTGCTTTCGAGAGAGGTGTAAAATTGATCGGTGCAACAAGTCATTATGTTACAAGCGACCTCGATGCAGGACCCATTATCGAGCAGGATATTACCCGCATTTCACATAAAGATCCTGTTGCCAGTCTCATAAGAAAAGGTCGTGATTTGGAAAAAATCGTCTTGTCTCGTGCCGTAGAAAAACATATCGAACGAAAAATACTTGTCTATCAAAATAAAACCGTAGTATTTTAAGTTTTATCATGCAAGTTGCGATTGTTAAGTATAATGCCGGTAATATCTATTCGGTAGATTGCGCTTTGAGGCGGGTAGGAATTACTCCTATACTTACCGATGATAAAGAGGCTCTTATGGCTGCCGATAAAGTCATATTTCCCGGTGTAGGCGAGGCTGCAACGACGATGACTTATCTTCGGGAGCAGGGTCTCGATCGTCTTATTCGGGATTTGAGGCAGCCTGTTTTGGGAATATGTATCGGTATGCAACTCATGTGCCGCCATTCCGAAGAGGGAGATACCGATTGTCTCGGCATATTCGATGTCGACGTAAAACGTTTCCGCCCCGAGAGTCGGGAACAGAAGGTGCCGCATATGGGTTGGAATACGGTAACCGGTATTGATACGCACATGTTTCCGTCGCAGTTAGAGGGGCAATACGTCTACTTTGTGCACAGCTATTATGTGCCTGTCTCTCCATACACAACGGCTATGACCGATTATATATGCCCTTTCAGCGCGGCATTGCATCGCGATAATTTTTACGCAACGCAATTTCATATCGAAAAAAGCGGAACGATGGGTGAGGCTATATTCAATCATTTTTTATCTCTTTAAACCATGATAGAACTCATTCCGGCCATAGATATTATCGACGGTAAGTGTGTGCGTCTTTCACAAGGAGACTATGCCAGCAAGAAGGTCTATAACGAAGATCCTCTTGAAGTTGCGAAGATGTTTGAAGATAACGGATTGCGGCGTTTACATGTGGTTGATCTCGACGGGGCGAAAGCTCATCATATCGTCAATTATAAAATACTCGACAGGATAGCCTCGCATACGGAACTGATTATCGATTTCGGAGGGGGACTTAAAAGCGATGAGGACATAAAGATTGCTTTCGATTGCGGTGCCCGAATGGTAACCGGGGGAAGTATAGCCGTGAAAAATCCCGATGTTTTCAATGGCTGGATTACTCGTTATGGAGCAGACCGCATCATTCTTGGAGCCGATGTAAAGGACAAAAAAATTGCTGTCGGTGGATGGTTGGAATCGTCCGATTGCGATCTTTTCTCATTTGTGGAGGCATATCATGAAAAAGGTATAGAGAAAGTCATTACGACCGATATTTCCCGAGACGGCATGTTGCAAGGACCTTCGGTGGCGCTTTATCGGGAAATGTTACAGCACTTGCCCGGTATTTTCCTTATTGCCAGTGGTGGCGTCAGTTGTATCGGTGATATTGTGCATCTCGATGAGGCAGGTGTACATGGGGTCATATTCGGAAAAGCTATATACGAAGGACGCATATCGTTACGTGATTTATCTCGACTCCTATAAAAAATTTAAAATATGAAAAACACATTTATATTGTTGCATTCTGTATGCATGGTGGTGGTTCTTTCTCTTTTGTCGGGTTGTTCTTCTGAGGAACATCGGGAGGGGATTGTCCTTGAAGAATTTCTTTATGAACAAGCCGATTTCCCATCTTGCCATTCGGTTACGATTGTAGAGCTTGAAAATGGAGATTTATTGGCTACTTATTTCGGGGGTACACATGAGCGCCACCCCGATGTGGAAATACGTTTGCAGCGAAAAACTCCCGGAGGACAATGGTCTGCGCCTCAAAGCGTGGCCACCGGTATTCAGAATGACACATTGCGTTACCCGACATGGAATCCCGTGATTTTTCAACCGGACGGAGGGGAACTGATGCTTTATTATAAAGTCGGTCCCAGTCCCAAAGAATGGTGGGGTGAATATATTACATCAGCGGATAACGGGTATACATGGAGTTCTCTGCGACGGTTGGAATTACCGTTGCTCGGCCCCATTAAAAATAAACCTATACAGCTTGCCGACGGCACGCTGATTTCCGGGTCGAGCGATGAGAGGCACGGTTGGAGGGCTCATATCGAGCGCAGTACCGATAAGGGGCATACTTGGGAGTTTATAGGACCGCTTAATGATGGAAAAAAGATCGCTGCCATACAGCCGGCCTTTTTACAGCATGGTGGCGATACCATACAGGTTCTCTGTCGTACGAATGGAAAAAACGGAAATAATCGTATTGTGCAGGCATGGTCTTATGATGCCGGCAAATCGTGGAGTGAAATGACCGAAACGACATTACCAAACAATAATTCGGGTATCGATGCTGTAACCTTGCGAGACGGACGTCATCTTTTGATATATAACCATTCGACTCGTAATCAAGAGAATATGGGTCATAAAGGTCGCGGAGTCATTAATTTGGCAGTGAGCCGGGACGGAATAAATTGGGAAGCTGCACTTGTGCTTGATTATATCGACCAACCCGAAAAGCAGTATTCTTATCCCTCTATGATTCAGACGGCCGACGGCCTTGTACATATAGTGTATACATGGCATCGCCAGCGTATCAAACATGTTGTTGTAGATCCTCAAAAACTTGAAACTTATCCCATTATCGATGGGGTATGGCCTACCGATAAAGTTCCGTTTGTCATGTCTCCTGTCGATGCTTTGTAGATCGGAGATAAATGTAAATAATATACTTGGAAGGTTGTCTGATAATATCTTATTATTTCTTCCTTGCAAATATGGTGAAATAGAAAAGAAATCGTATTTTTGTCCGTTGTTTTGCAGTTATTTGATAGAAATAATTCGGAAAACGGCAAAATTATAATAAAGGAAATTATTGGACTCAAACAAAAGTCATTGTCTTTCCGAGAAGATATGTTAGCAAAAAGAATAATACCCTGCCTCGATGTGAAAGACGGGAAAACCGTGAAAGGGGTGAACTTTGTTAATTTCAGGGACGCTGGCGATCCGGTGGAGTTGGGTCGGGCATACAGTGAACAAGGGGCCGACGAATTGGTATATCTCGATATTACTGCTTCTCATGAAGGTCGTAAGACATTTACCGACTTGGTGCGTCGTGTGGCGGCTCATGTGAGTATCCCTTTTACCGTAGGAGGCGGAGTCAACGAAATCGGCGACGTAGATCGTTTGCTGAATGCGGGTGCCGATAAAGTTTCGATTAATTCATCGGCATTGAAAAATCCGGTTTTAATCGAGGATATTGCAAAAAATTTTGGTTCTCAGGTTTGTGTTGTCGCAATAGATGCTAATTTTGAAGAAAATTCTTGGCGTTGTTACCGTAGCGGTGGCCGTATTCCTACGGGGAAAGAACTTTTCTCTTGGGCTAAGGAAGCTCAGGAGCGGGGTGCCGGTGAAATTCTTTTTACCAGTATGACCCACGACGGTGTGAAGACAGGCTATGCCAATGAGGCTCTTGCAGCTTTGCATGAGCTGCTCGATATACCGATTATTGCATCGGGAGGGGCCGGGGCGAAAGAACATTTTCGAGATGCTTTTCTATGGGGTAAAGCCGATGCGGCATTGGCGGCCAGCGTGTTTCATTTCGGCGAAATACCTATTCCGGAACTGAAAGCCTACCTTGCAAAAGAAAACATTTGTGTAAGAATATAATAGAATAAAATATGAAACTTGATTTTGATAAGATGGGTGGACTTATACCCGCCATTATACAGGATAACTGTACGGGTAAGGTCTTGATGTTGGGCTTTATGAATAAAGAAGCCTATGATAAAACTCAGGAAATAGGGAAGGTAACCTTTTTTAGCCGTACCAAAAATCGTCTGTGGACAAAGGGCGAGGAGAGTGGCCATTTTTTGAATGTTTGCTCGATAACGACCGACTGTGATGCGGATACGCTTCTCATCAAAGTCAATCCCGTCGGTCCTGTTTGCCACACGGGGAGCGATACTTGTTTTGATGAAAAAAACGAAGCCGATTTCTATTTTATACAGTATTTGCAAGATTTTATCGACCGACGTAAGTCCGAGATGCCCGAAGGCTCTTATACGACATCGCTCTTTAAAAAAGGAGTGAACCGTATGGCTCAGAAAGTGGGAGAAGAAGCAGTCGAGACTGTTATAGAAGCAACGAACGGTACGCGAGAAGGATTTATTTATGAAGCATCGGATTTGCTTTATCACCTTATTGTGTTGCTGACATCCAAAGGGCTGCGAATCGAAGATTTGGCGAGGGAATTAAAAAGTCGCCATAAAGAATAATCTCTTTCTATGGAAAAACGGCAACTCATAAATTATCGTCAGGTAGAAATTTGCCGAAACGAACAAATCGTTTTGCAAAAAACCGATTTTGAATTGTTCGGTGGAGAGTTTGTCTACCTGATAGGCCGGGTGGGAAGCGGGAAAAGTACGTTGTTGAAAACGATATATGCCGAAGTTCCCATTCAAGATGGCGAAGCGATGGTATTCGATGTAAACATGCGGAGAATACGCCGTCGCGAGATACCGATGTTGCGTAGAAAATTGGGAATCGTTTTTCAGGATTTTCAATTATTGACCGACCGTACCGTACAAAAAAATCTTGAATTTGTGTTACGGGCTACCGGATGGAAAGATCGTGCTGCCATAGGTGAGCGGATACAGAAGACCCTTCGTCAGGTCGGTATGGAAAATAAGGCTTATCGTATGCCACACGAACTGTCGGGAGGAGAGCAGCAGCGTATTGTCATTGCACGGGCTTTGCTCAATTCCCCTGAAATCATATTGGCAGACGAACCGACCGGGAATCTCGATCCTCAAACGGGAAAACAAATCGTTGCTCTGTTACATGAGATTTGTAACGAAGGGACTGCGGTAATCATGACTACGCACAACCATTATTTGGTACGTGAGTTTCCTGGTCGGGTATTGCTTTGTAATGAGAAGCAGATAACCGACATTACCGATACGGTACCTATAAAGTAATCTTAATATGTGCATTTTTTGATAAATCGTTATATCTTTGCAGCGATTCAGAAAAGAAACTGTTAAATATCAAAATAAGAAATGAAAGTATTAAAGTTTGGTGGAACATCTGTCGGCTCTGCGCAACGTATGAAGAGTGTTGCCGGGTTGATTGGCGACGGCAGTCAGAAGATTGTCGTTCTTTCGGCCATGTCGGGGACAACCAATACCTTAGTAGAGATTTCGGATTATCTCTATAAGAAGAATCCCGATGGTGCCAACGAGGTCATTAATGCATTGGAACGTAAGTATCAACAAGTTATTTGCGAGTTGTTCGATACCGAGGCTTACAAACAACAAGCCCTCGATGCCGTGAAGACCAATTTCGATACCATGCGCTCTTTCACCAAAGACCTTTTTACTATGTTTGAGGAAAAAGTTATCCTTGCACAAGGTGAATTGATGTCGACTACGATGATGAATCTTTACCTCAATGAGACGGGTGTAAAATCGGTTTTGATACCGGCTCTTGACTATATGCGCATCGATAAGAACGGAGAACCCGATACGGCATATATAAAAAGCAATTTGGAAAAGCGGTTGGCCGACACTCCCGATGCACCTATTTATATTACGCAAGGCTTTATATGTCGTAATGCTTACGGTGAAATAGATAACTTGCAACGGGGAGGAAGCGATTATTCTGCATCTCTTATCGGGGCGGCTGTTCAGGCTGAGGAGATACAGATATGGACCGATATCGACGGTATGCACAATAACGACCCTCGTTTTGTAGAGGGTACGAAACCTGTACGTACGCTCAATTTCGAAGAAGCTGCGGAGTTAGCCTATTTCGGTGCTAAAATCTTGCATCCGACATGTATTCTTCCGGCAAAACTCAATCGTATTCCCGTGCGTTTGCTCAATACGATGGAGCCTAATGCTCCCGGTACGATGATTTGCGGAACGTCCGAATCGGGAAAAATCAAAGCTGTGGCGGCCAAAGACGGTATAACCGCGATTAAGATCAAATCGGGTCGTATGCTGTTGGCTTACGGTTTCTTGCGCAAGGTGTTTGAGATATTCGAAAGTTATCAGACGGCAATCGATATGGTAACCACATCGGAAGTCGGAGTATCGGTAACGATCGATAATACGAAACATTTGAGCGAGATTCTCGATGATTTGAAAAAATTCGGAACCGTAACGGTCGATGAGAATATGGTAATCGTTTGTGTCGTAGGTGATTTAGAGTGGAAAAATATCGGCTTTGAATCGAATGCAATGCAGGCGATGAAAGATATACCTGTACGTATGGTATCTTACGGTGGA
>OIGD01003429.1_pt1 | contig 10657 bp, 10 predicted proteins | sample 1582211 | NCBI WGS metagenome assembly OIGD01 (sample SAMN04414078, study PRJEB24778) | human gut metagenome | material: faecal | host: Homo sapiens
ATCACAATGGCAACACACAAGAACTTAATTGTTATTGAATTGACTGTTACCTATAATAATTTGATTTATCGTGCAGAGCAGTCTGCTGTAGATAAGGAAGATGCACTGGATGCTTCCATTGATAAAATCATTCGTCAGATCCGAAAGAACAAGGCCCGTGTGGAAAAGAAACTGAAAGAGGCTGCTTTCATGGGAATGATGGAAGAGCCTGTTGCAGAGGCAGATCATGAAGTAATCCGTCACAAGAAATTTGTGATGCACCCCATGAGTGTAGAAGAAGCCATTCTGCAAATGAATCTGCTGGGACACACTTTCTTCATGTTTACCAATGCAAACACCGGAGACATGAACGTGGTTTACAAACGTGCAGACGGAAAGTATGCCGTATTGGAACCGATTTTTGACTGATTCCTTCATTCCTCAATTTACTACATAGAATCGGGCGTTCCGAAAGGGACGCCCGATTCGTTGTATGCATCCATCTATGCGAATCGGTTGTTTCCTGTTCTATTGTAAGTTTAGATGCGGGTTGCCAGCTGTTTGGTATAGCGATTCCGAAACTCCGTAAAGGTTCCTGCATCTAATTCTGCACGAATCCGTTCCAGCAGTGTATTATAAAAATAAAGATTGTGCATCACTGCCAGACGACCAGCAAGCTGCTCATTTGCCTTAAAGAGATGCCGCACATATGCACGTGAAAAATGACGGCAGGTTGGGCAGTCACACTGTTCATCCAGCGGTCTCTCGTCTGTCTCATAACAGGCATTCGTAATATGCATAATGCCATTCCAAGTAAAGACTGTTCCATGCCGTGCGTTTCGACTGGGCATCACACAGTCAAACATATCGACGCCCCGATAAACTCCCTCAATAATATTGGATGGCGTTCCCACTCCCATCAAATATCTGGGCTTGTCTGCCGGCATATACGGTTCTACTTGTTCAATGATGTGATACATTACCTCTGTCGGTTCTCCGACTGCCAAGCCGCCGATTGCATAGCCATTTAAATCCAGTTCTGCAATCTCCTTCATATGATCGATTCGCAGTCCATCATAGGTACCGCCCTGATTGATGCCAAACAGCATTTGATGCGGATTGATGGTGTCCGGCAACTGATTCAGCCGTGCCATTTCCGCTTGACAGCGCTTCAGCCAGCGAACCGTACGGGCACAGGACGCCTTTACATAATCAAACGGTGCTGGATTTTCAATACATTCATCAAACGCCATTGCAATGGTGGAAGCAAGATGCGACTGAATCTGCATGCTTTCTTCCGGCCCCATAAAGATACGCCGTCCATCAATATGAGACTGAAAGTAAACGCCCTCTTCCTTAATCTTTCGCAGTTTTGCAAGAGAAAATACCTGGAACCCACCGCTGTCCGTCAAAATTGGCTTTTGCCAATTCATAAAGCGATGCAGACCACCCATTTTTTGAATCACTTGATCGCCCGGACGTAAATGCAGATGATACGTATTGCAAAGCTCCACCTGACATTTGAGTTCCACCAGATCTGGCGAAGAAATGCCACCCTTAATGGCAGCAGATGTACCAACATTCATAAAAAAAGGGGTCTGAATGGTACCGTGAACCGTTTGAAAAACACCTCGCCGCGCATTCCCCTCTTTGCGTAACAATTGAAACATATCCTACTCCTTTTCTTTGATTTTCAAATTTTTGTGCATGAATTCCACCAATTATTCCGGCAGAATGCACATGGCATCGCCAAAACTGAAAAAGCGATACTGTTCCTGAACAGCAACCTCATAAGCATGCATGGTCTTTTCATAGCCCAAAAAGGCAGATACCAGCATAATCAACGTACTTTCCGGCAGATGGAAATTGGTAATCAATCCATCCAGGACTTTAAAAGTATAGCCCGGATAAATGAAAATATCGGTATACCCGTCTGATTCCACCAATTTTCCGTTGTTCATAGTAGCAACAGCTTCCAGTGTCCGGCAAGTGGTGGTTCCAACTGCGATTACCCGTCCGCCATTTGCCTTTGTTTCCTGAATCTTTCGAACGGTTTCTGCCGGCAGCATATAATGTTCACTGTGCATTTTATGTTCCAGAACGTTTTCTTCCTTTACCGGACGAAAGGTACCAAGTCCAACATGCAAGGTCACATATGCCTGATCGACACCCTTTTCCTGTAGCTGCTTCAGCATTTCCTTAGTAAAATGCAAACCAGCCGTCGGTGCAGCAGCAGATCCAAGTTCTTTGGAATAGACAGTCTGATAGCGTTCCTTATCCTGCAACTTTTCTTTGATATAAGGTGGAAGCGGCATCTGTCCCACATCCTCCAGTGCAGTATAAAAGTTCCCTTCACAGAAAAACTGCACGATACGATTTCCGTCTTCCTTGACTTCCAGTACCTCTGCGGTCAATCTGCCGTTACCAAACGTAAACTTTGTACCAACCTTTGCTTTTTTCCCCGGACGGCAAATGATTTCCCAAATTTTATCTCCTTTCTGCTCCAGCAGCAGGAATTCAATAAAGGTGCCATTTTCCATCTTTTCTCCGTACAATCTCGCCGGCAATACACGGGAATCATTCATGACCAACAGGTCACCTTTTCGCAAAATATCGCATAAATTATAGAAATGACCATGTTGAATGGCGCCTGTGTTTCGATCAATTTCCATCAGTCTGGAATGATCTCGTGGTTCGATTGGTGTTTGCGCAATCAGCGCTTCCGGTAAATTGTAATAAAAATCTGATTTTTTCATATAAAACTCCTAGTTTTTTTAAATTTATGGTTGACAGGATTCTTTAAACATGATATGATAAGAATAGGTAGAGGCGCACGCTTAATGAGTCCCATCCGGCAAGAACACCCACTTTCGAAAAAGCCGAATGCAAAAGGTATGCGTGCCGAAACAGCTTTCCTGGGAAAAAGGCTGTTGGGCATATTTCCGAATAGGAATATGACTGTCATCGTTATGATGGAGTGCTATCGGCGTTGGATGAGAAAACGCCAACATCTTCTATTATATCGTATGAGCCGCCGGTTTTCAACCGGTTTTTTCATATTTTTTAGATTTTTTTGGAGGAATCACAAATGAAACAGTATCAGGTGGGTATTATTGGTGCAACCGGTATGGTTGGACAGCGGTTTGCAACACTTTTGGAACAGCATCCGTGGTTTCATGTAGCAGTACTGGCTGCATCCCCCCGTTCTGCCGGCAAAACATATGCAGAAGCTGTCGGCTCCCGTTGGGCTATGACCAAGCCAATGCCGGAATCCATGAAAGACATGATCGTCATGAATGCACAGGAAGACATTCAGGAAATTGCTCAGAAGGTAGATTTTGTATTCTGTGCAGTTGACATGAAAAAAGAAGATATCCGTGCTCTGGAAGAAGCTTATGCAAAGGCAGAATGCCCGGTTGTTTCCAACAACTCTGCACATCGGTTTACACCAGATGTTCCGATGGTTGTTCCGGAAATCAATCCAGAACACATTGAAATTATTGCAAGCCAGAGAAAGCGGCTCGGCACCAAGCGTGGCTTCATTGCTGTAAAATCGAACTGTTCTCTGCAAAGTTATGTACCGGCTCTGCATCCGCTGATGAAGCAGTTTAAGGTTACAAAAGCTTTGGCATGCACCTATCAGGCTATTTCCGGCGCTGGAAAGACATTTGAAACTTTCCCGGAAATCCTGGACAATGTCATTCCGTTTATCGGCGGAGAAGAAGAAAAGTCAGAAAAGGAACCGCTGAAGATCTGGGGACACATTGAAGGCGACCAAATTGTTAATGCAACAACACCGGCAATTACAACACAGTGCCTGCGTGTTCCGGTATCGGATGGTCACACTGCTGCTGTATTCGCATCCTTTGAAAAGAAACCGACCAAGGAAGAAATTCTGGAAGCTTGGAAGAACTTCTCTGGTGTACCGCAGGAACTCCAGCTGCCGTCTGCACCGAAGCAATTCCTGCACTATTTTGAAGAAGACAATCGTCCGCAAGCAAAGTTGGATCGCAACCTGGAAGGCGGCATGGCCGTTTCCATCGGTCGTCTGCGGGAAGATTCCCAGTATGATTATAAATTCGTTTGCCTGTCTCACAATACCCTGCGTGGCGCAGCAGGCGGTGCTGTTCTGATGGCAGAACTGCTGGCGGCAAAGGGCTATTTTGACTAATTGAAATAGGGAGGTCTTTGCATCATGAAAAATACCATTTTTACCGGTGCCGGCGTTGCCATTATTACGCCGATGCTGCCAGACGGTTCAATTGACTATGCTGGTCTGGGCAAAAATATTGATGATCAAATTGAAAATGGAACAGATGCCATTATCATCTGCGGAACAACCGGTGAATCTTCTACCATGACGGACGAAGAGCACCGCAAGTGTATTGAATTTGCTGTACAGCACACACACAACCGGGTACCAGTGATTGCCGGAACCGGCAGCAACGATACCAAGTACGCCATTTCCCTTTCTCAGGAAGCACAGGAAATGGGCTGCAATGGATTGCTGATTGTAACACCTTACTATAACAAAGCTTCTCAGCATGGTCTTGTTGCACACTATACTGCAATTGCAGACAGTGTCAACATTCCAATCATTCTGTACAACGTTCCGAGCAGAACCGGTGTGAATATGGACGTTGCAACCATTCACGCACTGGGGCAGCATCGGAATATCGCTGCGGTTAAGGAAGCCAGCGGCAACATCGGCTATGTTGCAAAACTTGCTGCGCAGTGTGGAGATCTGGTAGACATCTACAGCGGAAATGATGATATGATCGTTCCGATTATGTCACTCGGCGGAAAGGGCGTTATTTCCGTTCTGTCTAACGTTCTGCCGAAGGAAACCCATCAGATGACACAGTACTGCTTAGAAAACAATTTTGCTGCTGCGGCTGAAATGCAGCTGAAATACCTGAAGCTGATCAATGATCTCTTCATGGAAGTCAATCCGATTCCGGTCAAGGAAGCCATGAATCAAATGGGACTGCCATCTGGCCCGTGCAGAATGCCGCTGTGTGACATGACAGATGCACACAAGGAAGCATTGCATCAAACCCTCCTGGCATACGGTCTGATTCACTAAGCACATCAAAAAGATGCCTGTTACAACACAGGGAAAGGAACGGATTATGACAAATATAGTAATATGTGGTGCCAACGGAAAAATGGGGCACACTGTTGCAGCATGCATTGCACAGCGAACCGATTGTAAAGTGATTGGCGGCATCGATGTTTATACCAAAGCATATGGAGACTTTCCGATTGTAGAACAGCCAAACTTGCTGCCGGAAAAACCGGATGTAATCATTGATTATTCCAATCCGGCTTCCCTCGCTATGCTGCTGGAGTATGGTCTGGTCAACAATGTTGCATTGGTACTGGCCACAACCGGATACAGCGAAGAACAAATTGCACAAATCAAAAAAGCATCGGAACAAATCCCGATCTTCTTTACGTTCAATATGTCGCTCGGCATCAACCTGCTGGTAGAGCTTGCCAAAAAAGCTGCTTCCATTCTGGGCGATCAGTTTGACATTGAAATTGTGGAAAAGCACCACAACCAGAAAATCGATGCACCAAGCGGTACTGCCATCATGATTGCCAATGCAATCAATGAAACCAGAAATCAGCAGTATCATTATGTATACGATCGGCATGCCCGGAGAATGAAACGGGAAAAGAATGAAATCGGCATGCATGCCATCCGTGGTGGCACCATTGTTGGAGAGCATGATGTTATTTTTGCAGGACATGATGAAGTGATTACCCTATCACATAGTGCTGCCTCTAAAACTGTTTTTGCAGAAGGCTCCGTCAATGCTGCTGTCTATTTAAAGGGAAAAGCACCTGGTTTATACGACATGAAAGAACTGGTAAAGAACTAATAGAATGCCTTTATGCATTACATTTTAGAGATTGTTCGCATTTTTCGCTCGGCTGCTGAAAAGCACCGGGCGAATTTTTTTGCATACAATTGGGCAAACTAGAAAGGTATCTCACAATTTGATGAAAAGAAGTTGTTTGCATGCCTTCTATTTGGTTCGATTCAGTTACCATGCCTTCCTTTCCTAGCATGCCTGGTTCATGCAGTACAGATGTGTTAATCATCGGTGGCGGAATTGCTGGTATCTTGTGTGCACATATGCTGCATCAAAAGCATTGTTCCTACCTTTTGGTGGAACAAAATGAAATTGCAAGCGGTGTTACGCAAAATACAACTGCAAAACTAACCATTCACCACGGATTGCTTTATCAAAAACTGATTCAGCAAGTTGGCATAGAATCCGCTGCAATGTATTTGCATGCCAATCAGCGTGCCATGCAGGCTTACCAGGAACTCTGTCAAAATATTTCCTGCCAATACGAACAAAAGGCAAACTTTCTCTATGCCACCCATGCAACAGAACAATTAGAAGCGGAAGCACGTGCCTTAGAAGCCCTACATGTGCCATACACATACACAACCAGTCCACTTCCCCTTCCCTTTTCAACCGCTGCTGCCATTCGAATGGAGCAACAAGCGCAATTCTACCCTCTGCAATTTCTAGCAGCAATTGCAAAACCGCTTGCCATCTATGAGCACACAAAGGTACAAAAAATAGAGGGACAGATGGCCTATACCAATCATGGAACCATACGCTTTCAAAAAGCGATTTTTGCAACGCATTTTCCATTTCTCAACACCCATGGCAGTTACTTTTTAAAGTTGTATCAAAATCGCTCCTATGTGCTTGCCCTATCGAACGCACCAGATTACAATGGTATGTATCGGGATGCTGATCCAGCTGGATTATCATTTCGAAATACGGAAGGGAAATTGCTCATTGACGGCAATGCACATCGTACTGACTGCTGTCCGTCTAACTGGCAGCCCCTGCGCCAATTCGCAGAAAAATATTATCCTGGTGCAACCATAGAAGCACAGTGGGCAGCACAGGATTGCATGAGCCTAGATGGAATCCCCTATATCGGCCCCTATTCCAAGCACACACAAAACCTCTATGTTGCAACGGGCTTCCAAAAATGGGGAATGACTTCCTCTATGGTAGCCGCTTTGCTGCTTTCCGCACAAGTTTGCGGAATCGAACCGGAAGAGGCTCCTGTTTTTTCTCCTTCCCGTAATATGTTCCACAAACAGTTATTTGTCAACATTGGTCACACGCTTTCTAATTTCCTCACTCCAACCAAAAAGCGCTGCACGCACCTGGGATGTGCCTTAAAATGGAATGCAGCAGAACACACATGGGAATGCGCCTGCCATGGATCTCGATTCGATGCCAATGGTGTACGACTGAACAACCCCGCAAACAAAGATTTGCATGAATCTCGCTAGATCACTTCACGAAAAGTTCAATTTTGGGATTGCAAAATTTTCGTTGCATTTTTGGGATGAATGTGCTATAATAGAGTCAGGTCATTGAAAGATTTTATGAAACTGTGTCACAGAAAGGCAGCAAACGCTGGCGGCTGCCGTCCAACAGGGACGACAACGCCGCTGTGACACAGTTTTCTTGTTTTTCATGGTTGGAAACGAAAAAATTGTCCTCCTAAATCCTATTTTAGAAGAACATGCACGAAAAAAGAAAGGAGACGCTTTCCCGATGGACCAATGCTCCAAAAACATAAAAGCGGCTATTTTAAAAAGTAAACGAAGCTACGTAGAATTGGAAAAAATAACAGGCATTTCAAAATCTGCTTTACAACGTTATGCAACAGGCGACACCAAAAAAATTCCAGTAGATTGCATTGAAAAAATTGCCAAGGCAACCGACACCAGCGTGCAGGAATTGCTAGGATGGGAAACGCCAACATCAGGCCCAGTCTCCATTTATCAGCAATTTCCAAATATTCGCCCTGTCTGCATCAAAACCTATCCCGTTTTAGAGGCAATGGATTCTGGAAGGCTGATCTTTGCAGATCAATTGCAGGAACATGCGGAACTAGAAGATTCTACTTGGTCAGCAGATTTTTGCTTCCTGGCACAAGATGACAGCATGATGGGAGCCGGTATCGCAAAAGGCTGCATGGTATTCATTCAAAATCAAACAACAGTAGAACATGGACAAATCGGACTGGCTGTCAGAAAGGGAGAACTGATGCTGAGACGCTTCTACTTTTATCCAGAGCAAAATCTGTTACAGCTGACCGCTGAACACGCAGCCTATCCTCCTCTTATCTTTCAAAATGAGGAATTACAGCAAGTACAAATTCTGGGGAAAGCAGTCTACTTCATGCGGGCATTGTAAAGTAGTTCCATACCAAGCCATATCAAAACAGGGCACACCAAATGTATGCTGGTGTGCCCTGTTTTTTGTAATTCCTGTTCGTTATGCTTCCGGATACTGAAAAGAATCCACTGTTACTTGCTGCAAAACTTGCAGATAATCGGCTGCATCTTGCTTTGCAGTTTCCAGATCATGCTCCAGATAATTGCCGCATTCTTCTTTTTTGTTGCCCGGAATTTCTCCTTCAAAAGCAGCAATGTAAGCGAATGTTTTCCGCAGCAAAGAAAGCACTTCCGCCTTGCTAACAGAATCCCGCATAATCAAATAAAATCCAGTTCTGCATCCCATCGGGCCAGCATAAATAACCTGATCGGTATAGGAAGAGTTTCTGACATAAGTCGCCAGAAGATGTTCTATAGTATGCAGCGACTTGGGGGTAATATAGCTTCCTGCATTTGGTTTCTTCATGCGAAGATCATAGGTCACAGCATCCCCATCTACTCTGGATACATAAACACCTGGCTGAAGGATATTGTGATTAACTGTAAAACTTGCAATTTTTTTCATGCTTGTTCGCTCCTTCCATCGGAACTGTTTCGTCCGATTGTTAAAAATTGATAGAACCAATTGAATCGATATGAATCATAACACACAAATACAAATTTGTCAATAGGAAATGCAGTATTTTACAAATTTGCAAAAAGACAACCGGCAAGAAGAAAGAATCTTCTTGCCGGTTGCTGCATACGTGCTATGTCTCTAGCGAATATCATTTACTTCTTTCGCTTTTTCGCCTTGCAGCACACTGCAAACAGCAATGCTGCATTGGCAGTCAGAACAACTGGAAGCATGCTATCTCCTGTCTTCGGTGAAGATGCTGTTCTGACATTGGTTGTTCCGCTTGTTCTGTTTCCACTGCTGGAGCTGCTGGACTGATTCTGATTGTTGGTCTTATTACCAGTTGCAACCTTGACAGTGGTAGTTGTCGTTACGTTCTGATCATCCTGATCTACCCGGTTTTTCGTTGTAGTTGTTGTTGTGGTGGTTGTCGTTTCTGTTGATTTTTTATCAACCATAACAATGGTAACTTCTGTGACTTCTTCTTTTTCTGACGCTCCAGATTCGTCAATCACAAATCTGTAAACCTTACCATTCTGAATTATGAAGTCAATCGGATCCGCCAATTCATACCCTTCCGGTGCATTCAATTCCGTCAAAGTATACCGTACATTCTCAGAAAGGCCAAGAATCCAATGCTGTGTTCCATCCGAAACCCACTCATCCACAACTGTTCCATCAGCAGCTGTTACCTGCAACTGTGCACCTGCCAAAGAAGTCTGATCCTGATCATCAATCTTGTTGATGCAAACATCGAAGTTTTGAATAACAGGCTCTGTTGTAATGGTAGTAACATCCTGCTTGTTGTCAAGCATCACAATGGTCTGATCGGATACCAGATCCAATTTTTTAGAACCGTCTGTATCATCATAGGTTACAATATAAACGGAACCATCCTGATACGTAAAGGTAATCGGTTCTGCCGGCTCATATCCTTCCGGTGTAATGCTTTCGGTCAACGTATAGTATTCCCGTTCGATCAAGCCAGAAATGATATGATTGGAGCCGTCTGTTGTCCAACGATCATACTCATTTCCATAAGAATCTGTTACAACCAGCTCTGCTCCAACAACTGTTTCACTGGTCTGATCCTGCTTTGCAATTTGTACTTCATATACTGCCAGGGTTGTAGTCGTAGTGGTTGTAGTCGTTTCTTCCGGTGTTGTGGTTGTCTCTTCTGTAGTTGTTGTAAGTTCTTCCGTCGTGGTCGTGGTTTCTTCTGTTGTGGTTGTGGTCTCCTCTGTGGTTGTAGTCGTTTCTTCTGTCGTAGTCGTGGTAGTAGCTGCTGTCGTAGTGGTGGTTGTTATAGTAGTTGTTGTAGTTGTAGTTGTAGTTGTAGTGGTAGTAGTTGTGGTTGCATTTGTAGTGGTAGTAGTTGTGGTTGCATTTGTGGTAGTAGTTGCTGTCGTAGTCGGTGTAGTTGGGCCAATTGAGGAGCTGGTTGTAATTGTAGTGGTGACTGCTTCTGTTGTGGTGGTAGTTGCCTTCGTTGTTGTGGTTGTAGTTGTTGCCGTAGTTGTGGTAGTTGCCTTGGTCGTTGTCGTTGTGGTAGTTGCTTTTGTTGTTGTGGTTGTAGCTGCTGTTGTCGTTGCTGTCGTAGTTGTGGTAGTTGCCTTGGTCGTTGTGGTTGTAGTTGTTGTCGTAGTTGTAGTAGTTGCCTTGGTCGTTGTGGTTGTAGTTGTTGTCGTAGTTGTGGTAGTTGCCTTGGTCGTTGTGGTTGTAGTTGCTGTTGTAGTGGTGGTAGTTGCCTTCGTTGTTGTTGTCGTAGCTGCTGTTGTCGTTGTAGTAGTTGCTTCGGTTGTGGTGGTTGTGGCAGCTGTTGTCGTTGTGGT
>OIGD01003433.1_pt1 | contig 10650 bp, 8 predicted proteins | sample 1582211 | NCBI WGS metagenome assembly OIGD01 (sample SAMN04414078, study PRJEB24778) | human gut metagenome | material: faecal | host: Homo sapiens
TCAAAAACAGAAAGAGCGGCGGAAAGGAAAACCACGGCGACAGAGAGCATCAACACATATTCCAGCATCATGGAGCCGCTCTCCGTGCCATTTATTCTGTTCTTGCCCGGTTTAGTCCTCATTTATTTTCCTCCCGGATAGTTTGTCCAAGCCTGTTTCAGGAACGGATCGCCGGGAATTCCGGTTTTCAGCAGTTCTTTCTGATTCCGAATCAACTGTTCCGGCGAGATTTCTTTTCCGGTATCAAGCAGGGCGGCAAGTTTCCTTCGCAACCCGGCAAGGGAGTTGTTCAGGGATGCTGCCAGTTCTTCCTGCTTGAAAGAACTATTGCCGGACAGGTACAGCGCCGATGCTCCGGCGATGATTCCCTGTCTGCTGTCCGGATTCTGCACATATCGTGCATGAAGCCTTTTCACAAGCTGTTTACGTTTTTCCAAAAGCGTTTCCGCAACGGAAAGATACTGTTTCAACATATTTTCTCCGGATTTTCCGGCAAGTAAAAGTTGAATATCTTTTGAATAGGGAATCCGTGATTCAGCAGAACAGAACGACCGGAATGTTTCCAGATCGCTGAAAATTTCTTTGCTGCTGAAAAGTTCCGGTTTGAAACGGTCCTCAAATACCGTTGTATCGAATTCACTTCCGATAGAGCGCAGATATTCCCAGAAAGCATAGACTCCGAGCATTTTGTCATAGGTACTCCGGGCGTTTTTTTCTGAATAAGTCGGCATTTTTTTATCCAGGCAGTCACAGGCAAATACTGCATTCCATGCGGTATCGGAAAAAAGATTTTCCAGAACGGCGGAATTCTGTCCCGGAACAATGCTGTTCTGCCGGAATATGCGCTCGAAGTTTTTCAGCTGAACAATGATCTTTGCGAGGTGTTGATTGCTCTGCTCCATATCAGCCCTGCGCATGGAAAGATTGGCGGAAATAATACTCTGTTCGCCTGACGGTAAATGAAGGTTCGCTGAAAATTTGTCAAACTGCATTTGTGCGACACTGTTGTAATTCTTCATCAATATGTTTTTGCTGTTTTGAAGTTCCGTCAGCGGTTGAAGCAGTTTTTTGCAGTAGAGACTGATGCTTCTGGAGGAGGCAAGACCTTTCTTTTTACGAACTTCAACCCGCTCCTCAATCCGTTTTTTCAATGCTTGCAATGCGCTGCCCGTTTTTTCCGTATCCGCGACGGATTTATATTGAGACATGATATTCATGACTTCTGCGTATTCTTCTGACAGATTTCTGATTTCAGCGACAAGATCTTCCGCCCGTATCAGCAGTTCTTTCCTGAAAGAAAGCGGAGTTTTTTCACAGATCCGTATGCTGTTTTCCAGTTTTTCCGAAAGAGATTTTGCCGCATCAATATTTTCTTCGTCATGCCTCAAATGTTCTTCCGTTCCCAAAACAGCAGACAGCAGATCATGAGTTTCCTGAGCATTTTTCATCTCTTTTGATGCTTTGTCCGCATTCCACTGCCACCGTTCCCAGTCAGCGGATACCAGAGTTGAAAACAGTTCGTTTGCTTCGTAAATATCATCGTCTGCCGGTTTCCCTGAGAGAAGTTTTTGAATCTGTGTCCATGATTTGACTGTTTCCTCCCAGATTCCCAGTTTCCGAAGCAGATCAAGACGTTGGGTCATGTCTGTGTCCGCTCCACGGGCGGCAGCCGCCGATTGAAGCGTTTCACGGGCCTGTTCGAACCGTTCTTCCGCCGCATATCTTTCCGCTTTCAGACGAATTGACTTTGCTGATGGGGAAATTGTCTGAAATGCGAAATAGCCGCCGATTGTCAAAGCCAGAGTTAAAGCAACGACGCCGAGCTTCAGAAAGATATGCGACCGAATATGGGTAACGGACTTGTCCCAGAATCTGAAATCAAGATAGGCAATGGAAATAATGTCGCCATCTTTCAGCATACGGCCTGTTTCCGCATTTTCGACAGAGAGCGGAGTGCCATTCACCTTTGTTCCGTTCCGGCTTCCCAGATCTTTCAGCCAGCAGGTGCCGTCGCTATGATTTTCCAGCACTGCATGAACATGCGAAACCAGAGAATCTTCAACGATGATATTGCATCCGTTTGACGCGCCGATTTTTATATTGTTTTCTATGAGTTGATAAATTTTTCCCCGATTTTTTCCAGTCAGCTGTTCCAGACGATGATGCGGGAGACTGTTTTTCGTCAAGGCTGCTTCTTCAGCCAATTCGTCAATAACGAGTTTACTGTCTCCGATGCTGTATGTATCGCCTTTTGCAATTTTGCGTTCCTGAATCTTTTCCCCCATGAAGTAGATTCCGTTCCGGCTCTTCAGATCCTGAATGAAAATGCTTTTTCCCTTGAGGAAAAGTCTGGCATGCTGTCCGCTGACACTGCGGTCTTCTGCGGGGACAGTCCATGTGCAGTCGGAACTGCGTCCGATGACAATGTCATTCGATATTTCTGCAGAAGATATTTCATGGATAAGTTGTCCATTCAACTCAAGGCGGATGTTGTAATTTTTTTTGAACATTACTTCCAGTCCTTTCGTCTGATCAGGTCATAACGATAATCCGCCTGTTGAAATTCCGCGGAGAATATCGAACTGCATGTCGCCTGAATGGACTGCATTGTCCTTGTATCATTGTTTGTTTCTGCATACTGGTAGGACAGTTTCTGGGAATTGTACCAGACTGTTTGCTGTTCGCGCAGTTTTATCAGCATTGACTTTGCTTCTGCAACGGCGTTATTATTTCCTGCCAGAGTTGCTTTAATAAGTGCGCTGCGGAGGCGGTAAAATATTTTTCCCCAGTATACCGGAGCTTCCCGTTTCATGAAATTGACGGATTCTTCCAAATCCTGTTCCGGGGTTGTTCCTGTCCGATAAAGGGATGTTCCTTCCCAATGATCTTCGGTCCTCTTAATGGCATAGATGACCATTGAATCAGCCTGATTGCGCAAAAAATTTTCAGCGCGCCATCGGCTTTGCAACGGAACCTCAATCATGACCGCATGTATATTTTCGGCATTCCGCAGGAATACAGAGAAACCGAAAAAATCATCATTTTTAACCCTGCGGGTATAGGATATGGTGCTGAGGGGAATGCCGGCACCCCGGCTTCTGTTCACAAAAACGGTATTTTTATTTCCTCCCCAGTTGACGGAAGGCTCCTTGTCGCGGGTGGCGTTCATCCACTCTTCAAATGCTTCGCCATGGCTTCTGGTCAACGTACCTTTATCTGTCATGTTTACAGCCACAATATGCAACGGAACATCCTGCAATTTTCCGATTTTAGTAAATACTTCAGTCGTATTTCCGTTTGTTGCGACGGACGTGCCGGGTGTTTTCGGAAATACCAGTGCAAGGTATGGGGATATCTGTTTGAAATCATTCAGAAATTTACCGTTTTTGTCGGTCGGCCAGGACAAATATTCTTCGGTTGCCGGTTTCAGATAGAAATAAAAGGCAATCGCTCCGCTGAAAAACAACATCACGGGAACGGCTATAAGAAAAACTTTGAGTTTTTGCTTTAAGCGGAATGACTTTTTGATCTTTTCCAGCTCATCGTCTGAAGCGATGCGTGTCTGAAACGCCAGAGTTTCCGTACTGTCTTTTTCCTGAACAGAGAGGTCTTGCGGAACTGTTTCCGGTTCCCGAATCACTGTTTTTATCTCTTGTTGAACTGTTTTTACTGCTTCCGGTCTGGTTGCATCATTATCGGAATTCTCCGGAGGGATGCTTCCGGTGCATTTTGTTTTTTCATTATCTTCATCCCCGTCGGCAACGGTCTGTTCCCCCGCTCTTTCTATGGCAAAAACCGTTCCTTCACCCAGCTGAACAGTATCACCGGCTGTAATTTCGACAATATCTCCTATATTTATACTTTTACCGTTGTGTTTAGTCGTCCTTGAACTCAGGATTTCGATAGAGAGATTACTGCCGCTTCCGGAGCGGATAATTACATGTTTTCCGGATACATCCGCTGCTTTCAGACAAATATCATTTGTATGGGAACGCCCTATGGATATTGTCTGATTGTGCGTGAGGGGAACTATCTCTCCTGTTTTTTCGCCGAGTGTAAATTTTATCTGATACATTATTCCATTACTCCTCCTAAACCGCTTCCTATGACTTTAATCAAAACAGGCGTACCGATAATCAAAAACATTGCAGGCATGATAAATACGGCAATGGGAAGAATCATTGCGGAAACTGCTCTTGCCGCTTTACGTTCCGCTATATTGAACCGTACTCTTCTCATTTCTTCCGCCTGTATCTTCATCGTTTCGACGATGGATGCACCGACTTCAAAACCATGGGTCACGGCAGACGCGAATGCTGCGAAAGCATCTGTCTGAATGCGTTTTGCCATACTTTCAATCGCTTCGATGCGGGTTTTGCCGAGTTCCAGTTGCCGTAACATGATACCGAACTCCAGAGCCAATGGGGAATTTTCTTTTTCCGTGGAAACGTAATAGCGGATTGCCGCTGTGAAATCTATGCCGGAACGCATCGCGGCGCCAATCAGATCAATGGCAAACGGCAATGCTTTCATGATCTGAGTCTGTCTCTTGTCCGCACAGCTGAAAATGATTGTCGACGGATAGACATAACCGATAAATCCGAAAGTCATGGCAACGAAAAACAATACTATTCCATTAATTGTCGTAAGCATGAAAATGAATGTCATGGTTGTTGAAGCAATCAGACAGGTCAGAATTTTGGCCGTAAAAATGAAATTGGTATCCATTTTGATATTTGCCGCAATCAGGGCATTTTCCAACTTTTCTTTTTTTTCCGGTTGAAAATGTTCCATCACATTGCCGGCAGATTCTGCAAAACAGGCGAGAAGTCCCCATGTCAGTTTGTAAAAACCGGGGATGTTTCTCCCCGTAAAATCATACGATCCCCCCTTGGGTTTATTGATGAAAAACGCCAGAAACAGATACGGGATAAAGACGATCCCGAATACAATCAGATACATCGGTATATTACTTTCTGTCTGCACGGTCACACCTCTATTGTAATTATTTTTTTGAGAATATAGTAACCTGTTGAAACCAATGCGACAGCTCCTGCCACGGCGAGCCAACCCGTTCCTGTTGTTACTAACGGAGTCATTAGAACAGGGTCTATAAAGTAAAGGAGAAGAAACGCAACAGCGGGGGAGAGTGCAATGGAAATTGCTTCAAAGCGTCCCTGCGCCGTCATGTTTTTCAGACGCTCCTGAAACTCGGTTCTTGCCCGGATTGTCACAACCATTTCCTCCAGAACTTCAGACAAACTTCCTCCGGATTTTGTCGTCAGCGAAATTGTGGTGACAAGCAAATGCAGGTCTTCGCAGGGAATCCGCTTGTACATGCGGACAAATGCTTCCGGCAAATCGACACCGAGGCGGTATTCCCGCAAAAGAGTATTTAACTCCTCCCGCATTGGACCATCTATTCTATTGGCGACAGATTCGATTGACTGTCCCAGTGCCAACCCTGAACGCAGACCATTGGAAAGCCCCATCGTAAAGTCGAGAATCTTTGCTTCAAACGCTTCCTGACGTTTTATCCGTTTCTGCTGATAAAGCCAGTAGACGAAAAAATAGGCGGCAAGACCGAACCCGCAGGCAACGGGGACGGCAATCTTCATCTGTTCGACACCAAATGCAAGTTGAAGCAGAAACATGCAGCATCCGGTAATCAGTGCGGAAAAAATCCTTGTCATCAGCAATTTTTCCGGCGAAATGAAACGACGCAGTTCCTCGTAACGGGGATTGGCATTCAGTTCCAGCTTTTCCAGAAGATATTTGGATCCCATACGGATCAGAATAAAGCAGAACATCATGGAGGCTGTAAAAAGCAGAATAAAGTTGAAGTATCCCATAATTCACCCTTATACTTTCGGAACAAATACGGACATGTCAAGATTGAGCCGTCCGCTCTTCCGCAGTTCATCAATAAATATGGGGATATTGCCTGTTGCCGTATGATACCCCTGAACTTTCCCGTTGGAGTCGAGTCCGGTTTGTTCAAACGTAAAGATATCTTGCAGGAGTATCTGATTTCCCTCCCGCCCGGTGACTTCCGTTATTTTTACCACTTTTCTCGAACCGTCAACAAGACGAGTCTGCTGGACGATAATATCCAGTGCCGATGCGATCTGTTCGCGTATCGCTGTTGAGGGAAGTTCAAAACCTGCCATCATGACCATATTCTCCAGTCTTGCCAGAGCATCACGGGGATTGTTTGCATGGGCTGTTGTAAGCGATCCGTCGTGTCCGGTGTTCATTGCCTGAAGCATATCCAGCGCTTCTGCTCCACGACATTCTCCGACGATGATTCTGTCCGGACGCATACGCAATGTATTTATGACAAGGTCCCGGATGGAAATGCGTCCTTTCCCCTCAATATTGGCTGGACGAGCTTCCAGGTTGACCAGATTCGGGTGGGTAAGTTTCAATTCCGCGGAGTCTTCCACCGTAATAACCCGTTCATCTTCCGGAATAAACAAGGAAAGCACGTTGAGAAGAGTTGTTTTTCCTGAACCTGTTCCACCGGAAACCAGGATGTTCTTTCTGGAACGGACTGCTTCCTGCAGAAAGAGAGCCATCTCTCTTGTCATGCTGCCGAATGCAATCAGATCATCCGTTGTCAGTTTCCTGTCGGCAAATTTACGCACGGTCAAAGCAGCTCCGTGCAGGGCGAGAGGGGGAATTACCGCATTAACGCGACTGCCGTCCGGCAAACGGGCGTCGACCATCGGGCTGGCATCGTCGATATGCCGTCCCAGCGGTTCTACAATACGCTGAATAATGGAAATAAGATGCTGTTCATTAAAAAAACGGACTCCGCTGTCGAACAGTTTTCCGGCACTTTCCACAAAAACAACGTGGGGGCCGTTGATCATGATTTCAGAGATTCGCGGGGAACGCAGAAGCGGCGATAACGGCCCGAAACCAATCAGTTCATCCAGAAGAGCCTGACGGAACAGATCCATTGGAATTTTCACAGGAATCTCATGACGCCGCTCTTTCAGTGTCCGGTCAAGACTCGCTTCCAATTTGGAGCGCATCGTTGAGTTGTTCAGTTCCTTGAGTGCGCTCTCGGAAAGATTCAGTTTTTCAAGAATGTCTTCATGAATGGAACGGGTCAGAGCCATAATTTCCGGTTCATACAGAACGGAGGCATTCTGAAATTCTTTTTTAAAGTCAACCGGTACTTCTCTTTTCGATTCCGCCGCCGGCTGCTGAAAAACCGGAACAGATTCCGGGAGATGAGAGTTGCCGGATAAAACGATTTCATAATTCGCAATCTTTATAATGTCTCCCATTTTGACGGAAGTCGTTTCTGGAATTTTTTCATTGTTCAGGAACGTTCCGGCGGTACTTCCGAGATCTTCAATGAAAATCTGTCCGTTGCAGGATAAGAGGCGGGCATGTTTACGGGAAACGTCACTGCCGGACAAAACAATATCGCATTCAGAATGACGGCCGAGCAGCATTGCCCAGTCGCCATCTGCAACGTCCTTTGTCTGTACGACGTTCGTTTTATTCGCAATCACTTTGATTTGAAGCATAGCCGCCTCCATTGAATTTACCATGAGAACCAGTTCAACCAGCTTAACCAGCCGCGGTAACGTTTTTCTTCCTCAATCCGTTTCTGATTGTCGCGCTTTGCATCACGATACACCGGTGCGGTTTCCTGATCCAACGGGATATTAATCTGAACATCAGGATTGGATTTTACGAGGCGCGGACAGGCAAGAATCAACAGGCAGGTGTCCGTAACGGAATTATCGGCTTCGGATACAAACCATTTGAGCACCGGAGTGTTGCGCAATATGGGAAGACCGGATTTTCGGGTATCCTGTGCGATTTTCTTTGAACCGGCTATAACAATGGTCTTGTTCAAATCACAGAACACTGTCTGTTTCGTGGTGTCTTCCGCCAAAGTGTACGAATTGTCATCCGAACCGAGAAGAGCCGAGTTCTTCAGATCGAGCGTCAGTTTGGTACGGTTGGGAGAAACGAGCCCGCCGTTCACCTTGATTTTCAAGCCGAACTCAATATTTTGCAGGCTTCCGTTTTCGACTCCGTTGACTTTCACATAGACGGAACCGCCGGTATGAAGCGTTCCGCCTTGCGGGTCATTGTTTGCAAAGCTGACATGTCCGGCATTGTAAGTTCTGCTGACTCCATTTGCCGTAAGAAAGCGGACCGTTGAATCCATATTTCCATTGATTACGGCAGATCCGCTTCCCCTTCCTGCGACAAGGTCGTAAAGACCTCCGGCGGAAAGTCCCCCGGTCGGTACGGAATTGGAACCGATGTTGCTGGAATTGGATTTGCTGATGCCTGCGTATACAATATCCACCTGCAGTATTGTCTCGATTACTGAAAGATTGATGATGCCGCGGATTTGACCATTGGAGACGTTCGCGCCGCCATCCGTGGAAAGCCACGTCTGGGTTGACAAAATCTGCCTGATCTTATCCACCTCTTTCTGGCTGTACATCTCACCGGTCAGAACTACGTTGTTGGAAGAAATCTGCAAAGACAGTTCTCCGGTTTCCGGCCGTTTATTCTGATCACAGAATATGAAACCGGCTTCTGTCAACATTTTTTTCAGATTCATCACCGTTTCTGCGGATGGTGCAAATGTGGCAAAATTCTGACAGCTGCCGGAATAATTCGGAAGTACACGCATAAGATGTTTCCAATGTTCCGGCTTGGTAACCGTTCCTTTAATAACAATTTGATCCTCGTTGGTGGAAATATCAAGTTCGGTCAGCATTTCCAGATCGGAACGGAGCTTTTTCAAAATTTTGGCGAGGTTGGATTTGACGGAAATAATGTAGTCTTTCTGCATTCCGCCGCCTGACGCCATAAGATTTACTTCACCGATGGCTCCCGCCATCAGGCGGAACTGGGAATCGGTTGCTTCAACACGGACTATATCTGTTTTAGCCGGGATCAGTTTGTATGATTCTATTACGAACGGAACCTGAATGATTTTTGTCGTTCCGACAATCATACTGACTTTTTCCGCTTCGGCGGCAAACGCTGCCGCGGAAAACACTGCTGACAAAAATAGAAACAGGGCTTTTTTCATCACCGTATTACTCCTTCACCTCTGAGGGAACCAGCGGAATCTTTATTTTCTGAAGACCTTTAATCATGTCTGTCAAAGCGGAATCCTCGAATTTCCCTCCGTCCATTCTGTTCAGGGCGTTGTCATCTTTCTTTTTGCGGAGAATCGGATACAGTTTCGCCTTGCGTTGAATTGCGGTCAGGGCAATGGCCTGCTCCGGCGGAAGAGAGAGCAGAACGCTTCCACCGTTGATTTCAAGAATCGTCACACGCGGATAAATCACGGCTGTTACGGTTTTTTCGACTATTTTAGCTTCGGCATCCGCATTTTTTTCCGTTTTGATTCGATCCCTGTAAACAAATGTTCCGATAATCGCAATATCATCGCCCGGTTGAAGCATTTTCAGCAGGACGCTGTCTGCAAAGGTAACGGGACAGCCCCATTGACCATCGCCCAATGCACGGCTCTTGCTCTGATCCAGTTCCAAATCGGCATAAAGCAGATAATCTCCGCGTGCAATTCTCCGTTTTGCACGCTGATTATAGGTAATGGTGCGGTTCGATTCATCAATACAATTCTTCGGAACAGCACTTTCCGGAATCTCCTTAATGCCGATACGGCTTTCCTGAATCAGTTCGCCTTCCATGATTTCACTGGTAACAATCAAAACCCGGCGCATTTTTTCTTCTGGCCGTTCGTTGTTTTTTATGGTTTTACTGACTGCAAAAACCGCCGCTAAACCAAGCAGGACTGCTGTAATCAGAGGAATAATATTTTTCATGATAAATACCTTGTCTTACCAGCCTACGGTCCCTTTTTCCTTCATGAAACCAAGCTGTTTTGTAAATTTCCACATGATAAGCCCTGTATGGATATCCGCCATTTCCATGACAAACGTTCTGGTCACAGCCTTGCGGCTTCCGTCACGAACCTCATTGGAAATAACTTTCGGGCGCAGAACAAGACGTGCCGCCTGCAGGGTCCCGCGTTTTGCCACAGTCTTCTGGTCAAAGTTTTCATCGTCCTCAAGATTCCGGGAGGCAGCAATAGCTTTTGTCCGTCCCGCGCCTTCTGCCATTGTAACATCAACTTTTCCCGCATTGAGCAGTTCTTCATTCAGCATATCCGTCATTTCCGAAATGTTCAGATCCGGATCGTCCGTATCATTGACGACCTTGTCCAGCTTCAACACCGGAGTCGCATCCGGATCTTTCATCTCCTTTTTATAGCGACGCAAAAATGCCGTGAATTTACCATTGGTCATCGCGCCCTTCACTGCGGCAATGGCTACCTCACGGAATTCTTCGCTTGATACAGTTCCTTCCTGCCTGATACCGGTTTTAGTCGTCGAGGGATCGTAAATTGTCGTTGTAGTTCCACATCCCGCAAGCAGCATCGCGGAGACCGCTGTTCCAAGAATAAATGTTTTTTTCATTGTTCCTCTCCTTTTCAATTTGCTTCTTTTAAGCTGATTTTAAAATCCCTGCAATCCTTGGATGGAGCAACGGATTGCAGAAAAATCGTTTCTCCGGGAATCACCGTGGCGTCCTGCCAGTCGGACAGCAACGTATTAACAGCCATTCCATCCCGGG
>OIGD01003435.1_pt1 | contig 10641 bp, 16 predicted proteins | sample 1582211 | NCBI WGS metagenome assembly OIGD01 (sample SAMN04414078, study PRJEB24778) | human gut metagenome | material: faecal | host: Homo sapiens
ATCGCCTACGGCGGTATTCACGGGGCTATCCCGTGTTACCGAGAGGAAGCCACGGAAACCCGCTCTATCCGCAACAAAGATGTTGCCAGCTACTACCCGCACCAAATGACCCTGAATGGCTTTTGTAGCCGAAATATTCCTTCCCCTGAGGTGTATGAAGCTACCATTGAGCGCCGTGTCAAGGCGAAAAAGGCCGGTGATAAGACCACCGCCAACGCTCTGAAACTGGTTCTCAATACCACTTACGGAGCCATGCTGAACCAGTACAATGACCTCTACGACCCGCTCATGGGACGCTCGGTCTGTATCTCTGGTCAGTTGCAGTTGCTCGAACTGGCTGAACATCTCATTCAGGATTGTCCGACCTTGAAGATCATTCAGCTTAACACCGATGGTATCATGGTCAGCCTTGATGACTCTGATGTTCCCAAGTATCAGGAGATCACTTCTGAATGGGAAACCCGCACAGGCTTTGAGTTGGAAGAAGACCTGATTAAGATGATCTGCCAGAAAGATGTGAACAACTATGTCGAGGTTCCCTTTAAGGGAGAGCCGAAGATCAAAGGCGGTGTCCTTGTTCGTGGTGTTGTCACCAACGGCAATATCGACTTCGCAGCTATGGGACTCCCTGTGTGGGAAAACCTGAACGGCGGTGCGTTCAATATCAACAATAACATGGTGGTCGTTGCCAAGGCCGTCAAGGATTATCTGGCCTACGGTATCCCTGTTGAGAAGACCATCATGGAGTGCGACAGGCTCTTGGACTTCCAGTTGATCGCCAAGGCCGGTAGTAAATACGGTGATGCTCTGCATGAGGTAGACGGTCAGCTTGAAGTCGTGCAGAAAGTCAACCGAGTGTACGCTACCGAGGATTACCGATACGGTACACTCTACAAGATGCACCTGACCACCGGCAACCCTGTCAAGATCGCTGGTCTTCCCGCAAAATGCGTGGTGGACAATGACAACCACCTGACCATTGATGTTATTGACCGTGACTGGTATATCCGTCTGGCGAACCGATATGTCCGAGATTTCCTCGGCATCAAACCGCCGAAAAGAAACACCAGAAAGGTCAACAGCGTCAAGCGTAAGCTGCTTGCTCTATGGGAGGAATGACCGATGAAGATAGGTATTTGGTCAGACACCGTAGGTTTTCCGAGTCTACCCTTGATGAAGCTCTCGGCTTACCATAAATCTCTTGGTGACACGGTTGAGTTCATTCAAGAAGGTGGGCATTACGACAAAGCCTATCTGAGCAAGGTGTTTAATCTACCGACTGTTCGGAAAATACCTACCTCACCCCCCCCCATTTTACGCTGATGAAGTGGAAAGGGGAGGGTCTGGATATGCGATTGATATTGTTGATGGTATTGAGGTTTTCCGAAAAGAACGACACTTCGATCTCCCTGCGGAGATAGAACACCTTTACCCTGATTACTCCCTTTACCCCAAGTATCAAGACATAGCGTATGGCTTTCTAACAAGAGGGTGTTGCAACGCTTGTGGGTTCTGTATCGTGAGCGAAAAGGAAGGTCGGTGCAGCTTAAAAGTTGCCGATCTGACAGAGTTTCGGAGAGATCAGAAGACCATCAAACTGTTAGACCCCAACATTCTCGCTTGTCGAGAGCGGGACGATTTACTCCGGCAGTTGGTTGAGAGTAAGGCTCGTGTGGACTTCACCCAAGGTCTTGATGCTCGTTTTATCACAGAAGATGTGGTCGCCGCTTTGAATGTGATGAAGGTTCGCAATATTCATTTTGCCTTCGACTTCATGAAGAATGAACAGGCGATTTTGAAAGGACTGGCCTGTTTCAATGAGAACTACAAGAAATCTCGTTGGAACCTGAACTGTTACATATTGACCAACTACGACACTACACCGGAAGAAGACTGGTATCGTGTCCGAAAGGTGCAAGAATTAGGGTTCCACCCTGATGTTCGAGTGTATCAGAAAGGCACTCAGAGCCAGTTTTTGACGGACTTACAGCATTGGAGTAACAACCGTATCATCTTCAACAGTACCTCTTTCGAGGATTTTGTACCTCGTGTAGATGGCAAATCCTGCAAGGAATTATACCCTGAAATATTAAACAAGAAGGAGATATTCGTCATGGCTAAGAAAGCTGAAAACCCCGAAGTGACCACCGCTGAAACCGTGGTGGACTTCACCACCCTCAATGTCTATCAGAAGTTGCAGATGGCTCGTGCCAAGTTCCTGTCTTCCGGTGTCAAGAAGACCGGCAAGAACATTCACTTGGAGTTCACCTACTTCGAGTTGGTGGACATTGTTCCTGTCGCAGAGCGTATCTTCTCCGAAGTCGGTCTGCTCGGCGTTCCTCGTTTCGAGTCCGAGATCGCCTACATGGACATTATCGACATTGACCACCCTGAGCAGTTCGCCCCCATCACCTTCTACGCTCCGTTCTCTCAGATCGAGCCGATTGTGTCCAACTCCGGCAAGGAAGTCACCAATAAGATGCAAGCGCTCGGCAGCTCTATCACCTATATGCGCCGCTACCTGTGGCAGTTGGCCTTGGACATTATCGAAACCGATGACATTGACCCCAACATCGGCGCTGGCTCTGATACCCCTGCTCCTGTTGCTCCCAAGACCAACAAGACCACGAAACCCGCTACTCCCGCACAGCGCAACGAGATTAAGAAGGAAGTCACCAGTTCCGATGCTCCTGCTGACGAGTTGCAGATCAAGGCTCTCAAGGCCGCTCTGAAACAGCTTATGGAACTGGACGCTGAACAGGAGTCCTTCGTTCAGGAGATCGCTGTCAAGACCGAGGGCTTCACCAACATCACCAAGGAAGTGTGCGAAGCTCTGGTCAATGGTGTGGCTGAGATGATTGCCGGATACACCGCATAGGAGGGCTAAGATATGGCTGACATTACATGGAAAGAGGGTCACATTGAGGTAGCCCCTCCCAAGCGCCCTCTCAAGATCACCGGTACTCGACTCGCTGCCATTATGGGTCTGAATGTCTGGAACAGTCCTTTCAAGGCGTGGTGTGAGATCACTCGCACCTACAAGGAGCCGTTCACCGACACTATCTACACCATTGCCGGTAAGACCATCGAACCCAAACAGGCTGAGTACATGAAGAAGTCCTACTTCATGACCACCCTGAAAACCCCTGAGGATATGTTCGGCAAGGACTATTTTCAGAAGACCTTTGGCGACTTCTTCCACGACATTCCCATCTTCGGCGGTATGTGGGACTATCTGCTGTTTGATGACAGCGGCAAGCCCGAAGCCGTATTGGAAATGAAGACCTCCAAGCGTGTTGAGGATTGGGCTAAGGATATGCCCGAATACTACGCTTTACAGGCCGCTCTTTATGCCTACCTCGTTGGCGTAGATCAGGTCTACATGGTGGCTTCTTTCCTCGAAGATGCTGACTATAACGCTCCTGAGAAGTTCGTCTGTAATGTGAAGAACACCATCGTCAGACCCTTCAAGGTGTCCGAGCGTTACCCTGATTTCCATATCGTCATCGAGAGAGCGAAGAAGTGGTGGGAGGAACACATCGTTAAGGGTATCTCTCCCGCCTATGACGAGAAGCGTGACGCTGACATTCTGAAAGCTCTCCGCACCAACAGCCTGAACCCCGAAACCGATATTTCGGAACTGATCGCTGATGCGGAAGCTCTCAAGGCCGAGTTGGACGCTCACTACGCTCTGGTGGCTGACAAAGAGAAAGCCTACAAGGTGGCTACCGACCAGATCAAGAAGCTGGCTATGCAGCAGTTCCGTGACGGTGATAAGAAGGTGGCTATCAAGGGTCAGACCTACTCTTGGGAGGTTAGCCGCTCTTCCACCACCAAGATCGACAAGGACGCTATGAAAGCGGACGGTATCTTGGAGAAGTACACCACCACCGAGGACACCTACCGTCTGTCCCCGAAGGTCATCAAGGAGGATTAAGACTATGTACATTCACCCTTTTATCTGCGGCGTAGTCGCTACCATTCTCGTTGAAGTGGTCATTGCGGTCATCGTAGGAGCCGCAAACGACAAGAAGGGAGGAAAGTGAGATGAAATTTGAGAAGTTCGTCAAGACCCTCGCTTCCTCCGGCATCATCTACGAGAGGGGTATTTTCAGAGAGCGTTGGCTTGCTTCGCCCTCGGCTCTGATGCTCATTCCTATCGGAACCCGCTCCGTTACCGGCATTGCCATTCAGGAAATGCCCGAAGCCATTGACAAGATGATCGGTCAGGTCGGTTGTACCGAGCCTGTGCTTCTCCGTAAGGCGGTCATGCCTTTCGCTGATGGCAAGATCAAGGACTGTGTTCGTGTCTTTGCCAATGACGCTACCGATGTTCACATTGCGATCAGCAATGATGACTGGTCGCTGATCGAGAAGAGCGACTACACCGAAGCACTCTATGTCTACGAAGACGAGAAGCCGGTGTCCAAGGCGCTGCTCGTTAAGAAGTACCCTCAGTTCCCCGAAGACGATATGGAACTGGTCGGCATCATCTTTCCCACGGAGTATGCCGAGCAACTGAACTTTACCACCATCAAGGAGGATATGAAAAATGGCTAAAATCGGACTGACCGAGGGTTTCTCCCTCATTCCCGAAGGAACTCATGTGTTTCAGATCACCGCTGTCAACTACAAGGAAGCCTTTGGTAAGATGGAAGTCACCATGCAGACGCAGGGCGGCTCCAAGCACATCGAGCGCTTCTCCCTGCTGAAAGCCAATGGCGAACCCAATGAAGGTGCGCTCAACGCTTTCTCCTACTTCGCCAAGACCGCTCTCAACGATTTCTCTCTGACGGAGATCGACCACGAAGACCTGTTGGGTTGCTTCATTGAGTGCGACATTGAGCATGACACTCAGCCCAACAAGAACAAGCCTGACCAGACTATCACCTTTGCTCGTCTGGCTGATAAGCGCCCCTCTGACGGCTTCGAGGTGGTACAGGCTCCTACTCCCGCCGCTCCCAAGAAAACCGCTCCTGCGGCAACTGGCGGGGCAAAGAAGCCCCCTATGGACTTGAAGTCCCTGTTGGGTTAAGAAGAACTGCGGAGAGGGAGAGTTTTACCCTCTTCCTCTCCAATGGTTCTGTGGAAAACTCTGTTGAAAGTGAGGATAAGATACAATGCCCGAAACCAAATCCAAGGTGCAGCTCCACAAGGAAATCTGTACCGAGATCAATGAGTTGTACGCCAAGAAGAACCACGACTACGGCGACAGCTTCCACCAGACCTTTGTTGAAGAGGGCATGGCAATGGCTCGTATCCGGCTCGGCGATAAGTTCAACCGGTTCAAGACTCTCTCTCGTGGCAATGAGCAGAAGGTCAATGACGAGTCTATCCGTGACACGCTGATCGACCTTGCCAACTACGCAATCATGACTGTTCTGGAAATGGAGGTGGCTGACCATGACGCTGAATGATTATCAGAGAGCCGCCGAGCGTACTTCCGGTGATCTCACCGCCTACCAGAAGGTACAGAATGGTTGCTATGGTATGTGTGGTGAAGACGGTGAGTGCATTGACCTTTTGAAGAAACACGAGTTTCAGGGTCACGACCTCGACCCCGCCAAGCTGGTTGACGAGCTTGGTGATGTGCTGTGGTATATCGCTCAGACCGCTACCGGCCTTGGTGTGACCCTTGAGGAAGTGGCACAGCACAATGTCGATAAGCTGCGGAAACGCTACCCTGATGGCTTTGACGCTGATAGAAGCGTCCACCGTCCTGAGTATGGAGGTGCTTGCCATGACTGACCAGATCAGACAGAAGGTTGACACCTTCCTGAACTTTATGAAGCTGCCTGACGGCGCTCCCATCGTTCCTCTGGAAATGGTCGATTGGCTGATCGCCAAGGGCTTCTTCACCGCTCCCGCTTCCACCAAGTATCACGGCAATCACGAGGGAGGTCTTCTGGAACACTCCTACATGGTCGCTAAGGCTCTGGTAGATATGAGCGAGAGAGAGGGGTTGGCATGGAGCAATCCCCGCTCTCCGTGGGTTGTGGGTATGTTCCACGACCTCTGCAAGATCGACCAGTACCGTCCTTTCATGGACGGAGAGAGTGTCGGTTGGGAGTATAACCCCGATACGCTACTGAAAGGCCACGGCGATAAGTCTGTGATGCTTCTCAGCCAATTCTACACGCTGACTGAGGAAGAGATCATGTGTATCCGCTACCACATGGGCGCTTTCACCCCTAAGGAAGAATGGAACGACTACACCAGAGCCGTCAACCACTACCCGAATGTGCTGTGGACGCACCAAGCCGATATGCTGGCAAGCCATGTGGCGGGTGTCTAACAATGAGCTACCGCAAAGTCGGATACTTGGAACAATGTTGGTACATTTTCCGGTACTGGTTCCGACACAAGATTTTGAGAAAGGACAAGAAACATGAAGATCATTGAACCTTCTGTGGAGCTTATCAATGCTCCTTCCTATGAAACTCTGATGGCAACCATCGAAGCTGCCGGACGCACTTGCTATAAGTCTGAGGGCAAGATCACCGAGGGCAGCGCCGAGAAGTTCATTCGTGGCATCATCAAGCGTGGTCACGAAGCTGTGATTGAGCATGGCTCTCTCTCTGTTCGCTTCATCTGTGACCGTGGCGTATCCCATGAGATCGTAAGACACCGCCTTGCGGCCTACTGTCAGGAGTCTACCCGCTACTGCAACTACGCCAACGACCAGTTTAACGGCGAGATCACCGTCATCAAGCCCATCTTCTTCGGCGAAGACACCCCTGTGTACCGTATCTGGAAGAGATGCTGTGAAACCGCAGAGATTGCCTACTTCGATCTGCTGAATGAGGGTTGCTCCCCTCAGGAAGCTCGTTCCGTCCTGCCCAACTCCCTCAAGACCGAGGTTGTTATGACCGCAGACATTCGTGAGTGGCGACACTTTATCAAGCTGAGAAACAGCCCTGCCGCCCACCCGCAGATGCGTGAGGTCGCCGGTATGTTGGCGGTGCTGTTCAAGGATAACTACCCTGTGTTCTTCGAGGACATTGAGGTGGCCTGATGAACTTCAAGAGATTTGGCAGCAAGGTCTTTGGCGTTCAGTTCAATAAGGCCGAGCAAGCCGCTTTGGATAAAGAAATCAACCGACAGATCGTGGAGAACGATAAGAAGTTCTCCATCGACAATGACTCTGCCATTCTCTATATGCTTCATGTTCACTTCGGCTTCGGCAAGAAGCGTCTGAAAAAGGCGTGGAAGCTCTTTTACGCCGAAAACAAGAAACTGCGTGACTACTATCTGATGGAGGTGGAAGACGGTGGTTGGCTCTGCCGTCAGAAACTCCTTCAGATAGGAGTCGATGTAGAGGAATGGTACAGAGAAGAACAGGAGGAAAACCATGAACCTTAAAGTTGTGAACGGCAAGGTTCCCTATATCATGGTTGCCGGTGCTGACCATGTGAAGGGTGAAATGCCGTTGGAGGAAGCGCAGAAGATGTTTGACAACGGTAAGAAGAGAGCGAGTGCGCTCTTCTCCGGCTACCCCTACTGCGTGGATAATAAATACTTCTTCGCCGGTGAGCCTAAGGCTTCCGCTGCCGCCAAGACCGGCAAGGGGAAGAAGAGATGAAGAGGGTAATAGGAGCGCTGCTCCTGTTCCTCACCCTCGCTCTGTTGGTAAGCTGTCATGTATCCCACCCCGAAGCACAAGCCGATTTTCATGAACCCGAAGTGTCCCCCCCGCAGTTGTGATTACCCCTACACCGATCACTACCCCTGAGCCTGTCGAGCCTGAACCTGAGTTCGTGCCGATCTGGACGGAGGAAGAGGTCAGCTATCTCACCAAGGCCGTCTACGGCGAAGCAGGAGGGATACCTTCTCTCACCGAGCAATCGGCGGTAGTCTGGTGTATCCTGAACTGGTGTGACCGTGACGGTGAGAGCATCATATACGAGGTTACATACCCGCACCGCTTCCAAGGATACCGAGAAAGTAATCCCGAGCCTGAGCATTTGCGGGAACTGGTCATTGATGTTCTGACCCGATGGCAGAGGGAAAAGCAAGGCGAAACCGATGTGGGGAGAACACTTCCCGCTAATTACTATTTCTTCAACGGAGATGGTAAGAACAACCATTTCCGAACCGAGTGGAAACAACCCTATGAGATATGGGACTGGTCGCTGCCGAGTCCCTACGAAAGTTGAGGTAGAGTTATGAGGTTTGAGAATATCCCATCTGAATTACAGTCCCTACCTCAATGGGTCTGTGCATGGCGAAACTCTAAGGTTCCCATGCAAGCCAATGAGAAGAAAGCGGCAGCTTCCTCTTCCCCTGAAACATGGGCAAGTTTTGAAGACGCAAAGGCCGCTGTGGAGAAAGGCCGTTACGCCTACCTCGGCTTTGTCTTTGCGGACAACGGCATAGTCGGTATTGATCTGGACGCTGGCTTTGATGACGATGGGTTTCTCTCACCTCTGGCAATCGACATTATCCGGCATTGCACCTCATACACCGAGAAGAGCAAGAGCGGCAGAGGGGTTCATATTCTGGTCAAGGGTACTCTCCCTTTCAAGGGAAAGAACAACCGTCAGGGCGTGGAAATCTACCAGACAGGCAGATACTTCATCATGACCGGCGACACGCTGATCTACCCTGAGATCATTGAGAACCAAGCTGCTATCGACTACATTGTGGAGAAGTTTTTTCCCGATGTACCCAAGGAAAGCTCCGGTATGTCAGCCCCTCAGCGTATCTACTCTCCGGTGTATGCCAAACCTGAGAACGGCAAAGTCCAGTTGAAGCCTACTTACCCGCCCATTCTCCACGGCTCCCGCAACCTGAGCCTGACTTCCCTTGCCGGTCAGATGCACTCGCAGGGATACACCAAGGCCGACATTTTCAAAGAACTGCTGTACGCCAATGAACAGGCGTGTCAACCTCCGCTCCCTCGTTCCGAGGTGGAGATGATCGTCAACAGCGTCACCAGATATAGGAGGTAAGTCATGCTATATCGCTTCAATAATAATCTTATCAATGTTACCGAGATTTCCTCGGTATGTTCCACCAAAGGAAGCAATCGGGATTACCCCTATGATCTGACGGTGCGTATGAAGGACGGTACATCTCTCGGCGTGTGTTACCGTACCGAGGAAGCCAGACAGAACGAGGTGTGGAAGATTGAACAGGCTTTCCGCTCTACTGTCCCTGACCCTATCTCCCGCTATGAAATGGATATTCTTCTGCATAAATATACAGAGAAAATCCGAAGCAGATTGCGGGTAATCGAAAATATGCTGAAAGGAAGTGTCGAGAATGGCTGACAATGTATCTCAGGTCTACGAAGACCCCTCGCCTTTGTTTCAGTTGAGCAATGGTCGGTACATACTGGACGAGGAAGTGTCCAGAAAGATGTTCCTCATTAAAGAGAAGCACCCCGAAACCAGTCACCAGATCAGTTCCACCGGCTACTCTTGGGACGAGTCCGGCATGGCTGAACTCTTCTCCGAGTGCTATGAGAACGATGCTCGGTACTGCCCCGAAGCGAAGTGTTGGTTCACTTACTCTGAGGGCGCATGGCGTAAGGACATTGGCTCTCTCTTGGTCGCCGAGAAGATCAAGGAGTTCTGCCGCCTGATGGCTCTGTACTGTGGTGAGATCAGCCACGAAGAGCGCCGCCGTGACTACATGAAGTTCATAAGCAAGATGGGTGATCGCCGGTTCCGTGACCGTCTGATGAAGGACGCTGCCAGCGTAAAGCCCATTGCCGCAGAGCAGTTTGACGCAAACCCCTATCTCATTAACTGCCTGAATGGTACTTACGATCTGAAAACCATGACCTTCCGTGAGCATGATTGGCGGGACTTCCTGACCATGCAGACCAACTTTGAGTACACTTTGAAGGATACCCGCTGTGAACGGTGGGAGCGGTTCATTACAGAGGTCACTTGCAACGATACGGACAAGGCCGAGTATTTGCAGAAAGCCCTTGGCTACTCCATGCTCGGAAGTGCCAACGAAGAGTGTATGTTCATTCTGCATGGCAAGACTACCAGAAACGGCAAGTCTACCATGCTGAGTGCCATTCACCATCTGCTCGGTGACTATGCTTCCGTTTCGCCGGTGTCGATCATCTGCAAGTCTGAGAAGAGTAAGAACGCAGAAGCGGCAAACCCCATGTTGGCTTCTCTGAAAGGCAAGCGCTTTGTCACGATGGCAGAGAGCAACCAGTATGGAAAGCTGGACGAAGAAACCATCAAGCAGATTTTTATCAAGGCTCTGAACATTCTCTGCAAAGAGCGTGACCTCATCATTGCAGGCTTTGAAGAAATCAAAGACACGGCTTTCCTGACCGATGAACTTGAAGCGGAGGCAGGTCAGCAGAATGGCGAGATGAATGTGGTCGCTGAACTGATACAGAACTGCATTGATGAGAATGCCCGTGTCGCACAGGACCAGACCGAGTACGAGAAACGCTATGATACCCTGGTTCAGCGTTTCGATACGGCGAAGGCAAAGCTGGAAGAAACACAGGCGGCAATCGCCAAGCGGCAGGCACAGCGACAAATGATGGAGAACTTCATGGAAGTCCTGCGGTCACTGCCGGAGCAGGTCGATTACTTTGACGAAGGAACCTGGTACGCCATGTGCGATTACATCACGGTCTACAGCAAGGATGACATCCGGGTGACC
>OIGD01003436.1_pt1 | contig 10640 bp, 9 predicted proteins | sample 1582211 | NCBI WGS metagenome assembly OIGD01 (sample SAMN04414078, study PRJEB24778) | human gut metagenome | material: faecal | host: Homo sapiens
AAATTTTGGGGTGATGAAATTTTTGAAAAATCGCCAAGAGTGATGAAAACATTTAATGATATGTATTACACGCTAAAAGAATTGATCAAGGTATAAAATTCTTCCAAATTAATTTTCTTTATAATACAATATAAATTATGAATCTGGGATATGTAAGAATTTTATATAAAAAAACTTTAATAAGACTCTTAAGCAGATTTTCTATTCTTGATAGATATATAATGCTTCAGGTGTTGGAAGTTTTTATTTTAGGTGTTATTGTATTTACTTCAATAATTTTTGCAAGTGATACTTTTATAACTCTTGTCAAACAAATAACAAACTATGGTATTCCATTTAACGTTGCATTAATGATGATTCTTTTAAACTTACCAAGTATTATTGTCATGTCAATTCCTATGTCTGTTTTATTGTCGGTTGTCATGACTTTAAATAAGTTATGTTTATCATCTGAATTGACTGTATTAAGAGCATTGGGTGTCGGGCTTGATAGAATTTCAAAGCCTATATTTATATTTGCAATATTAATGTCACTTTTTGTATTTGTTGTAAATGAAACAATAGTGCCTGTCACAACATCACAGTCAAAAGCATTAGCTATTTGGTCATTAGGACAAAAGAATGTACCTGAAGGCAAACATAATTTTTCATTTAAGGTTAAGGGACCAGATGATACTTTGAAACGACTTTTTTATGTAAGAAGTTGTGAAAATAAAACTTTAAATAATGTAACTATTCTTGATTTATCAAATAAAGATACAATACAAATTATTCAAGCAGATACCGGTAAAACACAAAATAGCTCTTGGGTTTTTAATGATGCTTCTGTTTATACGATATCACTTGTTGGTAAAATTTTTAATACAAGCTGGCTTGGCTCAACAACTGCTGATTTTGGTATAACACTTGATGAAAAAATATTTGAATTAAAACCTGAAGAATGCAGTTTTAAAAGTCTTACAAAATATATAAAAACAAACAACAGCAAAATTATGAAAAATAAACTTGAATATGAAGTTATGCTTCATGATAAAGTTGCTCTCCCTATAACAACAATTGTTTTTGTATTGCTCGGTGTGCCATTATCCATTACACCGCCAAGAGTTCGTTATAATCGTGGATTTTTATTTAGTATTTTGATTATATTTATTTTTTATATTCTAAGAGCTTTTGCTTTCTCACTTGGAGAAGCAGGGCAGATTACTCCTGTATTGGCTGCATGGCTTCCAAATATTATATTAATTACATTGGGAAGTATCTTATATTATAAAAAAGTCTATATGATAAATTAATTATTGATTCTAAAATATAATTGTGCAAAACTTAATTATATAATGTCAAAGGAGATAATTAAATCATGGAAAAAAGTTTTAGTTCTTTAAATGTTATAACGGCAATGGTGACGGCTTTTGATTATAATGAAAGTGTTGATTATGCACAAACTATTAAACTTGCAAAATACTTAATTGAAAATGGTTCAGATGCTATAATTGCTGCAGGTACAACAGGAGAGTCGCCAACTTTAACGCATGATGAAGAATTAAACTTATTAAAAGAACTAAAACAAACAATTGGTGATAAAACCACAATAATTATGGGTGCGGGTTCAAATTCAACAAAAACAGCGGTTGAAATGTCGCAAAAAATGCAGGAAAATGGAGCCGATGCTTTACTTTCAGTTGTTCCTTACTATAACAAGCCATCACAGAATGGAATGTACGAGCATTTTTCAAGTATTGCTAAATCTGTTGATATTCCTATTATTTTATATAATATTCCGGGTCGTACAGGTGTCAATATGCAACCGCAGACCGTTGCAAAATTGGCAAGGGAATTTAAAAATATTAAAGCGTTAAAGCAAAGCTCGCCAGATATGGATTATATATCCGAATTAAAACAGTTTGTTGATAAAGATTTTACCATTTTCTGCGGTGACGACAGCTTAATTCTTCCAATGATGTCATTGGGGGCATCCGGTGTTATATCCGTTGCTTCTCATCTTGTTGGTAATAAATTACAGCAAATGATAAAAGAATTTAAATCCGGAAATATAAATCAAGCTTTGGAAATTCATTTGAGTCTATTTCCTTTATTTAAGAAGTTATTTATGGCGCCAAATCCTGTGCCGGTTAAAGAAGCATTGAGTAAAATGGGATTGCTTGATAATGTTTTGAGGCAGCCATTGACAAAGATGAATGATGTTGAAATAAAAGAATTTTATAGTGTTGTTGAAAAATATATTGATTAAAATTTGGAGTTAAAAAAATATGGATAAAATAAGAGTAAGAATTGCACCCTCACCAAGCGGTAATTTGCATATAGGAACAGCTCGTACGGCTTTATTTAATTATTTATTTGCAAAGAAAAATAAAGGTGATTTTGTTCTTCGTATTGAAGACACTGATTTAGAGCGCTCAAATGAAGCATATACTCAAAATATATATGATAGCTTAAAAGCATTGGGATTAAACTGGGATGAAGGTCCCGATGTTGGTGGGGATTATGGTCCTTATCAACAGTCTGAGCGGTTTGATATTTATCCAAAATATGCTCAAAAATTGATTGATGAAGGTTATGCTTATGAATGTTTTTGCTCACAGGAAGAATTGGATAAAGAAAAAGAAGAGTCAATAAAAAACAAACACCCGCATAAATATAGCGGAAGATGCAGAAATTTAAGCGAAGATGAAAAAAAAGAATTAAAAGCTAAAGGTATTAAACCATCAATTCGTTTTAAAGTTCCTCAAAACGGTGAAATAGGGTTTAATGATTTGGTAAAAGGTGAGCTAAAAGTTAACCTTGACACAATTGGTGATTTTGTAATTATGAAATCAAATGGAACACCTACATACAATTTTGCTGTTGTAATTGACGATATGGAAATGAAAATATCTCATGTTATACGTGGAGAAGACCATATATCAAACACTTATAAACAGATTTTAATTTATGAAGCTTTAAAAGCTGAAGTTCCAAAATTTGGTCATTTGGGTATGATACTTGCACCTGATAGAAGCAAGTTATCTAAACGACATGGTGCAACAGCTGTATCTGAATTTGTTGAAAAAGGTTACCTAACCGATGCTTTAATAAATTTTGTAGCGCTTCTTGGTTGGTCACCTTCTGATGGTAATGAAATAAAAAATGTTGATGAAATAGCACAAGATTTTCGTATTAATGAAGTATCGTCTTCAAATTCGATTTTTGAATATGACAAATTAAATTGGATGAATGGACAATATATCAAAAAAATGGAAATACCAAAACTTGTTGAAAAGATTAAACCGTTTTTATCAAAGTATGATTTAAGTGAGTTATCTCAACAGCAGTTAGAAAAAATGGTTGAAATAACTCGTGAGCCATTAACCTTGTTGTCTGATATAACTGATGAAGTAAATTATTTCTTTGGAGGAAAAAATGTTGATGTTGAAGAAAGTGTTAAAAATGATGTTATAAATCTTGAAGTTTCTCAAAAAGTTTTAAAAGATATTTTGGACAACAGAATTGACTTATGGAATTTTGACGATGAAGAAAAACTTCATGATGAACTAGCTGATTTAAGATCATATTTTAAAGAAAAAGAAGGAATAAAACCTAAACAAACAATGTGGGCGCTTCGAGCCGCTGTTACAGGAAAAACACATGGTGCAGATTTAGTTGCTGTACTTAGTATTTTGGGTCATGATAATGTAAAAGCAAGAATAAAAGATGCATTGATTTAAGGAAAAACTTTATGAATAGCATAAATTCAAGTATACAAAAAAAATATTTGCAATTAACTAAAATAGAAAAAGATGTATGTGATTATTTAGCTTTGAATCTGCAAAGGAATAAAAAATTACAAAAAAAACGTTCTTCTGATACATTTGAACGAAGCAATCAAATGTTTCCACCTTCAAAAAGTTTAAAACAAATTGAGCTTGAGAAATTTAAAATAAAAGAATTTATCTGTAATGAAACATTAGATTGAGGGATTTATACTTTTAATTTAGTTTTTTTCATGTCTTAATATATATAGCATAGATAGGAATACAAAAGGAAAAAATAATGCAAGCACGACATGCCGCAAGGGAATTAGCTTTGATAGTATTTTCACAATGTCCTGAAAATATTTCAAAACTAGATAAAGAAAATTATACTGATATTTTATTAAAATCAGTAAGAACATTAACAAATAATGCAACATCCGAGTTAAAGGTTGCAACCAGTTGTTTTTTTGAAATACGTGATTTTCTGGAACAATATGAAAATAATCATGAAGATAATATAAAACGACCGATAGGCACCCATAATATTGAAGTACCATTGCCTACAACGTTGGATATGAGAGAAAAGTTAGATGATTTGATAAATGTTTCTGATAAAGCCATGATGGCGTTGGAAATAGCTGAAATGAGCGTGTTGGAAGAAAAAGAAGAAGTTCGTGATTATATTATTAAACTTGCTTTAAATTATCGTGAAAATAAAAATGAAATTGACGGGTTAATTAAAAAATATGCATATGGCTGGAATATTGAACGTTTGGTTAAAATAGATAAGGATATTTTAAGAATAGCTATTTGTGAACTTGTTTATATAAAAGATGCGCCTGTTAGGGTTACTCTTGATGAAGCTATTGAACTTGCTAAAAAATATTCAACCGGTGATAGCTCTTCATTTATTAACGGTATTTTAGGAAGTGTTATTTCGGAATATAACTTAAAATCTAAGTAAGGGGTTTTATGTTTAGTTTTTTTAATAAAAAAAATAATGAAGACAAGAAAATAGATAATGAAAATAAAGGTTTCTTCTCATCTTTAAGAGAAACGTTATCAAAAACAAGCAAGAATCTTGTCTCAGATATTGTATCATTTGCAAGTGAAAAAGAAGAATTTGATGATTTAACACTTGATGATATGGAAGAAATGTTAATAAAAGCTGACTTGGGTGTTAATGTTTCATCTTATCTTGTTGATAACTTAAGAAAACAAAATATTATAAAACCATCCGAGATTAAATTGTATTTAAAGGATGAATTTAGCAAAATTTTAGATAATGCAGGTGATAATAATCTTCGTTATGATGAAAATGAACTTAATATTTATCTGATTACAGGTGTAAATGGTGTTGGAAAAACGACTTTAATTGCTAAACTAGCTAACAAATTTAAACAAGAGGGTAAAAAAGTGCTGCTGGCTGCAGGTGACACTTTTCGGGCTGCTGCTGTTGAACAACTGCAAATTTGGGCAAATAGAATAGGAGTTGATATTGTTTTTAAACATAATGCAGACCCTTCAAGTGTTGTTTATGAAGCCATAAGTAAAGCTAAAAATGAAAGTTATGACGTTTTGATTGTTGATACGGCAGGAAGGTTGCAAAATAAGTATAATTTAATGGAAGAGCTAAACAAAATCAAAAATGTAATAATCAAAAATGCTTCCAATAGTTTAAAAGAAAGTTTGCTTGTTCTTGATGCAACTATGGGACAAAATGGTATAAATCAGGCTGAAACTTTTTTTGAGGTCGCAAATTTGACAGGTATTGCTTTAACCAAACTTGACGGTTCTTCAAAAGGTGCTATTATTATATCTATTGCAAAAGATTATAATTTACCTTTAAAACTTATTGGTGTTGGTGAAAAAGTTGAGGATATAAAAGATTTTGATAAGGATGATTTTATCCAATCGTTATTCATTTAAATTTACTTTTTAAAAATTTTTTGATATATTTGTTATGAAAATAGAAAACAAATTGGGATGAATGTGTTGGGTATAATATTAAATCCTGCAATATTATCAGTAATTATGCTTTCATTATTATGTTTGATGAGAGTAAATGTGCTTTTATCCTTAATTATTTCAGCTATTATTGGGGGATTAATATCCCACATGAAAATTGACGATATAATGACAATATTTATAAATGGTATGGGCGCAAATAGTGAAACAGCATTAAGTTATATACTTTTAGGAACTTTTGCTGCTGCTATGGCGCATACCGGCATGGCTCAGATTCTTGGGCTAAAAATAACAAAGGTTATTAAAAACAATAAATATTTGTTAATATTAATTTTAACAATAATAGCAATTATGTCACAAAATCTTATCCCTATTCATATTGCATTTATTCCAATTGTAATCCCGCCATTAATAGGTTTAATGAATAAATTAAAATTGGATAGACGAAATATAAGTTGTGCGCTTGCTTTTGGTTTAAAAGCACCATATATTGCACTCCCTGCAGGATTTGGACTTATATTTCAGGGACTTGTTGCCGACAATATGATTCAAAACGGTTATAATATAATAAAAACAAATGTTTGGAAATACAATATAATTATTGGTTTTGCAATGCTTATGGGACTCTTTGTTGCGGTGTTTTATTCATATCGTAAAGAAAGAAAGTATAAAGATTTACCAATAGCTTGTTTAGATTCAAATATGGATAATGATATAAATAAAATAAAAACACAAAAGTTGACAAAAGAACATTATATTACACTTTTTGGTGCATTTGCAACTTTAATAGTTCAGCTTGTTACAGGTTCTTTGCCTTTGGGTGCTTTAGTTGGTTTAGGAATAATCTTTGCAACACGAGCTGTAAGCCATCATAAAATGGATGCTTTAATGAATGAAGGCGTTTGTTTAATGGGCTATGTTGCTTTTGTTATGCTTGTTGCTGCCGGTTTTGCAGCTGTTTTAAAAGAAACCGGTAGTATAAATATTTTAATTAATGAATTATCAAATTATATGCTGCAAAGCAAAATTATAGCTTCTATCATCATGCTTATTTTAGGTTTAATAATTACAATGGGAATAGGCACTTCTTTTGGAACAATACCAATATTAGCTGTATTTTTTATTCCTGTTTGTTTAAAATTAGGCTTAAGCGAAATTTCAACTGTTATATTGCTTTCAGCATCGGCAGCTTTAGGAGATGCAGGATCTCCAGCCAGCGACACAACATTAGGACCAACTTCAGGATTGAACGTTGATAACCAGCACAATCACATTTTTGACACTTGCATACCTACCTTTTTACATTTTAATATACCAATATTCATATGCGCCCTGGTTATTGTTATGATTTTTGGTTAAATTATTGACTTTATTGTTTGATTTAATAAAATTATATTTGTAATAATAATTAAGACTTTTATAAATAGAAAGGGGATTATATGAATAATATTGGTAATAGTCTTTATAATTATGGACAAAGATATTCTCAAAATACTATTAAGAACGGAAGAAATTTTGATAATTTTATAAGACAAGTCAATCAAGATAGTTATGATAGAAATCAAAGAGAAATTGCAAAAGGCACAAAACTTTTTTTAAATTTTTTACAAAAAGCTAAATTAAATGCATTTTTAAATTCTATTAATATAAGACAAAATCCAAATATTCAACCAAGACCTATAAGATCTGTTGTGGATATCGTTGATTTAACTTTAGATGGTAACTCACATACAACTTTAGAAAGTTCTAAAAATACTCAGAATGGTAAACTGATTAGTAAAAAACATAAAGTGCCAGTTTTTAAATATAAACTGAATAGAAGTTTAAATAAAAAACAAATTGAATATTTAGATAATAAATCTCAAAAACTTTTAAGTGAGTTAAATGAAGAAGTTCCCCAGATCATAATATCTGGTAGAGAAAGAAAACATATTATATCAGAAAAAGAGCTAAAAGCACTTATAAATATTGCTTTTTGTAAAAAATTTGGACTTGAAAGTAATAATACCAAAGAATTAGAAAGAAAAATTATTGATTTTGAGAAAATACGTGATGCCAAAAGAATTAATCGAAATACGGCTAAAAATTATTTTATTGTAATAGATGCTCTTATAAATAAAAATATCGGTAGAGATTATATTATAAAAAACTATAATTATATATGCGAACAAAAATTAAATAAAATGAATTATATTATAGTAAATGATTTAAAAGAGTTAGATAAATTAAAAAAATATAATATGTAATAAAAAGTATTAAGACTATTTTCCGACAATTGACATAACCATATTGTCATTAAAATACTTATTGGCTGTTGAAATTATATCTTTTGCTGTAACTGAGTTTATAAGCTCAATATATTTTTTATCAAATTCAAAGCCGCGCCCTGAAGTTTCAAACCAAGCTAGAGTTGCGGCTTTTTTGCCGTTTGTTTCAAGTGAAATAATATAATTGCCGACAATTTTTTCCTTAGCTTCATTTAATTCTTTGTCAAGAACAAATTCTGTTTTTATTTTGTCAACTTCCTTTAATAATTCATTTTTTGAATGTTCCAAAGTTTGCGGCTTTGTTCCTATATAAACTGCAAAAAGTCCGCTATTTAAATTTGCAACATAAGTTGAACCTATTTGATAGGCAAGTCCTTGAGCATCTCTAAGATTTACAAAAAGACGCGAACTCATTCCATTGCCTAAAATAGAATTTATAACTTGAAGTGTTGCCCAATCTTTTTGATTTGTGACCCCGTCTGTTTTCCAGCCTATTGCAATCCAGCTTGTATTTGTGTCTTTTTTTGTATTAATACATTTTTTTTGTATGGGTTTTAAAAATAAATTATGATAACTTCTTAAATCAACTTTTTCTCCTTTTTTATTTTCAAAAAGTTTGGTAAAATAATCAATACAAATTTTTTCATCAACATTGCCATTAATTGATATAACAAGATTTTTTGGATAGAATAATTTATTATAATAATTTATTACATCATTTGTACTTATTTTATTTAAAGTTTTTTCCAAAACTTTGCCAGTATTGTTATATGGAGTATATTGCCATATACTGTTTTTAAATTCTTCAAACATAACACTTGAAGGTGTGTCTCTTTGAGTTTTTATAGATGTTAATAATTCTCTTTTTATCTTTTCTATTTCAAAAACATCGAATTTAGGATTATTTATGACTTCATCCAAAAGCTCAAATGTTTTACTTAATTCATTTTTTGTAGTTTGCACAGATATTGTAAAAGTATCAGATGTTAAAGATGGAACAATTGCAATTCCATTTTCTTCCATAATTTCTGATAGTTCAATATAACTATAATTTTTTGTTCCTTTCATTAGAGATGTTGCTAAAATATTTCCAACACCAGGAATTTGTTCGATAAAAACACCGCCAGCATCCATAATTTGAATGGCAACTATATCATTATCAATATTTTTATTGATTAATAAAATACTGCCATTTGGTAATTCATATTTGCTTATGGTATCGACTTTTTTTATTAGTTTAGCTTGTAACAAGCTATTGTCATTTTTGTTTTTATTTTTAATGTTTGCAACAGGATGTTCATTTGAACATTTGTTTTCCTTTGGAACAATTATTGAAGTTACACTTTTATTTAGGTCAAGATATTTATTGGCAACACGTTTTATATCATTTGATGTAACTTTTTTTATGTCTTCAATATAATTTGAATATAATGATAAGTCATCGGATACAACTGAAATATATCCAAGTTCATTTGCGATATTTGAAACTGATTCGCGAGAATAAAAGACATCTTTTTCAATAATTTTTTTAGCTCTATTTAATACTTCATTTGATACATTTATTTTTTTTATATTTTCTATTTCATTTTTAATTGAAGTATCAAGTTTGTTTAGTTTTTCTTTATCAAAAGTTGCATAAATTAAAAATAAACCGTCATCTTTTGAGGATGAATTTCTTGATGTAATTGAATTAGCAAGTTGTTTTTGTTCTTTTATGTTTTGGTATAATATTGAACTTCTGCCGTCACCTAAAATAACTGACAAAACATCCAAAGCATAACTGTCACGATTTGTTGGTTTTACCCCCTTAAAGCCTAAAATATAATAACCTGTTTGTACATCAAGTTCTTTATTGATAACAATTGGAGTTTGTGGTGCATTATCAACTTTATAGGTTTTTGGTGCATATTTGTCAGATAATTTTTTGTTAAAGGTTGATTTTAATAAATCAATAATTTTCTTTTCATCAACATCACCCACGATAACTGTTGTCATATTTTGGGGGACATACCATTTATTATAAAAATCAAACATTTCTTCTTGTGTTATTTTTTCAATAATTTCTTTTTTGCCTATTACATCGTAACGGTAAGGATGTGTTTTATAAAATCCTGCATTAAAGCTTTTATATAAAATATTTTGCGGATTATCAAGTCCCCGAGATATTTCTTCAATAACAACTTTACGTTCTTTTTCTAACTCATGTCGAGGAAAAAGCGGATTTAAAAGCATGTCTTCATGCATTTTTAAAGCAAGTTCAAAATCTTTTGAAGGAATTGTAATATAAAAGTGAGTGTAATCTTTGCTTGTAGCAGCATTAATAACAGCACCTTTAGATTCTAAAATTCTATCAAACTCACCGGCTTGGTAATTTTTAGACCCTTTAAAAAACATATGTTCCAAAAAATGCGCAATACCATTATTTTTATCATCTTCATTTATAGACCCGGTTTTTACCCAGGTATCAATTGTTACAATTGGATTTGTATGAATCGGTTTTATTATAAATGTGTGACCATTTTCAAGTCTAAATGTTGTAAAATCAGCACAAAATACCATATGCACATTTAAAAATGCAACAATAAAAGCAAAAATTATCCTCTTCATATTAATCTCCTGATAAATTATATTTTATTAAATATATTTTATCATAATT
>OIGD01003438.1_pt1 | contig 10637 bp, 7 predicted proteins | sample 1582211 | NCBI WGS metagenome assembly OIGD01 (sample SAMN04414078, study PRJEB24778) | human gut metagenome | material: faecal | host: Homo sapiens
GGCTCCGGCGGGCGCAGCCCAGGCGGGCGCCGCAGCTGGCGATAAAAAAATACTTACCATTGCAGAACTCAACCTGATTGCCCGCGAACAGTTCAACAAGCACACACTCACAATCGAAGGCGAAACTAAGGTAACTGGCCTTCCGGTCAAAATGTATGACAAACAAGTTATACTAATACCGTTCACCGTATTTTCAGCGGGCCCGAACGTATCAATAATGAACAATCTCGGGGAACAGGTTGATTTTGACAATACTAACATATTTGCCTCGAAGGATTATCCCCTTGTGATAGTAGTTCCCAAGGGCGAATTGCCCTCCACTTCGGTAAATGCGAACCTCCCGCAAGACAAAAATTATAGGGAAATTATAGGAAAGCCCATATTCTTTATGGGATACACAACAACAAATGTCCAGATATTCCCCGTAAAGCTGAACGCGGTTTCAGAGCAGACACTCGTGCTTTCATCGAGAGTTCCAAACAACTTCCTCGAAGGGACTATCCTCATGAATCCGGAGGAAGACATTACGCTCGGAATGATGATGTCATTTAAAAAGAAATTCCCGAACGTAAAATGGAATCAGCGCAGCAGCGTAAACTTCCTGCGGCGCACTATCGAAAATAAAAACCCATTTCTTACATGCATACGCCTCGACAAACTAGAACGCTGGGAGAAAGTTGACTTCGATAAATTGGAACAGCAGAGGAAAAAACTCGATTCCCTAAACAAACTGCTTTGGGACTTCATTCTACTCAACACCTCAAACAGAATTGTCGATACTGCAAAACTCGCAATTCTCGGCCCGACTGTTTCCAAGTATAAGGACGAGCTTAAAGTCAGGATGGAAAAATCGCGTTTTGACAGGATGTTCAGACAGTATTTGCAAGACTTGATGCTTATGATTAAGTCGGAAATGCGCGACGTAAATCCGAACGAATTCTATACCCTCTACCGCTACGACCTGAATCAGACTCTCGATGCGCTAAAAGACGTTATGGGCTATTACGATAACGCTATACGCACAAATTCGTTCACCCAGCTCATACCCGACGATATAAAGAGAGCCCAAAATAAATAAGCATAATACAAATTGCGTTGCCTACTCTTTGCAGTGCAAAAAATCCGAAGCATTCGCTTCGGATTTTTTTTGCGGAAATTAAAGAGCCATATGGTCAAATCCGCCGCCGCGGAAAATTTTGCGATTTTCTTCAGCCAAGATTATCTGCCCGCTCTCCTCCGGCGCCAAAGGCGTGGATATTCTGCCTATGCGGCTTATGGGCGTTTTAAATTTTTCGCGCCAACGGCGCTCAAAATCTTCGCAATCGCCATTGTAGGAGAGCAGCAATTCGTAGTCCTCGCCGCCACACAAAGCTTCCTTCAACGAAGCTTTGCGGCCTCCGCAAGAGCGCCGCGGAACGGCCGACTCGCATATTTCGGCGCACGCTCCGGCAGGAATTATATTTTTAACGTCCGACGCAAATCCGTCGCTAATATCCGTGCACGCCCCGACATTTCCGTCTTCAGATAAAAATAAACCTTCTGCGAGCCTCGGCTCAAAAATTAAATGGTATCCACTTTCAAAGGAAAGCCCGAGCTCTCCGCTTACATAGATGGCGTCGCCGATTTTCGCGCCGCTTCTTAGCATTGGTTTTTCCGGAGCGGCGCCTATGAGCGCCATGTGCATTGAAAAGAAATTTCCGTCGGCGCGCGCGACATCGCCTCCGACTATTTTTATACCATACTTTTGAGCCGCCTCCGCCGCCCCGCGGCAAAATTCGTCGAGCCAATCCACCGACAATTCGGGAGACAAAATGCCGCTCGTAAGGGCATATAGGGGAATCCCGCCCATGGACGCAATATCGCTCACATTTCTGTTTACAAATTTTTTCCCTACAAGAGAGGGCTCCGAAGATTCGTCGAAGTGGCGCCCGAATATTACGGCATCTGAAGTGGCGAGCATTTTGCGCCCGCAGAATTTTTCTGAAGGCACTACGGCGCAGTCGTCCCCCGCGCCGAACGGCGGCGGTGGAACCGCCCCGCCAAAAGCCGCGCATATTCTCGATATAAGCCCCTTTTCTCCGAGCCCTGAAATTTTGTCGCTTCCCCCAAACGGATTCATTTTGCAAACCAGACTATTGCAACATTTAGCGCGTTAAAAGCCGCATGCACAAGAATGGGCGAAAGAATCGACCCTCCCTTTTCGTACGCCATACACAGGAATACCCCCATCAGCGCGAGCGGGACAAACACGTACGCATCGGCGTGAATCAGCGCGAACAGCACCCCCGATAAAACTGCGGCGGCAAACGCTCCGAACCGCGATGCCGCAAACGCCCACTTAAAAATCCTGTAAAGCACGCCCCTAAAAAACATCTCCTCCGCAAGCGGCGCGAGAATCAACACCGAAATCACGGCCAACGCCATCTCCCATCCGCCTCCAAGCGATGAAAATATATCGACAATCTCCTGTTTTGGAGGATACTCTCCCTCAAAAATAAAATAGATCTGGACAATTAATGAGTTAAGCGACAGCACAGCAAGAACCGAGAGCACAGAAAACAGAGCAAACGAAGCAGCAGCTTTCCGCGAAACGACAAAAAAAAGTTTAAATTTTGTGTCGGCAAATTTTTTGAAGAGCAATACGGCGGCAATCACGCAAACTTGCATTATAATAGTAGGCGCAAAAACCGACACGACCGACTCTCCTCCTAACACATTATAAAATGCCCTCGCGGAGGAGAACCCTATAAACATAGCCGATACCGCAAGAAACGCCAAAAGCACGGCGTCGTGAAATTTTTGTAGGCGAATCGGCGGAAGTCCGCCAGGCACTAATCCGGAAATCCTAAAAGCTGTAATGACGACAGCAACCACAAATATGCCAGAAAGCACCGCGACGGCGGCGCCACCGATCAGAACCGAGCTTTCTCCATACGCTGTCGCAATCATTGCATCTGAAAATTCTACCATCGCAACGCGCGCCGAACCGGCGCAATATAATTCTTAACCTTTATTTCAAAATCTCATTAAAAGCCCCCAAGTCTTTGGCCGCGCTTTCAGAAAACCTAAATTCCGCAAACTTCGCAAGCGGCAAAGGGACGGCATTTTTATAGACTAAACATAAAAAATTTCCGCAGGCAGCCCAATGCCGCAGCCAACTACATCAGGCTTCAAAAACTTTTTTGCCTCCGACAAACGTGCCGACTACTTTTCCGCGAAGCTTTTTCCCGAGCCACGGAGAATTCGCCGAGCGCGACTTTGGCGAATCGTAGGTCCATTCGGCATTTTCGTCAATCAGCGCAAAGTCGGCGGGAGCCCCTTCCTTTAAAGTCCCGGCATCTATGCCCAAAATTTCCGCGGGGCGCGTCGACATAAGCCGCACAAGCTTTGCCATATCCATAATTCCCGAACGGACGAGAACATCGTGGCATATCGAAAACGCCGTCTCAAAGCCGGTTATTCCGAACGGAGCCGCGTCGAAAGCCATATCCTTTTCTGTGTCTGTATGCGGGGCGTGGTCGGTTGCAATAACCTCTATTGTGCCGTCGCACAGACCCTCAATCAAAGCTTCAACATCAGCCTTCGTGCGGAGCGGCGGGCACATTTTATAATTCGTGTCGTACCCAGACAAACATTCGTCTGTGAGGGATATATGGTGAGGGGTTGCCTCCGCAGACACGCTCGTACCGCGCCTCTTTGCGTCCCTTATAATATCAACAGAAAGGGCGCTCGATATGTGCTGCAAATGTATGTGGCATTTTGCATAGTGGGCCAAAATAACGTCGCGCGAAACAATTATGTCTTCGGCGGCAGACGGCCAGCCTCCGAGCCCGAGTTTTACAGACCACTCCCCCTCGTTCATTTGCCCAGTTTTGGTGAGAGTGTATTCCTGGCAGTGGTCCATGACAAACAGCCCGAACATTTTAGCATAGACCATTGCATTGCGCATGAGTTCCGCGCTCTGCACGCAAGAGCCGTCGTCGGTAATCGCCCTAACGCCAAGGCGCGCGAGTGAGCCTATCGGCGCGAGCTTTTCGCCGCGCCTGCCTTCTGTAATGCACCCGCTTTGATATACGCGGATTTTTGCCGATTCCGAAATAATATCGTTTATAAGGCGGATTGTTGACGGAGAATCCGCCGCGGGGGACGTATTGGGCATCGCCATCGCGGAAGTGAATCCACCCGCTGCGGCTGCCGTAGTCCCCGTTGCTATCGACTCCTTCGACGTCTGCCCCGGCTCGCGCATATGCACATGCATATCTACAAATCCCGGCACGAGCACCAGCCCCTTTGCGTCGATTACCTCGGCCGCTCCTGAGACGGAGCCGCAAAAAACGCCGTCTTTAACGCATATTTCGCCGACTTCGTCTATTCCGCGCGAAGGATCGACAACGCGCGCATTCTTAACTATAAATTCCTTCATTTAGCCCTCCTTGCGGACATCGCGCCCATGCAGAGTTTCATTACCGCCATTCTTACGGCAACCCCGTTAGTCACTTGGTTTAGGATAACAGACCTCTCGGAATCCGCGAGGTACGAATCCAACTCTACCCCCCTATTTATGGGGCCCGGGTGCATTATTATCGCGCCCGGTTTTAGCATGTCGGCGCGCATTTTGTTTAGCCCAAAAATATTCGCATACTCGGAAATCGACGGGAAGTGCGCCGAGCTCTGCCTTTCATGCTGTATGCGCAAAAGCATCACGACGTCCGCGTCGGACACCGCCTTGTTAAGGTCGTAAGATATTTCGACCCCCATTTTTTCGAACTCGCGCGGAACCAGCGTGGAGGGGCCCGCAAGCGTCACTTTTGCGCCAAGCTTGTTTAGAAGATATATGTTCGAGCGCGCTACGCGGCTGAAAAGAATGTCACCAAGAATCGTAACCTTGCGCCCCTTGAAATCGGGTCCCAGTTTTTCGCGCATCGTAAAGGCGTCAAGAAGCGCCTGGGTGGGGTGGGCGTGCGCCCCGTCGCCCGCGTTTATCACGGGAATGTCAACCCTGTCTGCGAGGTATTTTGCCGCCCCCGACGAGCTGTGGCGCACTATTATCATATCGGCCATAAGAGCCTCTATGTTCCTCGCCGTGTCTTTGAGAGTCTCGCCCTTTACCGAAGACGATATGCTCGACGAAAAGCTTATCACGTCGGCTCCGAGCTTGTGCGCAGCCATTTCAAACGCGGTCCGCGTTCTGGTGCTCGGCTCGAAGAAGAGATTTACGACCGTCTTCCCTTTTAGGTACGGGAGCTTCGTCCTGTCTTTTTTTACCTCCGCCTTGAATATGTCGGCGAGGGCGAATATTTCATCTATTTCACGCAAAGAAAGATCTTCTGTGCATGTCAAATCTTTGCGCGACCACGAAACGTTGCATAAAAATTCTTTAGCTGTCATGCCCATTTGAAACTCCAAGCTAACAAATCGGCGGCAGTAGTCAATAAAAACAAGGATACAAAAAAACGCACGGCAAAGCTCGTGCGTGGATATTCGCCATGCGGCAAAAGATATGCGGCAATGTTATTCCGCGGGCTTTGTCTTGGGCAAACCGGTCACGCGGGTGACCGTTTTTATTGCGCCGCGCTTGCGCAAAAGGTCGATGCGCTCAAAACGTTTCAGTACGCTGCGCTTTTTGGACGACGCGGAGCCTCCGCTTTTGAAACTGCTGTGCTGGGACATAAATATTCTCCTTCTTATAAAATCAATATAAAAAGCGTTATTAAAAGACGCCTTTTTCAAATTGCAACATTTTTTTTGTCCTTAACTAATCTCTTTTATTCCCCCAAAAATCGACTGCCTCAATATTTTTTCGCTTATTCCGATTGCAGCAATCCTGCAAAGTGCGATTTTCAGCGCGCATTATAAAAAATCGTCGCGCTTTGCCCGAATACATGCACTAATTGAGCTCTCTCTTTGCGCTATCGTGTTCGCATTTTGTCATTTTCCTACCGCGCCCTACTCGGCACAGATTGGCGTATTTTATTATCACATTCCGCATTTTTATCCATTTTTTTGCGAACATACCTTGGCGCGGGTTGCCGCCTCTTTGAGAGCCCATACTTACGCGCCGTTTTAAGAAAAAAAAGCCCAAACTGCAAAAATCCCCAATCTAAAAAATATTTCGGGACTTCCTAAATTTCGCAAAAAATAAAAAAAACGCGGATTTATACAAATCCGCATTTTTGTTAAGAGAGGGAAATTTCGGCTGTAAGCCGGATTTTGTAGTTTCCGAAGAAACCGGCATTCATTTATCTGGCCCCTTGCGAAGCCTCCCCTCGCGGGGATGCGACATACCCAACGCGTTAGAGCGAGCAACTCCGCGTCCTATGTTGTCTTGCACCGGATTGGGTTTTCACTGCCCGCTCGGATTGCTCCGCGCGGCGGTGGGCTCTTACCCCGCCTTTTCACCCTTACCGCTTTCGCGGCGGTTTGTTTTCTGCTGCACTTTCCATGCGCGAACCTTTCGGCGCGCGCCCCGTTTTTTCAAACGGAATCCCGCTCTGTGGTGTCCGGACTTTCCTCCAGCGGACGAGCCGCCGGCGAATGCCCGCCGAAAATTCCCAAAGAACTAAATTATTTATCGGAAATTTTTAACCTTCCGACATCTTTTATTTAAAAAAAATTAAAATACTCCATTCCCGCATTGCAAGCCCAATCTCCAAGAAGCATTTTCTTTCAGCACTTTGATATATGAAATTTTACGGACGGCCTGATAAAAACCCGCATACATCAATCCGCAACATTCAAAATAAGAAAGCGGCCTTGAAATTGATAATTGCTTACCAACGGCACTAATCTCTGCAAGGTTTAAAAAAACGTTATTTTCACTTTTCGTCGCCTGCCATGAGCCTCCGCCATAGATCTCTCCTACGGGATTTCAAAAAAATAGCATACGCGCAATAAAACTTTTCTCCGCGAGCATCTATATATGGCCCTGATTGAAAATTCTCCAAATGCGGATTCTTATCTTGCGCAATTTATTTTTTCCCGGTTGCCCTACCCTCTGCGCCATGCCCTTTTTACCGCCCACGCAACACGCAAAACAAAATTGCCTGCAACTCCAACGCAAACGGCAACGCGCCGATTTCAAACAGCCAGCCGCCGCACGCAATGGGCAAACTTTTCGGCACAAATTTAAGACAGATTATAAGTGCAAACTGGGCTTTAAAAAATCTGGGAATTTGAAGTCGTCGTATTCTCAACCTCGAAAATATGCGCCCTCATTACGGATATGTCGGACTCGCTCGCATCGGAAGTCAAATATACCGGCGGAAGCTTTAAGTTTACAAGTCCCCCCTCGTCGCCGCCTATATACTTCGACGTTCTCCATTCGCCGTTTTCGTACCCGCCCTCGCGGACTAATCCATAGGCTATGGAATTGCCGCTTTTTGCCGAGAACTTTACATAGACCCCGCTTGCCGCAATCAGAAAATCCTCCTTCGACAGCCTTATTATCAGCCCGTATCCCTTATACGGAAAAGCGTAGGACACCTTCGCAACTATGTCGCCAAAATCCAAAGTGTCCGACTTTTGGGAAGTCTGCATAAACCCGCGCATATTTTTTCCTGCCTCCGCCGCCGATATCGCGCCCGAGATATTTTTAAGGACTTTGTAGGCGCTCGAAAGCGGGTGCGATTTTGCATATGTGCGGTGGTTTATAGCAAACGGCGAAAACCCTATCGCCCCAAATTCGCCTATCGTATAAAACGCCTTCGCCTGCGCGCTCATATTGTCCCCCAGCCACAATGCGCAAGCCTCTGGAACAAAAATAGGATTCCCGTTTCTGTGGAATTGTTTAAGCTTGGCGGGGTAATCCGCAACGTAGATGTCGGGAGATATAAAATCTATATTTTTAGCCGCCGTTTGCCAAACGTCCAGCATTCTGCTGTTCGGCCCGCCGCTCGGATACTGCCCCGGCTTGGGGTTCTCCGGAAAAATAACCCACGCGTTTACGAACATTGGAATGTTGTGCGCGGCCTTACCTGCCGCCGCGAGGGAATCGACAAAACGCGCGTAATGCCACGCCATAAACATCTCGTCCGCGAGCATATTTTCCTGTCCGAAAACCTCCGCCCAGCTTCCGGACTCCCTCTTGCCGTTTTTAATCCAAGCTCCCAATATTTCTTCCGACACCGTTGCGCTTTTAACGCGGTCTATCAGCTCTTCAGGAACTTTTTCCAAAAAAAGTTTTTCGGCGGTTTCAGAGCGGTCGCGGGAATCGTCCAAAAGCCCTATTTCGTTTTCAACTTGCGCCATTATCACGACCTCCCCAGAAGGATCGGCTTCGGCGACAAATTCCATGAGCTTAACAAACGCCTTCTTGTCAGCCTCCAATACGGATTTCGAGAAAGGCGAAAGGCACGGCCTGTTCTGTCCGCCTTTGCTCTTAACGCGCGGGAAGCGTTTTGTATCGCGCATGGCCCAATGCGGAACGTATCCGGAAAATCCGTTTTTCCAGCTTCCGAACCACAGCAGCACCAATTTCATTTTGCGCTCGCGCGCCTGCGAGATTATCTTTCCTATCTCAGAAAAGTCGAAAACTCCTTCGCTCTTTTCTATCTGTTCCCAAGCGACAGCCAGAAGCACAGTGTTTAAGTTTAAGTCGGCAAGACCGTCCCAGTGCTTTTGCATGTCCGACGCAGTCGAACCGCTCGAATTCAAAAGCTCGCCGCCAAGAACTACGAAAGGCTTTCCTTCAACCACGAGCCTCGCGGTTTTATTTGAGTCGCGCTCTATTTTTGGAAGCCCGTGCGACGCGCACGCCGCAACTGAAAGCGCAAGCGCGCACGATATGGAAATCTTAATAAAATCTAAAAGCATTTACCCATTTTCTAATGTTGAAAGAAATTGGGCAAGCAGATTTATTGCTGTCCGATTGCCACAAAAAAAAGCCCGCCGCAAAGTTGCGGGCGGGCATTTTTTTATAGCGCTTATGCTATTCTCCGATTCGCGGGAACAGTATCTCGGGAGCCGCCAAAGTCGAATTTTCGAGCCTATTCGACCATTCGATATTTCCCTCGTATCTCTCAGCCTTCGGCTGTCCCAAAAGCGAGAGTATTTTTTCCGAAACAGTCGGCATAACCGGCGCGAGCAAGACCGACGCAATCCGCAGGGCTTCCGCCATATTTGAAAGTGTAGTCTCGAGCTTTTCCCTGTCAGATGGTTCCGAGCTCTTTGCGAGCTTCCACGGGGCGCGCTGCTCCGCGTACTTGTTTATCGCGCGCACGAATGCAAAAATCTTTTCGAGGGCCAAGTGGAACTGCATTCCGTCGCAGAGGCGCAGCACCTCGGAAGAAGTCTCGGCGGCGAGCGATTTCAGCGATTTTTCAAAATCCTCCTCGACCTTTGCCGGCGCGACCACCCCGCCGCAATAACGCTTCTGCATGTTTAGCAGGCGGCTTACGAGGTTTCCGAGGTCGTTGCCAAGGTCCGAAGTGTACCTTGTGACAAACAAATCTATAGAGAAGTCGGAATCCTGCCCCACATTCATTTCCCTCATCAAAAAGTAGCGGAACGCGTCAGCCCCGAATTTTTCGACAAGGTCGAGCGGGTTCACAATATTCCCGAGGCTCTTTGACATCTTCTCGCCCGATGACATCCACCAACCGTGGACCAGAAGCGATTTCGGCATTTCCACTCCGATAGCTTTCAGCATAATCGGCCAATAGACGGAGTGCGGCGGTACGAGTATGTCCTTGCCTATAACGTGGAAGTCCGCCGGCCAATATTTTGAAAATTCTTCCGTGCCGTAGCCGACTGCGGAGATGTAGTTTACGAGGGCGTCGAACCAAACGTACGTCACGTAATCGGGATCGAACGGAAGCTCGATTCCCCATTCGAGGCGTTCCTTGGGGCGCGATATGCACAAATCGTTAAGCGGCTCTTTCAGGAACTCCATTACCTGCTTTGCGCGGAATCTCGGGTAAATAAAATCTTCGTGCGTCTTTATGAATTCGACAAGCCACGGCTGGTAGGCGCTTAGCTTAAAGAAATAGTTGCTTTCTGTAATCTCGACCACATCTCCGAATATCTCTGGCCACTTTCCGTCAACCTTGTCTTTTTCCTGCAAAAACTGCTCCTGGCGCGCGGAGTAAAAGCCCTTGTACTCTGCCTTGTATATCTCTCCGCGGTCGTAGAGGTCTTGAAGTATTTTTCTTACGACTTTCTTATGGCGATCTTGGGAAGTCCTTATGTAGTCGTCGTTGGAAACGTTTAGGATTGAGCATAGGCTCTGGAATTTCTCCGCCTGTCTGTCGCACAAAACGGAGGGCTCAACACCCTCGCGACGCGCGCTTTGCTGGACTTTTTGCCCGTGTTCGTCAAGCCCCGTTAAAAAGTACGTCTTTACGCCGCACATGCGCTTGTGGCGAACTATTACGTCGCTCAATATTTTTTCGTAGGCGTGGCCGAGGTGCGGCGAACCGTTTGCATAATCGATTGCAGTTGTAAGATAGAAAACCTTTTCCATAAAAATACTGTTTTCGCAAGACTACCCCAAACGCGCGTTTTGAAAAGCTTTTTTTCAATATGATTAAAATTGACTGTTTGAGGTACGGCCAATACTATCGCGAATTAAAATCTCCAGTGCATAAAAGCTAAAGGAGTTAGACAAGCGGCTTAGGGAATGTAGAGTAGATGTTTTTCGA
>OIGD01003445.1_pt1 | contig 10607 bp, 5 predicted proteins | sample 1582211 | NCBI WGS metagenome assembly OIGD01 (sample SAMN04414078, study PRJEB24778) | human gut metagenome | material: faecal | host: Homo sapiens
GTTTGTTCTAATTATCCTTTTTATCAGAGCAGAAACGTGCAAATTCTTTTGGAGAAATTTTCTCCATTTTGAGAAAGGCACGGTAAAAAGTAGAATAATCACGAAATCCTACATCTTGGTATACAGCAGAGGGGAGCACCCCCTCTGTTATTTTTTGTTTTGCCATGCTGATTCGTTTTAGTATGATATAATTATGCACGGTTCGGTCGGTCTGTTCTTTGAATAATTTTGCCAGCGTAAATTTATTCAGATAAAAGTGACCGGCTAACTGCTCCAGTGATAAATCCTCTTTGTAATGTTCATTAATATAAGACAGTACCTTATCAATGAAAGGGTTCACGTGTGTTGCTTTTCGTGGCTTCATATCTAAAAGAATGTGTTTGTTTAGTAGTGTAACCGCCTCTAAAATATGGGCACGGTTTAACATTTCTTTTCCATAAAAATCTATTTTTGAATTTTGGTAAATTCCCATAAAACATTGAAATATGCGCTCAAAATCATCGGAATCGGCAATGTTAAAATGATATCGTTTATTTTCCTTTGCCAGTTCAAATGGCTCTAATAAGGAGTGTTCGTTAAACTGGAAGGAGGATAAGCAGGCAGGGGTAATGTACATATAGGTTCGGTCATATTCATCATTTAGCTGTTCTTCTGAAGTAGGAAGAAGCTGATGAATTGTATAGGGAGGAATAACTATAATATCTCCACGTTTTACTTTATAAATACGGTCTTCAATAAACAGCATAACAGAGCCACTGAGATAGATATAAATTTCATAATAATCGTGCGTGTGTGCAAGAACCCTTGGAAAATGGTCGTTTGTTGTCTTTCGACATTCATAATAGTAATCGGTTGAAATCGGGTGGTCCGATTCATGAAGTAAATAGCGCATAAACAAATCCTCCTCGTCATCCTTCTTTTCTCTGATTATAGATTTATCTTATGTTTTTTGTCAAGATATTCAATTTTTGCAATGTAAAACACAGTTTTTGCAATCGGAATTGTATATTTTGTGATATATAATAAAATCACTATATAACGATAAGGAGTTGGTATATGTGAAAAAGAACACAAAGATGTTCCAAAGAAGTTTGACAGCATTTTTAACAGCTACGTTGGTTACAACTTCTTTTGGGGGACAAGGAATCGTTTTTGCGAAGGCAAAGAAGAAGGCTTCGCCTTCTGTGAGTCTTACAGTGACGAATCCGGCAATTTCCATGCTTTCGCTGAAAAAAGGTGAAACTTTTCAGTTGAAAGTAAAGGTAACGCCGAAAAAAAAGGTAAAAAAAATAACAGTTCGCTCAACAAAATCCTCGATTGTTTCGGTAAACAAAAAGGGAAAATGTAAGGCGAAAAAGGCAGGTAAAGCAAAGGTTATCGTTTCTTGCGGAAAGAAAAAAACAGTGATTTCTGTTACGGTAACAAAGAAGCTTAAAAAAGTAAAAAAAGTAACACTTAGTAAAAAAAGTGCCAGTTTATTTTGTGGCAGTTCGCTGAAATTAACAGCAAAACTGACACCGGCGAAAGCAACAAAAAAAGGTGTTGTTTACCGTTCATCAAAATCATCCGTTGCATCGGTAAGCAAAAAAGGAGTTGTTATGGCGAAGAAGAAAGGTACCGCTGTGATTACTGCTTATGCAAAGGATGGACGTGGGGCGAAGGCAGTGTGTAAGATTACAGTAAAGGAAAAAAGTGCGGTAACAAAAGCTCCGGTAGTTAATACAAGTAAACCACAGCCGACAACAGATCCATTGATTGCAACTCAGAAGGCAGGTTACTTTACAATTGCAGCAAAGGATTCTGCAGCAAGTCTGTACTTAGATGCCAAAGGAGAAGATTACGATGGATTATCACTGATTGCAGCTTCCGTTGCCAAAGACATTTCTCTTGTTACAAAAGAGAAAGCAAAGGCAAATGTCGTAACTAAGACAGAATCATTGAAGGAATATGCAATTATTGCCGGCTCCATCGGAAACAATGCGGTAATTGATTCCTTGATTGAGCAGGGAAAAGTAGATGCCTCCCAGATAAAAGGAAAGCGCGAAGTTTACCGCATTCAGGTGGTAGAAAATCCGGTGGCAAATGTAAAAAAAGCAATTGTCGTTATCGGAAGTGATAAACGTGGAACGATTTACGGTCTTTATCATATTTCTGAGAAAATGGGTGTTTCTCCATGGGTTTACTGGGGCGATGCTACACCGGTTGCCAAAGATGTAGTTCAGATTCCGGAAAAGGAATTAACGGTTACATCCAAAGAGCCATCTGTAAAATATCGTGGCATTTTCCTAAATGATGAAGCACCATCACTGACTAGCTATGCAAAGAAAAAATTTGGCGGATATAATCAGTATTTTTATGAAAATGTCTATGAGTTAATTTTACGCTGTAAAGGAAATTATTTGTGGCCGGCGATGTGGTCGAATACTTTTAGCGAGGACGGTAAGGGAACGAATAAGTTAGCCAATGCAGAACTCGCCGACAAATACGGTATTGTTATGGGAACCTCTCATCATGAGCCACTTTGCCGTGCCGGTGTGGAATGGCAGAACAAATATCGTCAGTATGGCACAAGCAACGCTTGGGACTTTAATACGAACGAAACTGCCATCACAAAATTTTGGGAAGATGGTGTGACAAGAAATAAAAACTTTGAAAATGTTTATACCCTCGGCATGCGTGGCGAGTCGGATTCTTCTTTGTCAGGAACAAAAGAAGAAAATATTGCTCTTTTGAAAAAAGTAATTTCGACGCAGAAAGACATTTTGAAAAAGAACAATTTATCAGATGCTCCTCAGGTTCTTACTGTTTATAAAGAAGTAGAGGACTACTGGCATGGTACAGATAAAGCAGAAGGATTAAAAAAATGGAATGTTTTAGATGATGTAACCATTATGCTCTGCGATGATAACTTTGGAAATATGCGTACACTTCCAACAAAGGAGGATAAAAATCGAAAAGGCGGCTATGGTATGTATTATCATTTTGATTACCATGGCGGTCCAACTTCCTATGAATGGGTAAATACAGTTCCTCTTACAAAGACTTGGGAACAGATGAATATGGCATATGAGCATGGCATTGATAATATCTGGATTGTTAATGTTGGTGATTTGAAGCCGATGGAGATGAATATTTCCTATTTCCTTGATATGGCATATGATTATGATACATGGGGAACAAATGGAAAAGATAAAATTACTGAATATCGTAAAAACTGGGTAAAACAGCAGTTTGGTGAAAATACATCGGATTCTCTTGTGAATGAGATGGAGAAGCTGTTAGATGATTATACATGGTTAAATGGTTCCGGCAAACCGGAATCCATCAATTCGGCAACTTATGATTCAGTAAATTATAATGAAGGCAGAGAAATGCTTGCCAAAGTGGATGATATGATACGAAGAGCAAAAGCGTGTCAGAAAGAGATTCCATCGGATTGGCAGGCGGCATACTTTGAACTTGTCTATTTCCCGGTTGTTGCATCGGCAAATGTGACAAAAATGCAGATATTAAGCGGCATCAATAAATATCTGGCGAAAAATAACAGTGTGGCAGCAAATTTATATGCGGCTGAGCTGGAACAAGCGGTGGCACTGGATAAGGAATTACAGAAAACGTATAACAAAAATATGCCGGGAGTCGGTGACAAGTGGGATGGTATGATGAGTTCTCCTCATGTTGGATTTGTAACTTGGAATTCAACCGGGTGGAGTTATCCAAAAGCAGTCTGGGTGAAACCGGCGGCTGATGGTAAAATGATGGCTACGATGGAAAATGAAGAACAGGCTGTCGAGGCATCAGAAAGTGGTACATTATCCGATTTTACAAATCTGAATCAGGAATCTTATACGGTAACTGTTTCCAATCAGGGAGCGAACAGTTTTGCTTATACGATAACTCCTTCGGAGGACTGGATTGTTGTAAGTAAGAAATCCGGCACAGTAAAAGCACAGGATGCGTTTGAAGTATCAGTTGATTTTTCAAAGGTTAAAAAAGATGCTTCCGGCTCCGTTGAGATTCAAAGCGGCAGCCAGTCCATTACACTTAATATCAATGCAAAGGTATATGATACATCTTCCTATGCAGACAAAACATATATTTACACAAATGGATATGCATCCATTCTTCCGGGAAATTACGTAACGGCAAAAGAAGGCGGTAATAATACAGCATTCCATGTTTTTGACGGTTATGGAAAGACCGGACAGTCAATGAAAATTCTTCCGACAAATGCGGATAAGACAAAGACGATGGAAGAAGCTGCCTATGCAGAATATGCAGTATGTGTTCCAAACGAAGGGGATTATAAATTTACTGTTTATACAGCACCTTCCAATAATCTGGAGCGTGATAAGGTTTCCATTTCGTATGGTTATTCGATTAACGGGGAAACATTAGTTGAGAAAAATACGGTAGATGCCGATACGTTTTTGGCTGGAGAATACAGTGGTTCATGGGCAAATGATGTGAAAGTAAATGGCAGAAAGCAGGAGAATAATATCCACCTAAATGCTGGCGTGAATACGATTCGTATATATTCTGATGACCCTGCATTCCTGCTTCAGAAATTGGTTGTTTCTGAAAAATCGGTCAAAAGCTCTAATGCCGGGCCGAAAGAAAGTTATTATGTTGGTAAAAAACAGACAAAAGAAACAACGCTTGCAGGTGTTCTTGCAGATGAAAATGTACTTCCGGGAACAATTACCACGGAAAAAACAACATATCAGGCAGGTGAAACCTTTAGTGCCAAGGGAATTGTATCAGAATCGGAAAGTTATTTTGCCGGTTTAGATGCAAAATCGGACAATGCGGCAAAGGTAAAAATTTCATGTGGAGACCAGACATTTGGTACCGTAACAATTGGTAAAGAGCAGGCACTGTATGAGGCGGCAGATATGGCAAAACTGGATGCCGGCAGCCAGACGTTTACAATGACCGTCGTATCCGGTAATGTCAGCGTGAGCGGAGTAACCGTCCGCACTCGTGATTATGCGAAAGTTCCTGGAAGTATTCCGGCTTCTGATTATGAAGGAGTTAAGGCAGCACATACTAATTTACAGGCAAAAAAGGACATGACATATTCTTATCTTGCGCAGGTTGAAAAAGATGATTTGTTTGTATTTTACCTGAAAGGAAAGTCCGACGGAAAAGCTTTTGTAACACTTAAATGGAATGACCAGACAATTGGAGAAGTTCAGTTATCCGATACCATGCAAGAGTATATGTTAGATGGTACAATGGATTTGACGCCGGGGCTTGGTACCATCACAATGGAAGTGACGGGAGCGGATGCGGTAATTGAATCGCTGTCTTCTAAAGTGTATGAAGATGAAGAAAGTCTGCCGGTTTCCATTACCGCAACGAGTGAAGAAACTTCAAATGCAGCAGAAAATGTATATGATAAGGATGAAAAAACAACATGGAAGCCACAACCAACGGATGCAAATCCTATGCTTACATTTGACTTTAAGGATTCTTATCAGTACGACCGATTTATGATTCAGACAAAGGATTCATCGCTTGGCAGTTATGAGGTTCAGGTAAAACAGTCAGATGATACATGGAAGACAATATATACCGGAAAAGCAGGCGATGACGGAAAGACCATTTTTGTTCAGGGTAAAGAAGCAATTGAAAGCGCCCAGGTACGGTTTGTTTTTGCAGATACGAACGTAGAAGTTTCAGAAATAACTTTGACGCCGTATGTCAACTGGGCAATGAAAGATGCAGTAAAACTTGCCGGACAGAAGAAAAGTGGCGGTGGTTCTTTCACTGTTCCAAACTCTGTCGTGGATGGAGATCGAATTACGAAAGGTTTGGAAACTGGTGTTGGAGGAAGCAGTGATACAGACCGTCATGAAGTTACGATGACGTTTAGTGAGCCAAAAAGTATCAATGTGGTTCGTCTCTTTACTTTGCAGGAAAGCGAGTCTGCGAGTGCAGGGACCGGTGTGATACCGGACTTGACGATGACATCTGAAAAGGCACAGTATTCATACCGTATTTCCTATTATGAGAATGGAAAATGGACCGAGATGGGAGCTACTGTGAGACCGGATGCAGGAACAAATCCGAAAGTAACAACGGAAGTTTCATTGAAACGAAAAGTAAAAGCATCCAAAATCAAAGTGGAGATTTATACAAGCCACTGGATTCGAATTAATGAATTAGAAGCTGTGGAAACACATCAGTTTTCTGCGGTAAAGTAAGAATGTAATCGGAACTTTTAAAATTGTATTTATAACGGTTTTATGTTACAATAGTGTTATATAATTTTGCATGAGGAGGGATGATATGCTTGAAAATAAATTAGGTCTTACAAGTTCTGCTGAACTTGCTCGTATGGAAGAGCAGTTAAGCAAGAAAAAAGCAGTCTTATTATTTGAAAAAGGCATTTTAGATTCCCTCCCGGCAGGTAAGTTTTTTACTTTGCAGGCAATCCACCGGTATTTGTTTGAAGATATTTATGATTTTGCCGGAGAGATTCGCAAGGTAAATATGGCAAAAGGAAATTTTCGTTTTGCACCGCTGATGTATTTAGGTGCAGCACTTGAAAATATTGATAAAATGCCACAGTCTGATTTTGACGAAATTATAGAAAAATATGTAGAAATGAATATTGCGCATCCATTCCGGGAAGGAAACGGACGGAGTGCACGCATTTGGCTTGACCATATGTTAAAACAGGAAATTGGCAAAGTAATTGATTGGAGTAAAGTCGATAAAGAAGATTATTTACTTGCGATGGAACGAAGTCCGGTTAAGGATATCGAAATAAAATATCTTTTAAAGAATGCATTGACCGATGAGGTTGACAGCCGAGAAGTATATATGAAAGGCATAGACCACAGTTATTATTATGAAGGTTACACAACGTTCAAGACAGAAGAACTGTAAGTTTGTGAAAAGTAGGCGGTAAAACTTTTTAACTTATTTTATTTTAAATGAAAATTGATATTGTTTTTCACTATGAAGGACGTTGAACACCGTTACGAGTGTTCATTAAGCGGGAGTGGTCCTGAATAGGAAAAACAATATCAATTTTTATATCACAATCAAATTAAGTTATCGTCTTTTATCGTCTTCTCGAAAACTTCTGCTCACAGTACATGCAGCGGTAAATCCGGTTTTCGCGGTCTGTCAGTTTAAAACGGTGTGGTAATTCCTGCTCAACGGAAGTAATGCATCGAGGGTTTTTGCACTTGATGACATTTGTTACCGTTTCCGGCAGTGTGAGAACACGTTTTTCTACAATTTCGTTATTTTTTATAACATTAATGGTGCTATGTTCATCGAGAACACCGAGAATGTCCAAGTTTACCGTAATCGGTCCCTCGATTTTGATAATATCTTTTTTTCCCATTTTACTGCTTTTTGCGTTTTTAATAATAGCAACGGAGCAGTCTAATTTTTCTAATTCAAGATAGTGATAAATTTCCATGGAGCCGCCAGCCTTAATGTGGTCAATGACAACTCCTTCTTGTAATCCACCAATATTTAACATTCCGGAATCACCTCCAATAAAGTCATAATTAACGCCATTCGTATGTAAACACCATATTGTGCCTGCTTAAAGTAAACAGCACGTGGGTCATCGTCGACATCGGTTGCAATTTCATTTACACGTGGAAGAGGGTGGAGAACCAACATATCCTTTGGTGCCAGTTTCATTTTTTTACTGTCAAGGATGAAGCTGTCCTTCAAGCGGATGTAATCTTCCTCGTTAAAGAAGCGTTCACGCTGTACACGTGTCATATACAACAAATCAAGTTCCGGTAAGACGTCTTCTAATACATTAACCTCTTTGTATTCAATACCATTGGCATCTAATGTGTCTTTTCTAATATAATCCGGAATCTTCAATTCCTCCGGTGAAATCATAACAAATTTAACGTTAGGATAACGAACCATGGCACCAATTAAAGAGTGAACGGTACGTCCGAATTTTAAGTCACCACACAATCCGATTGTCAGATTGTCAAGGCGTCCCTTTAAATTTTTAATTGTCAATAAATCGGTTAATGTCTGGGTCGGATGATTGTGACCGCCATCACCGGCGTTGATAACTGGAATTTTTGAATGAAGAGAGGCGACGTATGGTGCACCTTCTTTTGGGTGACGCATCGCACAGATATCTGCATAACTGGAAATGACACGAATGGTATCGGCCACGCTTTCGCCTTTTGATGCAGAACTAGAATCAGCAGATGAGAAACCAAGAACTTGTCCACCTAAATTCAACATTGCCGATTCAAAACTTAAACGGGTTCTTGTGCTTGGTTCATAAAAACAAGTTGCAAGTTTTTTTCCTTTACACACTTCTGAAAATCGTGCCGGATCCTGAATGATTTTTTCAGCTAATACAATCAAATCATGAATCTCATCCACGGTCAGGTCAAGTGCATTCATTAAATGACGCATAATGCCTCCTATCTGCCATGTTCCCATGGCTTCCGTATTTCAACTTATTCTACCTCATTTTAGTACGGATGACAATAGAAAAATCGAGCAAAAAAGCAAAAAATAATTTGCATTATAAAGAAAAAGCAAGTATACTATTATAGGAAAAATTTTCACTTCGGTGTTAAAAAATATGAAGGAGGCTGCAAATGGTAACATTATATGATGGTGGCGCATATCTTTTGAATGGTACGGAACTGATTCCGGACAATGCAGAGGCAATCGCGGCACTGGAAAGCAAAGCAGGAATTAAGACAACAAAAGAAGAGGCGGTTAAGGGAACGATGGCATACCATATTTTGTCATCCCATAATACTTCCGGCAATATGGAAAACTTGAAAATCAAGTTTGATAAATTGACTTCCCATGATATCACATTTGTTGGAATTTTACAGACCGCAAGAGCATCCGGACTTGAGAAGTTCCCGGTTCCTTATGTACTTACTAACTGCCATAACAGTTTATGTGCGGTAGGCGGAACAATTAACGAAGATGATCATGTATTTGGTCTTTCCTGTGCAAAAAAATATGGTGGTATCTATGTACCTCCTCATCAGGCAGTTATTCATCAGTTTGCCCGCGAGATGTTAGCGGCAGGCGGTGCTATGATTCTTGGTTCAGACAGCCATACAAGATATGGTGCACTTGGTACGATGGCAGTCGGCGAAGGCGGACCGGAAATCGTAAAACAGCTTTTGGAGCAGACTTATGATATTCCAATGCCTGGTGTTGTGGCAATTCATCTGACCGGCAAACCGCAGAAAGGTGTTGGTCCACAGGATATTGCACTTGCGATTATCGGTGCTGTATTTAAAAATGGTTATGTAAATAATAAAGTAATGGAATTTGTCGGCGAGGGCATTGATAACTTAAGTGTTGATTTCCGTATTGGTATTGATGTTATGACGACAGAGACCACATGTCTTTCTTCCATCTGGCGCACAGATGATGCCGTAAAAGAATTTTATGAGATTCACGGAAGAAAAGAAGATTATAAAGAAATGGCACCGGAAAAAGTTGCTTACTATGACGGTGTGGTTGAAGTTGACTTGTCAACAATCAAACCGATGATTGCGATGCCATTCCACCCAAGTAATGTGTACACAATCGAAGAGTTGAACAATAACCTTGAGGATATCCTTCGTGATGTAGAGAAGAAGGCGCTTGTAAGCCTTGATAACAATAACATTGACTTTAAGTTAACGGATAAGATTCATGATGGCAGATTGTATGTAGAGCAGGGTGTTATTGCCGGATGTGCCGGTGGTGGCTTTGAGAACTTATGTGATGCCGCTGACATTCTACGCGGTAAAAACATTGGTGCCGATGAATTCTCGTTAAGCGTTTATCCGGCATCCCAGCCGATTTTCATGGAACTTGTGAAAAATGGACGCATTGCTGATTTGATGGAAACAGGTGCGATTGTTAAAACTGCTTTCTGCGGTCCATGTTTTGGTGCCGGCGATGTGCCAAGCAACAAGGGACTTAGTATCCGTCATTCGACAAGAAACTTCCCGAACCGCGAGGGATCGAAAGTTACGAATGGACAGATTGCTTCTGTTGCACTTATGGATGCTCGTTCGATTGCGGCAACGGCTGCGAATAAGGGATATTTGACGGCAGCAACAGATATTGATGCAGACTTTACAAAACCGAAATACTATTTTGATCATACCATTTATGATAACCGTGTCTTTAATGGTGTCGGCAAGGCAGATCCTTCGGTTGAAATTAAATTTGGACCAAACATTGTAGACTGGCCGAAAATGCATGCACTTACGGATAATGTACTTTTGAAAGTGGTATCGATGATTCATGATCCGGTTACGACAACGGATGAATTGATTCCATCCGGTGAGACAAGTTCTTACCGCTCAAATCCGCTTGGTCTTGCTGAATTTACTCTTTCAAGAAAAGACCCTGCTTATGTAGGAAAAACAAAAGAAGTACAGAAGGTAGAGAAGGCACGTATCGCAGGCGAAGATATTTATGCCGAAGATGCAAACTTAAAAGATGTCTATGAGGCGATTTCTAAACAGTTTGATGTAAAACCGGAAGAGACAGAAGTCGGAAGCGTGATTTTTGCCGTAAAACCGGGTGACGGTTCTGCCCGTGAGCAGGCAGCAAGCTGTCAGCGTGTGCTTGGC
>OIGD01003446.1_pt1 | contig 10603 bp, 9 predicted proteins | sample 1582211 | NCBI WGS metagenome assembly OIGD01 (sample SAMN04414078, study PRJEB24778) | human gut metagenome | material: faecal | host: Homo sapiens
CGCCGTCACGCAGGTGCTCACCGCCGGCCCTGCGGCTGCAAGTGTGCATCTGGCGTGGCTCTGGCGGGTGCTTACGCGAAAGCCCCTGCCGTTTGCCTCAGCTCCCTACGCCTGGCTTATGGATCAGGGGCCGGAACTTTCGGGCGAAATCTGGCGCATGCACTTTGCTCACGATGACGGCACGGCACTTACGGACCTGGACGGCCGCATCACAAATGACGCGGCCGAGAGCCTTGCGCAGTTACTCAGAGCGCCTCTTGATCAGGCGGGCTTTGTGTTGCAGCGCTGGGATCAGACGTTTTACCTCACCCGCAAGACGGACTGGGGCGTGGAAGCAGCCGCCTGGCCCGTGCTGCGCGCAGGAGTCATTAACCGGGATTGCGCCCTGGCCGCGCGCTCTTATGCGGCGCCCGACGCATTACCGAAAGCGCAGGAAACGGTGAGAACCATCAACAGCCTCTTGGCCGGCGCCCGCATCACAACAGACGGTACCCAAGTCAACTTCACCTGGATCGACGGGGGCGGTCACGGCGGGCGCTTTTATCCGCCCACCAAAATCCGCAGCGTCCTCACCGACGACCCGGCTGTTTTGGGCTGGGCTCAGGAAGCCGGGATTCTCAACCACCGCACCGGAAAAGCCAAGGACGCAGAGACCTGGCCCGGGGATGCCCCTCCGGGCGAATGCATTGCCGTGCTTGAGGACCTTTACGAGCCGTGGCTCACGCGCGACTGGAAAACCTGGAGTGAAAAACTTCCGGCGCTTGTCACGCACATCGAAACGCTTGCTGCCGCCTCCCGCATCAAAAACTGTGATCAGGCGCTTGTTGTTGCCTGCGGCACGACGCACACGGTGTCGGTTCCGGTGAGACTTCCCGGGGCCGCCGCACGCGCCTTAAGCCTTTTGGAGCGCCTCAGGGGAAACAGCGGGCTTACTGCCGAAGCCTGGCTTTTCGAACCGGATTAATTCATCATGACCACTCTTTTTCAGCTGCGTCCTTACGACAAGCAGGCGTTTGAAACACTGGTGCACGGCGGAGTACTGCGGCCCGTCGCGCAGGCTCTCGCGGCCCGCGGGGTCACCTCAAACGAAGACCTGCGGGAAGACTGGAAGGCGATGCTCCCTCCGTCAGCGCTTGAGGGCACCGAAAAAGCAGCCCGCCTTTTAGCCGACCTCAGGGAAAAGAAGGGCCGCGTCATCATCGTTGCCGACTACGACTGTGACGGGGCAACGGCCTGCGCCGTGGCGATGAAGGGGCTCACCCTCATGGGGATTGCCGCCGACTACATCGTCCCTGACCGCTTTAAGCTCGGCTACGGGCTTACGCCCGAAATCGTGGACATGTGTGCGGAGCGCGCGCCGAAACCCGATCTCATCATCACGGTTGATAACGGCATTGCAAGCATTGAGGGTGTGGCGCACGCCAAGGCGCTCGGAATCGACGTTTTGGTCACCGACCACCATCTGCCCGCGGATGTGCTGCCTGAGGCAGCCTGCATCGTGAACCCCAACGTAAAAACAAGTACCTTCCCGAGTAAGTCCCTTGCCGGCTGTGGTGTGATGTACTACGTGCTTCTTGCGCTGCGTGCGGAGCTGAGACGCCGGGGTGTGTTTACAGCAGAAACGCAGCCGAGGCTTGATGCGTTAAGCGACCTCGTTGCCTTGGGGACGGTCGCTGATGTCGTGAGACTCGACAAAAACAACCGCATTCTTGTGGCGCAGGGGCTCGGTCGCATCCGCCGGGGCCTTGCCGCCCCGGGCATTTCCGCGCTTTTTACCGTCGCGGGCCGCGACTGGCAGAAGGCTTCGGCGCGCGACATTGCCTTTGCGGTCGCCCCGCGCATCAACGCCGCAGGGCGCCTCACGGAAATGGGTGTCGGTATTGAATGTCTTTTAACCGACAACCCCGATCACGCACAGCTCTGCGCCGAAAAACTTGAGGAACTCAACAAAGAGCGGCGCGGTCTGGAAGACACCATGCAAAACGACGCGAGCGAATACGTCGCGCAGCTTGACTGGCACAGCCGTGCCACCGTCACGCTTTTTGACGAGAGCTGGCATCAGGGTGTGGTGGGACTTGTGGCAAGCCGCGTCAAGGAAAAAATCCACCGTCCGGTGATTGCCTTTGCCTGTGACGGCGAGGAAGAACTCAAGGGGTCGGGGCGCTCAATCGAGGGAATTCACCTCAGAGATGCCCTGGATCGGGTGAGCAAAATTGCCCCGGACGTCATCGTGCGCTTCGGCGGCCACGCCATGGCCGCGGGCCTTACGATCCGCAAGGAAAACCTGCGGCGCTTCAGCGCGCTTTTTGAGCAGGCAGTCTCCGAAATGTACGACGCCTCCGTCTTTAACCGCGTGGTGCTTGTAGACGGCGCGTTAAGTCCCGAAGAGATCACGTTTCCTCTGGTGGAAGCGATCAGCGCGCGCATCTGGGGGCAGGGCTTTGAAAGGCCCCTTTTTGCCAATGACTTTACGGTGCTTTCGCAGCGCGTTTTAAAGGAAACGCACTTAAAGATTTTGCTCGAACTCGGCGACATGCGCTTTGACGCGATTTTTTTCCGCAGAAACACACCGTTGCCGGCCAAGGTACGCCTGGCGTACCGCCCTGAAATCAATGAATTTCAGGGGCGGCGCACCGTGCAGCTCGTCGTTGAAGCCGCTGAAGGCGCTTAAGCTTTCATTTTTCGAAAGAAAAACGCGCCCCGCGGGCTTTTGTAAGCGGCCCTGCTCCCTTATAATTCATAGTTTCTCCGCACGAAAAGCACTTTTTTGAAAGAGGCCGGGTTCACGCGTGAATCCGCCCGTGCGGACCGTTTGACGAATACATATTTGTAGGGACATGATGGAAGCCGAACGCATCAACCACATCACGAACCTCTGTGAAGATTTAGCTCACCGTCTTGCTGAGCTTAGGGGGTATCTTTGACGTCGACCGCAAGGAGCGCCGACTCGAAGAAGTAAACCGCGAAATGGAAAATCCGGATCTCTGGAACGATCCGGAACACGCGCAGAAAATCAGCAAGGAAAAGAAAACGCTTGAGGATCTGTGCGGCAGTTTCAAGCGTCTCACATCGGGCATTGCCGACGCCAAAGAGCTCTTTGAGATGAGCCTGGCCGACAACGATGAAGCCGGCGCCGAAACGGTTGCCGCCGAAGTCGAAGGCTTTGAAAAAGACGTTGAAAAGCTCGAATTCAAGCGCATGTTCAATCAGCCGATGGACAGCGCCAACTGCTACCTCGAAATTCAGGCGGGCGCAGGCGGCACCGAAGCCCAGGACTGGGCCTCGATGCTTGAGCGCATGTATCTGAGGTATGCCGAACGCTCCGGGTTTTCCGCCAAACTCACCGAAGAAACCGAGGGTGACGTCGCAGGGATCAAAGGCTGCACGATCTTTATCGAGGGCGAATGGGCCTACGGCACGCTCAGAACTGAAACCGGCATTCACCGTCTGGTGAGAAAAAGCCCCTTTGACGCCAACGCCCGCCGCCACACGTCCTTTGCCAGCGTCTACGTCTACCCCGAGGTCGACGATTCCATTGAAATCACGATTAATCCGGCGGACCTTCGCGTTGACGTCTTCCGCGCTTCCGGTGCGGGCGGCCAGCACGTGCAGAAAACGGAATCCGCGGTGCGCATCACCCATATTCCGACCGGTATCGTCACCGTCTGTCAGGATGACCGCAGCCAGCACAACAACCGTGAGCAGGCCATGCGCCAGTTAAAGGCCAAGCTTTACGAAGCCGAACTCAGAAAACGCATGGCCGCGCAGGAAAAACTTGAGGAAAGTAAGAGCGACATCGGCTGGGGACACCAGATCAGAAGTTACGTTCTCGATCAGTCCCGCGTTAAGGATCTCCGGACCAACGTTGAAACCGGCAACACCGGTGCGGTTCTGGACGGCGACCTGGATCAGTTTATTGAGGCAAGCCTCAAGCAGGGCATTTAACCGGACGGCCCAAACGGACACAACAATTTTTCGGAAAAAAGAGAAAATGACCGAACAGAACAACAAGAATCAAGCCCCGGCAGCCGCGGCAGAGGATGAAAACCACATCATCGCCGAGCGCCGTGCCAAGCTCGCACGCCTGCGTGAAGCCGGTGTCGCCTACCCCAACGATTTCGTGCGCAAGGACCTTTTCGGGGACCTGCGCGCCAAGTTTGGCGACAAAAGCCGCGAAGAACTCGAGGAACTTAAGCCCGAAGTCGCCGTTTCCGGCCGCATGATGCTGAAGCGCGTCATGGGTAAAGCTGCCTTTGCGACCATGCATGACTTCACAGGCGACATGCAGTACTTCATCACCCCGAGCGAAGTGGGCGATGAGGCGTTTGCGCAGTTTAAGGCGATGGACCTCGGGGACATTGTCGCCGCCCAAGGGCGCCTTTTCCGCACCAACCGCGGAGAGCTCTCGGTGCACGTCACCAAAATCCGGCTGCTCACAAAGAGTATCCGGCCGCTGCCCAATAAATTTAAGGGCCTGCAGGATCCGGAACAGTGCTGCCGTCAGCGCTACGCCGATCTCATCATCAATCCGGAAAGCCGCACGCGCTTTGAAACGCGCTCCAAGGTTGTGGCTTCGATCCGCGAATACATGCAGGCGCACCGCTTCATGGAAGTGGAAACGCCGATGCTCAACCCCATCCCGGGCGGCGCCAACGCCAAGCCCTTTGTGACGCATCACAACGCGCTTGACATGGACCTGTTCCTGCGGATTGCCCCCGAGCTTTATCTCAAGCGCCTCGTGGTGGGCGGCTTTGAGCGCGTCTTTGAAATCAACCGGTGCTTCCGTAACGAAGGCATCGACACGCGCCACAACCCGGAATTCACGACGATCGAGTTTTACGCCACCTACTGGACGTACCGCGATCAGATGGAATTTACGGAAAACCTCCTGAGAACCGTGGCTCAGAAGGCAACGGGCTCGATGGTGCTCAACTACCAGGGCACTGAAATTGATCTTTCGAAACCCTTTGCGCGGCTCACGCCCGAACAGGCAATCATGAAGTACGCGCCGCAGTACACGCCGGAAAACCTCACGGATGAGGCGTTCCTCAGAGCAGAACTTAAGCGCCTCGGAGAGCCCCAGCCCGACTGGGTCGGCATGGGGGCGCTCGTGATGGGGCTATTTGAAGCCGTGGCAGAGTCCAAGCTCATTGAGCCCACGTTCATCATCGACTACCCGGTCGAGATTTCGCCTTTGGCCCGCGCTTCCGACACCCATCCGGAACTTACCGAACGGTTTGAACTCTTTATCTACGGGCGCGAGACCGCCAACGGCTTTTCCGAACTCAACGACCCCGAAGATCAGGCGCGGCGCTTCCAGGCGCAGGCTGACGCCAAGACCCACGGCGACGATGAAGCCATGTACTACGATGCGGACTTTATCCGCGCGCTCGAGTACGGGCTGCCGCCGACCGCGGGCTGCGGTATCGGCATTGACCGCTTCGTGATGCTTTTAACGAACGCCTCCACGATCCGCGACGTGCTGCTCTTCCCGACGCTGCGTCTTGAAGCGTAAGCCGCAAAGGACGATTCATGCCGGTTCAGTTTGACGGCGTGACGCGAGAGCCCCGGCCCGCCGGGGCTCTTTTGCTGTCGGTTAACGGGCAGAGAGCCGGCCTTGTCACGCGCGAAAACCTCGCCTTTATCGAAAGGCTCGAAAAGCCTCTGGCATCCGCCTTTTCACTGAAGGGAGAAACCCTCACGCTCACCCTTCCCGCGGCTTCCGACGGGTTTTTGGCTGACCTCGCGGCAGCGCTCTGGCGGCGTCACGCGTTTTTTCAGTGGCGAAATGAAGCGCTTGACGTGTTGGCCGAAGACGACGCAACGGTCATTGCGCACGCCGAGCGCGGCCTTTTTCGGTTTCTCGGGCTCACAACCCGCTGCGTTTATGCGGTTGCCTCCACCCCTTCAGGAAAATTTTGGCTCGGCAAAAGAAGCGCGCATAAAGCAATTGATCCGGGGCTTTACGATACGCTCGCTAGCGGGCTGATTGCCGCGGGCGAAACCGTGCAGGAAGCGCTCATCCGGGAAACCGCCGAAGAGTCGGGACTTACGCCCGAAGTCTGTCAGTTTCACCCCGGCTGTGCCGTCACGTTGATTGAACGGCGCGTCAGGGAAGGCTGGATGCGGGAAATCACATACACATACCGCGCAGAGGTCGCTGAAGACGTGACGCCCCAAAACACCGACGGCGAAGTGGAACGCTTTGACGCCGTGGATACTGAAGAGCTCAAAGACTGCGCACGGCGCGGGCTTCTTACCTTTGAGACCGTTGAGGCGCTCACCGTCCTCGGACTTCTTTCCAAAACCAAACAACAGAACACAACACCGTGAAAATTGCCACCTGGAACGTAAACAGCATCAAAGTGCGCGCCCCGCAGGTCTGCGCGTGGCTTCAAGCCTCCGGCACCGACGTGCTCGCGATGCAGGAAATCAAAACAACAGACGACCTCTTTCCACGCGACGCATTTGACGCCGCAGGGTACGATACGTATGTCTTCGGGCAGAAGACCTATAACGGGGTGGCGCTTGCCGTCAGACGCGAAACCGTCGCAAAAGTCGAGGATGTCGTTACGGGGATTCCGCATTATCCGGACGAACAGAAGCGCTTTATCGCCGCGACAATCACAGGTAAGGGCGGTGCCCGCGTGCGGCTTGCGGGCGTTTATGTTCCCAACGGCCAGGCCGTGGGCTGCGACAAGTACCTCTATAAGCTTGACTGGCTCTCGGCACTGACCCACTGGACGCGCGCTGAAATTGCTGCCGGCAATCCCCTCATGATTGTCGGAGACTACAACATTGCACCTACGGATGCCGATGTCTGGAATCCGGAGAGCTGGAAAGGCAACATTTTGGTGAGCGAACCCGAGCGCAGTGCGTTAAAAACACTGCTTGCCGCCGGCCTCACCGACACGTGGAACCTGGAACTGCACGACCCCGAAACCTACTCCTGGTGGGATTACCGCCAAAGCGGTTTTGAAAAGAACCACGGCCTGAGAATCGATCTGATGCTCGCTGCCGAGCCGCTGACGCAGCGCATTAAAGACGTTGCGGTCGATACGGCCCCGAGAGCCACCGAAAAGCCGAGCGATCACGCACCGGTGGTGCTCACGCTTTCAGCCTGATTCTTATCCGCAGGTACAAAAAGGGGAACCGTTTTTTAGCGGCTCCCTTCTTTTTTATCCGGCAGTCAGCAAAGACTACGGAACATTGAACTTAAAGTCGTGGCACTGAGCGCAGAAGTTTTCGCTCTTTTCGTGGCCCAGGTGGCAGTTCGTGCACTCGAGCTTATCCTGGTAGTGCGGAGAGGTGTGCGGGTTGTGGGGCTTGACGTTTTTCGTCTTATTCACCAGAGCCTGCGTCGGATGGCACTTCGTGCAGGTATTGATGTCGGGCGGATCAAGCTCGGCGGGATTGCCCTTACCGTGACACATCTCGCAACTCACCCCCTTTGCGACGTGGCGGTCAGCCAGAAACTTATCAGCGGCCGAAGCCTGGCTCACAGCCATGAGGCCGGCGCTCACTACAGCCAATGTCATCAGAGCAGTACGCAGCATTTTCTTTTTCTCCTGAATCGGGGGATTTCTCTTTTATTCTGCAGGGCGCATTATGAGCTTATGCGAAACTTAAAGCCATAACAAAAAAAGGGCGTCCCTACTGGGGAAATCACTAGGAGAATTATGCGGACCTTAAGCTCCTAGGAGTATTGCCCGCAGTCAGTCGCGCTCGTCAATCCAAATCTGAAGGATCGCCTCAAGGCGCGCTTCACTGGAAGCCTGCGGGTCATCGTCAAAATCCGGAAGCGCCAGAATTTTGGCGTGCAGTTCCGTCATTCTGAGCGTTGTCGGGTCCAGGTCCGGCTCATTGTCGTAAAGCTCTTCGGCAATGGCGCGGCTGTCGGTCCATTTGAGTCCCATGATTTTCTCTCCCAGGCAAAAAGAAAAAAGCCGGTGCTCACGAAAAACACCGGCAGCGGCCGAAAACGGCTTATTCGTTGACGAGATTGCGGTTATTTTTCGGAATCTCGATGGTGATGTCTTTGTCGCCCATCACGGTCTGGCAGGCAAGGCGCGATTCGCTTGTGGCGCCGAAGGCGTTGTCGAGCTGATCGTACTCGTCGTCGGAGGGCTCACCGAGGCTCTCAAACCCCTCCTTCACAATCACGTGGCAGGTCGCGCAGGCGCAGTTGTACTCGCAGGCGTGCGGCAGATTGATGCCCGCCTTATTGAGGCTCTGCGCGAGCTTTTCACCCGTTTTGACTTCAATTTTGGCGCCCTGCGGGCAGAGTTTTTCGTTCGGAAGAATCGTTACAAAAGGCATGGTTAATCTCCTGATAATTTGTGTTTTTAAATCTTGATGTCACTTAAGCTTTGGCCGGCCAGGGCCTGACGGATCGAGCGGTCCATGCGCCGTGCGGCAAAGTCGCCCGTGACGCGTGTGAGCTCATCAAGCGCCTTTTTAATGGCGGCGGCGTCCGTCCCTGAAGCGGTCTTTTTAAGTGCCGCTTCAGCTGCATCAATCGTGCGGCGCTCGGCGTCATCCAAAAGGTCTCCGTCCTGAGCCAGGGCCGAATCCGTGGATTCGATGAGACGGTCGGCTTCCACGCGGTTTTCACGCAGTTCCCTCTCGTGCATGTCGCTTTCAGCCGAGCTCGACCCGTCTTTAAGCATCCGCACGATATCCTCGTCACTTAACCCGTAACTCGGTTTCACGGTGATGGAACTTTCCACCCCGGTGTGCTGCTCGCGGGCTGAGACCGACAAAAGGCCGTCGGCGTCAATCTGAAAGGTCACGCGGATGCGGGCAGCACCGGCTGCCAGCGGCGGGATCCCGCGCAATTCAAAGCGCGCAAGCGACCGGCAGGCGTCCACCACTTCGCGTTCGCCCTGCACCACATGAATGGCCATCGCGGTCTGTCCGTCCTTAAAGGTCGTGAAGTCCTGCGCCATCGCCACCGGTATCGCGGTGTTTCTGGGAATGACTTTTTCAACGAGCCCGCCCATGGTTTCCAGGCCCAGGGACAACGGCGTGACGTCCAGAAGCAACCAGTCGTCGCCTTCGGCAACGTTACCGGCAAGCTTATTGGCCTGCATCGCTGCACCCACGGCCACCACCTGGTCCGGGTCGATGTTGCAAAGCGGCGCCTTTCCGAAATACGCATCAACGGCCTTGCGCACGCAGGGCATGCGCGTTGCGCCCCCCACAAGCACCACGCCCTTAATATCGGCGGCACTTTTTTTGGCGTCCTTTAAAACGTTTCCCACGGCGTCCGTTGTCTTTTGCACAAGCGGAAAGACCATGTCGTCAAAAGCCGCGCGGGTGAGCGTTTTTTCAATTGTGCGGCCGTCGGAGAGTTCGAGCTTTAAAACCACCGCATCGGTGTCGGTGAGCGCTTCGCGCGCTTTTTTCGCCACGAGCGTGAGCCTGCGTTTGTCTTTGGGCGTGAGAATCCCCTCGCCCTGACCGGCAACGCCTTCAAGCGCCCAGCAGACGACGCGGTGATCGAAGTCATCGCCCCCCAAGGCGGAGTTGCCGCCCGTGGCGAGCACTTCAAAAACACCCTTGGTGAGTTCCAGCAGCGACACGTCAAAGGTGCCGCCCCCGAGGTCATAGATGAGATAAAGGCCTTCCGCGGCGTTATCAAGCCCGTAGGCGAGCGCCGCAGCCGTCGGTTCATTCAAAAGCCGCAGAACGTTAAGCCCCGCCAGACGCGCCGCATCCTTGGTGGCCTGGCGCTGCGCGTCGTCAAAGTACGCGGGCACCGTAATCACGGCCCCCACAAGCTCCCCGCCGAGGCGCGCTTCAGCGCGCGCTTTCAGGGCCTTTAAAACTTCAGATGAGACTTCCACGGGGGTTTTCACGCCCGCCGCGGTTTCAATTTTCACCATCCCTTCGCCCGGCACAAAGCGGTAGGGAAGCGTGATGTTCCCGGCGATGTCTTTAAGCCCCCGGCCGATCAGGCGCTTGGCTGAACTGATGGTGTTTAAGGGATCGTCGGCCTGCTCGACCGCGGCCTGCCAGCCCGTGTGCACGGTGCCGTCGGCGAGATACCGGACAATTGAAGGCAGAAGCGCCCGCCCCTCATCGTCGCGGATCACTTCGGCTGCGCCGCTTACGACGCTTGCCACAAGGGAATTAGTGGTGCCGAGGTCAATACCGACCGCAAGCCGCTCCTCGTGCGGCGCCGCGGACAAACCCGGTTCGGCAATCTGCATGAGCCCCATGATCAGAATTCCTTACGTACATCACTGCCCGCGAGTTCCGCGCGCATCTTTTCAATAAACATGAGGCGCCGCACGGACTGAACCGCCGCGTCATTGTCCCTGGCGTCATCAAGCGCCGTAGCCAATACGCCGATTTCCTTCGTGCGCGCGGCGTCCACTTCGGCGATCAACTTGTCCCGGGCCTCACCCTGCGCTTCTTCAGCGGCTTCCCGCCACTGCATCTGCTGCATGAGAAAGGCCGTGTCCATGTGCGTGTCGGTTTCGCTTTTGATGTCGCGGCCCCTGAGTTTCAGCAATTCCGTAGCCCGGGCAACCGGCGTCATCAAAGCATCGCGCGCTTCGTTGATGCGGCCCGCCCACTGCTCGGCCACGCGGCGCTC
>OIGD01003456.1_pt1 | contig 10582 bp, 8 predicted proteins | sample 1582211 | NCBI WGS metagenome assembly OIGD01 (sample SAMN04414078, study PRJEB24778) | human gut metagenome | material: faecal | host: Homo sapiens
GGAGTGGAGCGGAAATTTGATTCGCGAGGCAAAGAAGAAAAATCCGGGAAAAGAAATTAAGGTGCTGAATTTATTTGCATACACGGGTGGCGCGACAGTGGCATGCGCCGATGCGGGGGCAGCTGTGACACATGTGGACGCATCCAAAGGGATGGTTACATGGGCGAAAGAAAATGCGGCAGCGTCCGGGCTTGCCAATGCGCCGATTCGCTATCTGGTGGATGACTGCGTAAAATTTGTGGAGCGTGAAATTCGCCGGGGCAATCATTATGATGCGATTATTATGGACCCGCCTTCCTATGGAAGAGGTCCCAAAGGCGAGATTTGGAAAATAGAAGAAAAAATTTTCCCACTGGTACAGCTTTGCACGAAGGTACTTGCAGACAAGCCATTATTTTTCCTGATTAATTCTTATACAACAGGATTACAGCCGGCAGTGCTTTCTTATATGTTAAATTTGGAATTAAAAAGCCGTTTTGGCGGAACGGTTGAAGCAGATGAAATCGGATTGCCGGTGCGCGGTAAGCAGGGACTTGTTTTGCCGTGTGGCGCAAGCGGAAGATGGAGCCGTAAAGAGAGAGAGTAAGAGGAAGGGGTGAAGCGATGAAACTGATTCATTGTGCGGATTTGCATTTGGATTCAAGCATGACGACGCATTTGACAAAGGAAAAAGCAAAGGAGCGAAAAGCAGAATTACTCGCTTCTTTTAACCGGATGATGGAGTATGCCGACAGGGAAAATGTGTCGGCGGTTTTGATTGCGGGTGATTTGTTTGACCGGAAAAATATTTCGGCAACGGCACGCAATGCAGTTTATCATGCGATTTCGACACGCCCTGAGATGACATTTTATTATCTGAAAGGAAATCATGATGTGCGTCTTTTTTTGCCAAATGGCAAAGAATGTCCTGAAAATTTAAAATTGTTTGGTGAAGAGTGGACCGCTTATGTGCAGGCAGATGAGGGATGCCGTCTTGTGATTAGCGGCGTTGAGTTGTGTGAGGAAAATCATGCGCTGATAGCCAATTCGCTGACTTTAAACCGTGAGGATGTAAATATTGTGATGCTTCACGGACAGGAAGCGGAATACGCTGCACAGGACAAGGCGGAAGTCGTGCCGCTGCGTGATTTGCGTGGCAAGGGCATTGATTATCTGGCACTTGGACATGTGCATGGTTATAAAAAGGAAACACTGGATAGCCGAGGTGAGTATTGCTATCCGGGGTGTTTAGAATGCCGTGGCTTTGATGAATATGGGGAGCATGGCTTTGTTCTTTTAGATGTGGATTTGGAAGAGAAAACCGTGGCGAGTGAATTTATCCCATTTGCCCTTAGAAACGGTCATTATGTAGAAGTCGATGTGAGTGACTGCATGAGTACAGCTGAGATTATGGATGCCATCAACGAGACGGCAAAAAAAGAGCATCTGCCACATGAGGATTTTGTGAAATTTGTATTAGTTGGCGAGATGGCACTTGCCAGTGAAAAAGATTTGGATTATTTGAATCAATGGATTCAGGATGATTATTATACCGTGAAAGTGACGGACAAAACAAAAATCCGAATTGACTATGAAGATTATCAAAACGATGCGTCACTTCGCGGCGAGTTTGTTCGTCTGGTACAGGCGGATGAGAAACTTTCTGACGAGGAAAAGGCGCAGATGATTCAGTATGGCATACGAGCTTTGGAAGGGGAGGGAATCGAGTGAAATTATTACAGTGTAAAATAGAAAATTTCGGTAAATTAAGCGATGTCTCCTTTGACTTTTCAGAGGGTGTCAATACATTCTGCGAGGAAAACGGATGGGGAAAAAGTACGCTTGCGAATTTTATCCGAATTATGTTTTTTGGTTTTTTAAATGGTAATAAACAGGACAAACTGGTGAATGAAAGAAAGCGTTATTTCCCGTGGCAGAGTGCGAAAGGCGTGTATGGCGGAAGTGTTAAATTCGAAACAGAGGGAAAAAGTTATCAGCTAAACCGCGTGTTTGGGAAAAAAGACAAAGATGATATTTTTGAACTCTATGACCTTTCGACAAACCTTCCGTGCGAGGATTTTTCCGAGAATATCGGTGTTGAATTATTTGGTATTGATGCGGCATCCTTTGGCCGCACAGTATTTTTTTCACAGAAGGACTGCGAGTCTGCACCGACCGACGGGATTCATGCGAAACTTGGCAATCTGATTGAGCAGACGGATGATATCCACAATTTTCAAAGTGTGTATGACAAATTGAAAGATACCACGAATAAAATGACGCCAAAAAGAAAAACCGGTTCGCTGAACAGAGAAAAACGTGAAATCGAAGAAAGAGAGCAGAAACTTCGTGAAGAAGAAAGCATCCGGCAGGGAATTTTAGAGGCGGAAACTTATTACAAGCAGTGCGAAGAAAAAGAAAAAGAACTTTCCGAGGTGATTGCTGCGGAGCAAAAGAAGCAGGAAAAACTTAGTAAGGCGATGGACTATGCGGTAAATAGAAAAGAGTATGAGACACTTGTGTCTGCCAAAGAGCAGGCGGGAAAACAGTGGGAAGACAGTAAAAATGCATTTCCTTACGAGGATAAAATTCCTTCGATGGAGCAGATGGAAAAATGGCAGAAGCAAAGACGGGAGTGCGAACAGTTCCGTGAGCAGATGGTGAGAAATCAGCTGACAGGCGAGGAAAATGCACTTGTGTCCTCTGTCAAAGAACGGTTCGGACAGGAGATTCCGGAGGATGAAGCACTGCAGTCGATGGAGGAGGCTCTTACCGAATATGAATTGCTGAAACAGACCATTCGCAAAGGAGAGTTTACCCCGGCGGAACAAAATGAGTGGGAAACGTTGAAAAAAAGCTATCCGAATGGAATGCCGGCGAAGGATGAATTGCTGAAATTAAATCGAATCTGTGAAGATGTTCGACATAAGGAGGATCAACTTGCAAATGCGCAGACAACAGCCCGTGCATTAAAGCAGGTGGCGGCACAGAAAAAGCCGGAAAAAGCATCACCGCTTCCACTTGTTCTTGGCTGTCTTGCGTTGGTTCTTGGTGTGGGGCTTAGCTTCGTACAGGTGCTTGCCGGCGTGGCAGCTTTTGTTGTTCTGGCACTTGCCGCCGTGGTTCTTTTTGTACAGCAAAAAGGGAAAAAACAGGAAGAAGATTTAAGTGAGCAGCCGCTTTTGGAACTTGAACAGGAGATGGAACGGGCAAAAAGAGAGATAGAGCAGGGAAATGAAAAGATTTCTTTCGTGCTTTCTGCCTATTTCCCGGAAGGAATTTCCGGCGATTTCCGCGATGTGATTCAGCAGATGCAGATGGATACGATAGCCTATGAGACGCATCAGGCAAAGAGCGAGGCGGTAAGTGAAGAAGATGAGGTTCGTTATCAGACTCTTCAAAAATCGCTTCGTGAGTTCATGGATGGTTATGTAGAAATGGGAATTTCAGAAGAGCGGTTTGCATTTGGCTTGTCAAAGCTTCGCAGCGAACTGAAACAGTACCGTCGTCTCTGTGAAAAACTGGAAAGTTTTCTGGGGGCAAAAAATAAATACGAGCAGGCAAAAGAAGAATTTGTACTTGGCGGAAAAGAGTATGGTTTGATTTTTGAAGAGCCATTTGACGAGGAACTGCAAAAAATTGCCGGGGCCATCAACCGTGTTCAGGTGGCAGAGCAGTCATGGCAGGCGGCAGGAAAAAAGTTGTTACAGTTTGAAAATGACCACGATATGGAGCGCATCCGCCAGACAGATAAGCCTGAGGAAAAGGAAGGCCTGAGCGAAAGTCACGAGCGTGAAAAACGGTGGATGACCGAGCAGGAAACCAACCGCAAAAATATGGCTGCATACGAGAAACAATTAGAGCAACTGGAGGAAAAACTTGATGAACTTGCAGAAATCCGTCTTGAGTTAGAGGAGCGGAAAGAGCACTTTTTAAGCGGCAATAAGAAGTACGAACTTTTGCTAAAAACAATGGACAAGTTACAGCAGGCAAAAGACACGCTGACCGCGCGTTATATTGAACCGGTGCAGAAAGGATTCACGAAATATTACCAAATGGTAGATGGTGGCGATGCTAAAGACTACCGATTTGATGCCGGCGTAAATTTGACTGTGGAGGAAATGGGCATGCCGCGGGAAATTCGTTTTTTGAGTGAGGGACGCAAAGACCTCGCCGGAATCTGTGCGCGTATGGCAATGGTAGATGCCATGTATGAAAAGGACAAACCATTTCTTGTTTTTGACGATTCCTTTGTGAATCTGGACGACGAAAAAATGCGTCATGCGCTTACCTTTTTGAAGGAAGTCGGAAAAGAATATCAGGTTATTTATTTCACATGCCGGGAAAACAGAAAGGCATAAAAAGGAGGAAACCATGCGTTTTGTAATACAAAGAGTCAGCAGTGCTTCTGTCACAATCGACGGAAAAGTACGTGGAGAAATAGGAAAAGGTTTTGTTGTGTTAATCGGCATTGGAGAGGATGATACAAAAGAAATTGCAGATAAACTTTTACACAAACTTTTGAATATGCGTATATTTGAAGACGAAAATGGGAAAACAAATCTTGCCCTAAAAGATGTGTCCGGCGAACTGCTTATGATTTCCCAGTTCACCTTATATGCCAACTGCAAAAAGGGAAATCGTCCATCTTTTACAGACGCCGGCAGACCGGAGATGGCAGAGCCGATGTATGAGTATATATTGGAAGCCTGCCGCAAAGAAATCCCGGTGGTCGAGCAGGGGGAGTTTGGTGCCGATATGAAAGTTGCCCTTGTGAATGATGGGCCGTTTACAGTCGTGCTTGACAGCAGGGATTTGATGTAGGATACTTATAAAAACATAGAAAAAGAAGCTTATTCGTGAGAGACTATAACGCAAAGCGTTATCCCGTCTCGATACGAATAAACTTCTTTTTCCATTATATTCAGAACTTTTATGTACCCCTGTTCGCTTTTTCTGGTGTAGCTCTCTATATACACAAGTTCCTTTAAACACTTTCTCTCGCCACCGATACTGTAATATATAACGGATATATCACAGAACGCATCTACCCAAATTGCTTCTGAGAAGTCAAGGTCCCTGCTTATTCGCTTTTCCTGAAATTATGTAGTGAATATCATCCTCCCTTCTGAAAATTTCAACTCCGTTTATTATCATAGCACATTATGAGCACCATGAATCGTAAAAGTCGTGAACGGCACAAAATTGGGAGTGAACGGACACTTTTGTATAAAAAATGTTATTTTTTGCATAATATACATTACAAATATTCCCTATTTTGGGACGAAAATAGATGTTGACACCTGCCCGTTATTTGCATTATGATGGAGCAGGAAATATAAAACGAAAAGAGGAACAACATGAATATCGATGAAATGTTAGAAATTAGTGACTGCCCATTGTGTGAGGGCGGCGCATTATTGGAAGAGGAATGTGGCTGTAGTTATTATGTGATGTGTTTGGAATGTGGCTGTCACACGGTAAATATTGATTTCCGTTCGGAACAAGAGCGTCTCGATGCGGCAAAAAGAGCGGTTATGCTTTGGAATACCGGAAAAGTAATATCAAGCAGCCCCGGCGAATGAGGATGTTGAACGTAAATTTTGCAGGGGGAAATTTTTCAAGGGTGCTTGACACATTTTTCCCTCTGTGCTACAATACATGGCAAAGCAATGAAGGAAACGATTGTTTATGCAGTGACTTTACGACAGGGAGAGGCGTCATGGACTGCGAGCGTCTTGCGGAAGCGGTAAACAGGAGAACATTCCGGAGCTGATGAGTTGAAACGATTATAAGAGGTAGGCTCATCCGGGTGACACCGTTATTGGTTGAATGAGTGGAGATACGACGGGGTATCTCAATGCGGGTGGTACCGCGGGTTTTTAGGCTCTTATTTTGATGAACATTTTTCCCGTCCCAGAAGGCAGAGATGCTTTGCTGGGACGTATTTATTTCAAAGCAATCTGTCGAAGGCAGGTTGCTTTTTTTGCAACCTTCAAAATCATTTGGTGGAATCATGTGAAGACACATGGGAATGGAGGTTACTATGGAATATTTAACAGGAAAGACAGAAAAAAAGACACTTGGCATTCAAGACATTTTAGCCGGTGAGTATGAGGGAAAAGAAGTAACGGTAAATGGTGCAGTTCACAAAATCAGAGACATGGGCGATGTGGCGTTTGTGGTTTTGAGAAAGAGCGAGGGGCTTTTGCAGACCGTTTATGAAGATGGCGTTACGGATATTTCGCTGAAAGAATTGCAGGAAGAAGATACCGTTTGTGTGACCGGCGTTGTGGCAAAAGAGGAGCGTGCACCGCATGGATTTGAAATCCGCCTGCGTACCGTAACCATTTTGTCAAAGCCAACGGAACCAATGCCGATAGCCATTAACAAATGGAAAATGAATACCTCGCTGGAAACAAAATTGGATTTGCGTCCGCTTTCTCTGCGAAATGTAAAGGAGCGTGCAAAATTTAGAATCCAGGAAGGAATCATCCGTGGATTCCGGGATTTTCTGCATGAGCAGGGCTTTACCGAAATCCATTCGCCAAAAATCGGCGCCAGAGGTGCTGAGGGCGGTGCAAACTTATTCCGTCTCGAATATTTTCATAAACATGCTGTGCTTGCACAAAGCCCGCAGTTTTACAAACAGATGATGGTTGGCGTGTTTGACCGTGTCTTTGAGGCGGCGCCGGTATTTCGTGCAGAAAAGCACAACACAAAGCGTCATTTGAATGAGTATACTTCTCTTGACTTTGAGATGGGCTATATTGACAGCTTTGAAGATATTATGGAGATGGAAACCGGATTTTTGCAGTACACGATGGAACTTTTGCAAAAAGAGTACAAAAAAGAATTGGATCTTTTGAAAGTCACACTGCCAAAGGTTGATAAAATTCCACAGGTTCGGTTTGACAAGGCAAAAGAACTCGTGGCAGAAAAATACAACCGGACAATCCGCAACCCATTTGACTTAGAGCCGGAAGAGGAAGCACTGATTGGACAATACTTTAAGGAAGAAATGGATGCCGATTTTGTGTTCGTTACCCATTATCCTTCAAAAAAACGTCCGTTCTATGCGATGGATGACCCGGAAGATACGACGTATACACTGAGTTTTGATTTATTGTTCCACGGACTTGAAATCACAACCGGTGGACAGCGCATTCACGATTACCAGACGCTTGTGGACAAAATCGCGGACAGGGGAATGACGCAGGAAGGCATGGAGCAGTACATGATGATTTTCAAACATGGCATGCCGCCACATGGTGGACTGGGAATTGGAATGGAGCGCTTAACAATGAAACTGTTAGGGGAAGAGAATGTTCGTGAGACGACCTTGTTCCCAAGGGATTTGAACCGTCTCGAACCATAAAAGAAAGGAAGTGTTTGTATGGCAAATCATATTTCAGATGAAACAATTGAATATGTAGGAATTTTAGCAAAACTGGAATTGAATGAAGAAGAAAAAGAACAGGCAAAAAAAGATATGGAAAGTATGCTCGATTACATTGACAAATTAAACGAACTTGACACCGAGGGCGTGGAACCTTTGTCTCATGTGTTCCCGGTTCACAATGTGTTCCGCGAGGACGAAGTGACAAATGGAGATGACAGAGAGAACATGTTGAAAAATGCACCGCAGAAAAAAGAAGGAACATACATGGTGCCAAAAACCTTTGCTTAATAAGCGGAATGGAGGAAGCATATGAGTTTAATGAGTTTGACGGCGGTTGCACTCGGAAAAAAGGTTCAAGCCGGGGAAGTGACCGTAGAAGAGGCAGTATTGGACGCCTTAGAGCAGATTGAGAAAAAAGAAGATACGATTCACAGTTATGTTACTGTGTTAGAAAAAGAAGCTATTTTAGAAAAAGCAAAAGAAATACAGAAAAAAATTGATGCCGGTGAGTTGACAGGCCCGCTTGCGGGAGTCCCGGTGGCAATCAAAGATAATATGTGTACCGAGGGCGTGCTTACAACATGCAGTTCCAAGATTTTATATAATTTTGTGCCAACGTATACATCGGAAGCAGTAAAAAATCTGGAGGCAGCAGGAGCAGTTATCATCGGAAAAACAAACATGGATGAGTTCGCGATGGGAAGTACAACAGAGACCTCTGCTTACGGAATTACGAGAAACCCACACAATACGGAGCATGTACCGGGCGGTTCTTCCGGTGGTTCCTGGGCGGCAGTTGCGGCGGAGGAATGTTCCTTTGCCCTTGGTTCAGATACCGGCGGTTCTATCCGCCAGCCAAGTTCATTCTGTGGTGTGACCGGAATCAAGCCAACGTATGGTACGGTTTCCCGTTACGGGCTGATTGCTTACGGTTCTTCACTTGACCAGATTGGTCCAATTGCTAAAGATGTAACCGACTGCGCAACAATTTTGGAAGCAATTTCTTCCTATGATAAGAAGGACAGCACCAGTGTGGCACGTGAGGATACCGATTTCACATCGGCACTTGTAGATGACGTAAAGGGAATGAAAATTGGTATTCCAAAAGACTACTTTGGAGAAGGACTTGATTCCGAGGTAAAGGATGCGATTTTCAAGGCAGCAGAAGTTTTGAAACAAAAAGGAGCAATTGTCGAGGAATTTGACTTAAGTCTTGTTGAGTATGCAATTCCGGCGTATTATGTCATTGCTTCCGCTGAGGCAAGTTCCAACTTGTCCCGCTTTGACGGTGTAAAATACGGTTACCGCACAGAAGAATACGAAGGACTTCATAATATGTACAAAAAGAGCCGTTCCGAAGGCTTTGGTCCGGAAGTAAAACGTCGTATTATGCTTGGTTCCTTTGTTTTAAGCAGTGGTTATTATGATGCTTACTACTTAAAAGCACTGCGTACTAAAGCATTGATTAAAAAGGCGTTTGACCGTGCATTTGAAAAATATGATGTGATTTTATCACCGGCAGCACCAACGACAGCACCTAAAATTGGAGACAGCTTAAGTGACCCATTGAAAATGTATTTGGGTGATATTTATACGATTTCTGTAAACCTTGCCGGTCTGCCGGGAATGACAGTTCCTTGCGGAATGGATAAAAATGGTTTGCCGATTGGTTTGCAGCTTATCGCGGATTGTTTTAATGAGAAGAAAATGATTCAGACGGCATACACATATGAACAGGCAAAGGAGGCGGAGTAATCATGGCAAAACAGTACGAAACAGTGATTGGACTGGAAGTCCATGTGGAATTAGCAACGAAAACGAAAATTTTCTGCGGCTGCTCAACGGCATTTGGCGGTGCGCCAAATACTCATACCTGTCCGGTGTGTACCGGTATGCCGGGTTCTCTGCCGGTATTAAATAAACAGGTTGTAGAATATGCGATGGCAGTTGGTCTGGCATTAAACTGCGACATTAACCAGTATTGTAAATTTGATCGAAAAAACTATTTTTACCCGGATAACCCACAGAACTATCAGATTTCCCAGTTGTATCTGCCAATCTGTATCAATGGACATGTTGAAATTGAGACAGCCGGCGGCAGAAAAAATGTTGGTATCCATGAAATTCATATGGAAGAGGATGCCGGAAAACTGGTACATGATGACTGGGCAGACTGTTCCCTCGTGGATTATAACCGTTCCGGTGTACCTTTGATTGAAATTGTGTCAGAGCCGGATATGCGAAGTGCAGATGAAGTAATTGCGTATCTGGAAAAACTTCGTATGACGATTCAGTATCTTGGCGCATCCGATTGTAAATTAAATGAAGGTTCCATGCGTGCGGATGTCAACTTGTCAGTGCGTGAGGTTGGTGCGAGTGAATTTGGTACCCGTACCGAGATGAAAAACTTGAATTCCTTTAAAGCAATTGCCCGCGCCATTGAAGGAGAACGTGCGCGCCAGATTGAGTTGTTGGAAGACGGCAAAAAAGTTGTGCAGGAAACAAGACGATGGGATGACAATAAAGAATATTCCTATGCCATGCGTTCCAAAGAGGATGCACAGGATTACCGTTATTTTCCGGAGCCGGATCTTGTCCCGATCGTGATCAGCGATGAGTGGATCGCAAAAGTAAAGGCAAACCAGCCGGAGCTTCGCACAGAAAAATTGGAGCGTTACCAGAAAGAATTTGATCTTCCGAAATATGATGCCGAGATCATTACCGGACATAAGAAATTTGCGGATCTGTTTGAGGCAGCAACAAAACTCTGCGGAAAACCGAAAAAAGTGTCCAACTGGATCATGGTGGAGACGATGCGCCTGTTAAAAGAAAATAACATGGATCCGGAGGATATCCGTTTTTCACCGGTCAATCTTGCAAAACTGATCAATCTTGCCGATTCCGGTTCCATTACAAACACGGTCGCAAAGGAAGTATTCGAACTGATCTTTAAAGATGACATTGATCCGGAAAAATATGTTGAAGAGAAAGGCTTAAAGACAGTCAACGACGAGGGTGCACTCCGTGAGACAGTACAGAAAATATTAGCAGAAAATCCACAGTCGGTTGAGGATTACCATAACGGCAAAGAAAAGGCAATCGGATTCTTAGTCGGACAGACCATGAAAGCCATGAAAGGAAAGGCAAACCCGGCGCTTGTGAACCAGATTCTGAAAGAATTACTATAAGGTTCATATTTTG
>OIGD01003459.1_pt1 | contig 10580 bp, 8 predicted proteins | sample 1582211 | NCBI WGS metagenome assembly OIGD01 (sample SAMN04414078, study PRJEB24778) | human gut metagenome | material: faecal | host: Homo sapiens
CAAGGCTGCGGACGGCACAACGCCAACCGTTCCGGAACCCGCAAAAGCACCCGAACCGGCAGCGGTCCCGACCTCGGCAGCGCCGGCTGACGACACCGCCGCAGGCTCCGACCTCACCCCGATGCCGGACAATCCGGCAGAAGCCGACGCGGAAACCGAGCGCATCGAGGTGGTGGGCATCCGGTTCCGCTCCTCGGGCAAGGTCTATTACTTCGACCCGCGCGGCAACCGTCTGAATGCGGGCGATTCCGCCATTGTCGAAACCGTGCGCGGGGCAGAGTTCGGTGACGTCAGCTTCGGCAACCGCATGATTCCAAAGGCAGCCGCCGTCACGCCGCTGCGCCCGGTTCTGCGCATTGCAACCCCGGCAGACATCGCACATAACGCGGAAAACCGCGCAAAGGAAAAAGAAGCGCTCCGCTACTGCCAGGAACGCGTGGAGGCGCGCGGGCTGGACATGAAGCTGATTGACGCGCAGGTCGCCTTTGACAACTCCAAGCTGCTCATTTACTTCAGCTCCGAGGGCAGGGTCGACTTCCGCGACCTGGTCAAGGACCTCGCGGCAGCCTTCCGCACCCGGATCGAGCTGCGGCAGATCGGCATCCGGGACGAGGCAAAGATGCTCGGCGGGCTTGGTGCCTGCGGGCGTCCGCTCTGCTGCTCCACCTTCCTGAACGACTTCGGGCAGGTGTCGATCAAAATGGCAAAAGAGCAGAGCCTGTCGCTCAATTCGCTGAAAATCTCCGGCATCTGCGGCAGACTCATGTGCTGCCTGCGCTATGAAGCGGAGACCTACGCAACCGAGGCAAAGCTGACCCCGCCGGTCCATGCAACGGTCAAGACCGCAGACGGCATCGGGACCGTTATTTCCTCCGTGCCGCTTGCCGGGACCGTCAAGGTCCAACTGCAGGACGCACCGGACGCCGAACCGAAGACCTACAGCCGCGATGAGGTGGTCCTGCTTGCCCGGCGCGGGAAACCGCAGGCAGAAGGACAGGAAAACCAGCCGACCGGTAAGAAAAAGCCGGCGCAGGAGAAAAAAACCAGATAAATTGCAAATTTCGCCCCGGGAACCGAAAAAAATTTCGCAAAACCGGTTGCAAAATCAAAAAAATATGATACAATATAGGTGGTAGCATTCCGGGGACAGGGTTCCCCGGCAGTTGCCACTGTATTTTGAAACAGGAGGTTACGGAACAATGGCTTATAAGATTTCTGACGACTGCGTTTCCTGCGGTGCCTGCGCTGAGGCTTGCCCGGTTGAGGCGATCTCGGAAGGCGACGGCAAGTACGAGATCGATGCGGATAAGTGCATCAGCTGCGGCAGCTGCGCTGATACCTGCCCCGTGGGTGCGCCCCAGGAGGCTTGATCTACATCACCGGAGGGCAGGGTGAGCCTGCCCTCAACACGAACACTTTCCGTCCGCAGGAGGAACCGATGACAGACCCCATTTCTCTTCTGCCGGACGAGCAACTTGATACAGTAAACGAACGCCTGCGGCTGATCCGGCGAAAAACCGGGCTGACCTTCGGGACCGATGCGTTTCTCCTTGCCGCCTTTGTGCGCCCCCAGCCGGGCGAGCGGGCGGTCGACCTGGGCAGCGGGACCGGAATTCTTTCGCTGCTGCTCTGCGCGAAAGAAAAGGTGCGGGCTGTCACGGCGGTGGAGCTTCAGCCGGTTTATGCCGACCTGACCCGCCGCAACGCAGCACTCAACGGTATGGCAGACCGCATTGCGGTCGTGACCGGTGACGTGCGCACCTTCGGGCAGCGGGAAAGCGCCGGCGAGGTTGGGCTGGTAGTCTCCAATCCCCCCTACATGCGGGCAGGGAGCGGCAGACCGAACCGCTTTGGCGAAAAAGAGCTTGCAAGACACGAAACCGCCGGAGGCATTGCGGATTTCTGCGCCGCCGCGGGGAGAGTTCTGCGCACGGGCGGCAGATTCTGCGTTGTCTGGAAGCCGGAGCGCCTGCGGGAACTATTTACCGCGCTGACCGACAACCGGTTGGAACCCAAGCGCATGACCCTTTTGCATGCGGATGCTACGCACGAGCCATCTGCCGTTCTGGTAGAGGCGGTACAGGGCGCCGCGCCGGATTTGCGCATTACCCCGCCGCTGTTTCTCTACGAAGAGGCGGTCTCGCCGTGCGGAACGCGCCGCCTGACCCCGCAAGCGCAGAAAATTTACGACAGCTGCGAATGGAATCCCGAAAACAGCACAAAACTGAACTTATATAAAAAGCAAAGGAGAGAACACCATGAAAAAGAATGACACCAAAGTCAAGGTCCTTGGCGCAGTCGCCATCGCCGCAGGAGCCGCTATGATTGGCAGAATCATCTATGACTTCAAGAAGATCAGACAGCTGACGAAGGAAGATGCCGACCTGGTCGAGCCCGAAGCAGAAGCACCGGTTGCAGCAGAGCCTGCCCCGGTTGAAGCGCCCGCCGAGGCACCGGCAGCCGAGCCGGTCGAGACCCCGGCTGAAAACGCAGAGGCTCCGGCAGCTGCGGAAAAGGCTGAATAAGCGGCAAAAACCAATGGGACCGTGCGTCAGGCGCACGGTCCTTTTCATGGAGGCACCCCAATGGAACCAATGAAGCATATTCTGGGCGGCGTGCGTCGGGCGCTGGAGGATTACCGGATGATTGCCCCGGGCGACCGGGTGGCAGTCGGCGTGTCGGCAGGAAAGGATTCGCTGACGCTGCTCTATGCGCTGGCAGAGCTGCGCCGCTTTTATCCGGTCCCCTTCACGCTGCACGCCATCACGGTTGACATGGGCTTCCCGGGCGGGACCGACTTCTCCCCGATTGCGGCGCTGTGCGAGCGGCTGGAGGTCCCCTACACGGTCATTCCGACCGAGATTGCCAAAATCGTGTTTGAGGAGCGAAAGGAGCCGTCTCCCTGCTCGCTTTGCGCCAAACTCCGGCGCGGGGCGCTTTACGGCGCAGCGCAGGAACTGGGCTGCAACGCCGTGGCGCTGGGCCATCACCGGGACGACGCCGTGGAAACGCTGCTGCTCAATCTCTTTTTTGAGGGACGGGTGGGCTGCTTTTCCCCGGTCACCGAGCTGTCCCGCACCGGCGTGCGGCTGATCCGTCCCCTGCTCTACCTGCCCGAAAAGGACATCCGCTACTTCGCCGCACGTGCAGACCTGCCGGTCATCCGGTCGGTCTGCCCTGCCGACGGCAACACCGAGCGGGAGGAGATGAAACAGCTGCTGAACGAATGGGAGCGCCGGCACCGCGGGCTGCACCACCGCATTCTCGGCGCCATGCAGCGCGGCGATATTTCAGGCTTCGGGCTGACCGCCCAAGCCCCGACACAACAGGAGGAACCTGATGAATCGTAACAACAAACCGTCCCGCCCCGCAGAAGCCGCCGGTTTTCTGCCGCTCTGCCGCGCCGATATGGAGGCACGCGGCTGGGACCGCCCCGATTTTGTCTACGTCTGCGGCGATGCTTACGTCGACCACCCGTCCTTCGGCGCGGCAATCATCTCCCGCATTCTGGAGGATGCAGGCTACCGGGTTGCCATGCTCTGCCAGCCGGATTTCCGCTCCTGCGATGCGTTCCGGGAATACGGCAGACCGCGCCTCGGCTTTCTGGTCTCCTCGGGAAATATCGACAGCATGGTCGCACATTACACCGCTGCCAAAAAGCGGCGCTCCTTTGACTACTACACCCCCGGCGGCGAGATGGGCAAGCGCCCGGACCGCGCCGTCATTGTTTACACCAACCGCATCCGCGAGGCTTACGGCGATGTGCCGGTGATTCTCGGCGGTTTGGAGGCGTCGCTGCGGCGGTTTGCGCACTACGACTACTGGGACAACAAGGTCCGGCGGTCAATTCTTGTGGACAGCCGCGCGGATATTCTGACCTACGGCATGGGCGAGAACATCCTGCGGCGCATTGCCGAGCTTTTGGACCGTGGCGTACCGGTCAAAAAAATCCGTGACGTGCGCGGTACGGTCTATCTCTGCAACCCGGAGGACCCGGTTCACTACGAGGTTGCCGCAACCTTCGATTACAACGTGCTGAAAAACGACAAGCGCGCCTATGCCGAAGCGTTCGGTATCCAGTACAAGAATCAGGATTCCATCAACGGGCGCGCAATCTGCGAGCGCTACGACAACAAGCTGCTGGTGCAGAACCCGCCGATGCCGCCGCTGGAGCGGGAGGAGTTGGACCATGTTTACGCCCTCCCCTATCAGCGCGCCTACCACCCGTCCTACGCTGCCGCCGGAGGGGTCCCCGGCATCGAGGAGGTGCAGTTTTCGCTGACGCACAACCGCGGCTGCTTCGGCGGCTGCAACTTCTGCGCGCTGGCGTTCCACCAAGGGCGGACCGTGCGGTCCCGGAGCATGGAAAGCGTGGTGGAAGAAGCGAAAAAGATCACCGCGCTGCCCGGCTTCAAGGGCTACATCCATGACGTTGGCGGTCCGACGGCAAACTTCCGCTATCCCGCCTGCGAGAAGCAACTGGAGCACGGTGTCTGCGCAAACCGCAAGTGTCTGGCACCCAAACCGTGCAAAAACCTGCGGGTCGACCACAGCGAATACATGCAGCTGATTGAGCAGATCGAAGCGCTGCCGAAAGTCAAAAAGGTCTTCATCCGCAGCGGCATCCGGTTTGACTACCTGATGCTGGACCCGAGCGACGCCTTTTTCCGCAAACTGGTGCGCGACAACGTCAGCGGGCAGCTGAAGGTTGCGCCGGAGCATTGCTCGGACGCCGTGCTGTCCTGCATGGGCAAGCCCTGCTTCGCCGTCTACGAGGCGTTCCGCGAAAAGTTCTTCCGCATCACAAAAGAGCTTGGCAAGGAGCAGTATCTGGTCCCCTACCTGATGTCCAGCCATCCCGGCTCCACCCTGAAGGATGCCATCGAGCTGGCGCTCTGCCTCAAGCGCAACCACTACGCGCCCGAGCAGGTGCAGGACTACTACCCCACCCCGGGAACTGCGTCCACGGTCATGTTCTACACCGGAATCAACCCGCTGGACATGAAGCCGGTCTACGTTGCCACCGACTATCACGAAAAGCAGCTGCAGCGCGCGCTTCTGCAGTTCAACCGCCCGCAAAACGCCCCGCTGGTGCGTGAAGCACTCCGCAAAGCAGGTCGCGAGGACCTCATCGGCTACGGTCCCGACTGCCTGGTCCGCCCCGAAACCACCCAAGACCGCCGCCCCGCACCGAAAGCCAATGTCCCACGAACCGGAAAGCGGAATAATAAACCGGTGGCCCTCGAAAAGCTGCCTGAGAAGCGTACCGAAAAAAAGCAGTTCCACAGCAAATCAGCCTCGGTCAAAGCCGCTCCCGCTGTCAGTCGCACCCAAAAAGGCGGACCGAAAAAGCGGTAAGCATTGCCCAGCAGCTTTTCGCCCACCGTTACAAAAGCACCGCCCGCAGGCGGTGCTTTTCTGATTTCATGATTCAGATTTCGGAATATCGCCATCGGTGCAATGCACAGTGCAGAGGGTTCTCCACTTCCTCCACATCACTGAACTTTCATCCCATTGCGCTTTTGTTCCACCAAAAGTGATATTTGTAATATTCTCACATGAACCAAACGCACTATAGTCAATATACCGCACACTTTTCGGAATGATAACGTTAGTAAGGTTCTCACAGTGAGCAAAGGTATCGACCTGGATTTCTCTCACCCCATTGGGAATTGTAATGCTTGTCAAACTGCTACATTCCAAGAACGCTGAACGCCCAATGTTCACCACACTATCCGGAATTATAATACTTACCAAATCTTTGCAACGAGCAAATGCCCCATCTTCAATGTTCGTCACACTATCCGGAACTGTAATACTTACCAAATCCTTGCAGCCAGAAAAGGCTCCCTTCCCAATGCTTGTCACACTGCCATCCGTCGGTATTACACTATTTTTACATCCCAAAATCAACGACTTATTATTTACATCGATCAAGCAGTTTCCTGCTGATCGATATGCTTGATTTCCTTCACCAACGTCAATACTCAATAAATTGCATTCAGAGAATGCTTCATCTCCGATGCTCGTTACACTATCCGGAATTGTGACATGAACTAAATTTCTGCAAAAACAGAACGCCATTTTCCCAATATATACCACGCCATTTGGAATCACAATTTTTTTCAAACCGGCCGCTAAAAACGCAGAATTACCGATACGCTTCACGTTTTTCGGAATCGTGATCTCCTCCAAAATCAAACACGAAGAGAATCCGTTGTCGCCAATCTCTGTTACGCTGTCCGGCAGCAACACCCTTGTCAGATTGGTACATTCAGAAAATACCCAATTATTTATTTTAGTTATACCATCCGGAATCGCAATACTACTCAAGCTGCCACATCGTAGGAATGCCCCCTCGCCGATACTCGTCACTCCCTCCGGTATCGTAACATTTTTCAAATCATCACAATTACTGAATGCATACGGACCAATTGCTACCACACTACCATCGGAGGGAATTATGCTATCGTTACATCCTAAAATCAGGGTTTTTGAATCTGTAATAATCAAACAGTTTCCGTCAGAGTGATATTTTTTATTATTTTTCCCTACAGTTATACCGGTCAATCCATGGCATTTCTGAAAAGCAGAAGCGTCAATAAATAACACTCCATCCGGTATTGATAGATTATCGAGGTAATACGATTCATAGAAGGCATACGGACCAATATACTTTATGCTTTCCGGAAGAGTAAAACTAAACAAGGTATGACCGCAAAAGGCTGAGTGACCTATACCAATCGTGCCCTTTCGAATTATCACATTATCATCATTTTCGCAATCAATGACCCAATTTCCTACATAAGAGCAGCCGCCTTCTTTTTCAATCAAGCCATTACAATCGTAAAATGCTTCTTTTCCAATGCTCATTACACTATCAGGAATCGTAATGTTCACCAGACTAACACAACCAGAAAAAGCGGAATCACCAATGCGCGTGACACTATTTGGAATCGTAATATTTGTCAGACTTTCACAACCCAAAAAAGCAGAATTGCCAATGCGCGTGACACTATCCGGAATCGTAACACTTTTCAAATTCGTGCATTGTGAAAAGGCACGATTAGCGATGTAAACAATTCCCGCTTTCAGGGTTACCGCGGTCAGTTCAGAATCAGCAGAGATTGCACAATTTCCGGCATAAGTAATACCGTTTTCATTTTGTAACAGATTCTCATAACCACCAAGTTCAATCGGGTCCATTTCAACAAGGGTTTTCGGCAAAACCAAATCAACAAAATGGTCTCCCATTGCAAATTGATATTTTTCCAACAGCTTTGCCTTTTGTGCATCATCTAAATTTGACTTGCGAATCTCATCCCGGAAATAGCGGTACTCCGATTTAATCGTTTCCTTTGTGAAGGAGGTATATTTCTTTAAATATTCCTGAATATTCAAAACTTCATAATACCCTGCCTCGCTTGCAAAAGTACGAACCGACATATTGACGCCGTTCGGATCGGCAATCGGATATTTCTCCAAAAAAGCATCTCTTTCTTCCTGCGTCTTCAATGTAAAGAATTTGTCTTTTTCAAAATAACAATCTACTTTCGAAATATAAAAATCAGTTTCCTCTTTGCTTGCACCAAGTTCCCCGCGCTCCCCGGCTTCCCTCAACGGGGTCATAATGGAATCCTGGTAGGTTTTTTCAGAAATTACTAACGGGATACCATAATTCTCACAGGTATTGTCACCGCCTTTGAAATGCGTCACCGTATCTCCAGCAGGGCTTTTTCCCGGAATTTCAACCGTGAAGTCCTCCCCCGTCCAATTTGGATTAAGAGCCAGCCGTGCAGTACAATACCCGGTGCCCGGAATATCCTTCGGAAAATCGATTCGGTAGGGCTTTCCGTCAAAATAATCCGGCAGATTTTCCGGAGACTGTTCACCGGATTCCGTGCCTTGGGATGGCTTCCGGTTGCAGGCAATCAGCACACCTCCAACCAGCAGAATGAGCAGCAACAGAGCAAGCATTCGGGGCATTATTCGTTTCATGTTTTTCTTCCTTTCGTTTCTCATTATTCCGATCTCAGCATTTTTCGGAATAGCATTCTCCCACATTATATCACTTTTCAAAATACTTGTCAAGAGCTTTTTTCAAAAAAATTCTATTATAGCCACAAAAAATTAAGGAAACGGGGAATATGCTAAAATTATATTTTATGTAGCTGAGAGAGTTTCTGCAAAGGTGGACATTAAGTGGCTACCAAGATTCCGCTAACCAAAAAAGCGGAACGACACACGGGTCGTTTCCTACAAGATGAACAAACAGCACCCCCAAAAAGCCGCACCCCGCCGAGCGCAGCAATGGCGGTCCCAATACAGACCCCGAACGTTACCCGAGTCCCGTTAGAAGCCCCCTAAGCGGGGTTTGGGGCAGCGCCCCAAGGTCTCACCCCTCCAAAGGCAGCAGGGAGAAAACGTCTTCGATATCGCCGGCACCCATGATGAGGAGGAGGTCACCGTCGCGAACCACCTCGGGGAGACGGCTGGCAAGGTCGCGAACGCCGCCGCAAAACTCTGCTTTGGAACCGATCGCGTGGGCTAAGTCGGCAGAGGAAACGCCGCTTTCGTTGACCTCGCGTGCCGCGTAAATCTCCGCAAAATAAACACGGTCCGCCAGATCGAACGCATGCACAAAATCGTCGAACAAACCAACCGTGCGGCTGTAGGTGTGCGGCTGATAGGCGCAGATTACACGCCGGTAGCCCAACTCCTTCGCACCCGCCAGCGTGGCTTCAATCGCGCTGGGATGGTGCGCGTAATCGTCGTAAACCACAGCCCCGCCGAGATGCCCGCGGTACTCCATCCGCCGCCGAATGCCCCGGAAGGTCCGTACAGCCGAGGCGATCTCCCCCGGCTTCCGCCCGCACAGATACGCCGCCGCAGCCGCCGCAAGCGCATTGTACACCTGAAACCCGCCGGGCTGCGACAGCTCCAACCGGCAAAGCGTTTCACAGTGGCAGAGCAGATCAAACGACCGGAACCCGCCGCGATCGACAATGTTGACCGCGCGGAAATCCGCATCCGGATAGGTCCCGAACGTCACCGAAGCCCCCGCAGGCAGACCCGCCATCGCAAGGTCCGTGTCGGCATCGTCCGCATTCCAAAGCGCCCTGCCGCCGTGGCTGACCGCCCGCTCCGCAAACGCCCGGAAGGATGCGCGCACCTGCCCGATGCTGTGAAAATAGTCGATATGGTCCATCCCGATGTTGAGGATTACCGCCAGCGTCGGGTTGAAATCCAGAAACGAATCCTTGTATTCGCACGCTTCAAACACAAACTCGTCCCGCCCCGCGCCGATGCGGCAGGATGTATCGCCAAATTCGACCGATTCCGCGCCGCCCATGACCGTCGGGTCCCCGGACGCAAGCAGAATATGCGCCAGCAGCGCCGTCGTGGTGCTCTTGCCGTTCATGCCCGAAACGCCGATGCGGTGCGCAAACCGCATCATCAGGTAGCCGAGATAGTCCGCGCGCGAAATCAGCGGCAGCCCCCGGCGCAGCGCCTCGCGGTATTCGGGATTGTCCGGCGAGATGGCAACCGTGTAGACCACCGCGTCGCAACCGGCAAGCTGGGCAGCATCGTGCCCGATGAAAACCGTCGCGCCCGCCTCCCGCAAATGCGCAAGCCTTGCGCTCTCAGTCCGGTCGGAGCCGCTGACACGGGTCCCATCGGAAAGCGTCAGCAGCGCCAGCGCGTACATGCTCACGCCGCCGATACCGATGAAAAACAGGTGCCGGCAGCCGGAGATCAGCCGTTCCAGCTCCTCCGCTCCGTTGTGGGTATTGGTCAAAGACATGTTCCGTCTCCTTTCTCCGGGCTTCTCCGGACATTTACAGAATATGCGCTGTTTCGCGCACGTGTCACGCGGATTTGTGAAACCCCTGCCGAAAAAAGAGAACAGATATTCACAGAAAAATCCGTGTCCCATTGAATAATTATCACAAACATATTTTATACTATAAGCATCAAAGGACCGCAAGTCCAATACCATACGGAGGTTCACATCATGCAAATCACCGATATTAAAGTCAGAAAGCTCTTCAATGAAGGTCCGATGAAGGCAATCGTGTCCGTCACTTTTGACGGTCAGCTCGCCGTCCACGACATCAAAGTCATCTACGCGCGGGACAAGTTCTTCATTGTTATGCCCAGCAGAAAAAATCCGGATGAAACCTATCGGGACATCGTACATCCCATCAACGCGCAGTTCCGTGGGGTGCTCGAGTCCGCTGTTGTTGAAGCTTACGAAGCAGCTCTCGCGCAGCAGGAGGCAGAACAGGCTCAGGCAGCCGCCGAAGCCAAGGAAGCCGAAAGCACCGCAACGGTCTGATCTTCCAAAAATGAAATTGCCGCAGATGCCGCTGGTGTCTGCGGCTTTTTTGCGGGAAGGACATGGCGCTGTGATGACGTGGTGGGCTGGTTGTTATGTGATTCCTATATGTTTTGTCCGTTTTGGATAGTGATTGACTGGATTGCCTCTGAATATCGGAGATCCCGCCTGCTGGCGCCCCTGCGGGGTTCGACTACGCGGCGTTTTTGGGTGGTCGCGCTCGCCCTTTCACCCCGTCGCG
>OIGD01003463.1_pt1 | contig 10563 bp, 6 predicted proteins | sample 1582211 | NCBI WGS metagenome assembly OIGD01 (sample SAMN04414078, study PRJEB24778) | human gut metagenome | material: faecal | host: Homo sapiens
CCCTGCAAGGGAGTTCCTCCCTTGACCCTTTCGCGCGATTCAGTTGGTCGCACTTTCATACTGTTTTCGCGTGTTGATTTTGGGAACCCAACAGGCGTTGCCCCCTGACCCTTCCGCGCGATTCAGTTGGTAACACTTTCAGGCTGTGCCCGCGTGTTTATCCAGCGAAGCGAAGGTTTCCAAAGGGCGATCGCAGACTTCGTCTGTTTTCATGCCCTTTGGTCGCCTCCGCAGAGGCGAAATTCCTGCATCAGGCTTGCTTTTTCAGCACCCAAATACCATTCACCGGCATCTCCTGCGTGCCAGACAGCACCTTGCCCGTCAGCATCTCCTCATAGCTGCCATCCAGCGTGACCTGCTGCGTTTTGCCCGAATAATTCTGCACAAACGCAGCGCCGCCGCGCTCCGTCGCAATCACCCCGGTCGGCAGCTTCTCCTGCATCGCCTTGGGCAGCGAAAGCTCTGCCGCAATCGCGGTGTAAATCGCATCCAGACCGTCCTGCTCCGGCTTCGCCGCCAGATAGTACGCCTGCCCCGCGCCGAATACGTGCTTCGTCAGGCAGGGAAGTCCTGCATAGAAATCCTCGCCGTACTCCGCCAGCACCTGCGCATCGTGCTTCTCCGGCAGTTCGCACAGCTCATGCACCGCATAGCGCCGCCCGTCCGGGAAAACCATGTGCTGCACATCCTGCGGGTAGAGCGCATCCAGTTCCGTCGCGCGCACACCCAGCACATCCGTCAGGTCATGCGGCGCGCCGCCCAGATACGCCAGACCGCTGTCATCCACCACGCCGGAAAAACACGTCATCAGCAGCGTGCCGCCGTTTTCGACAAACGCGCGCAGCTTTTGGGAGAAGCCCTCCTTCATCAGGAAGAGCATCGGCGCAACGACCAGACGGTATTGGCTCAAATCGGTGCAGGGGCGCATATCGCGGAAATCCACCGCAATGCCCTGCTCCCACAGCGCGCGATAGTGCATGTTCACGCTGTCAAAGTAGCGCATGTTGCCCTTCTGCCCCGTCTGCGCGTAGTCAATCGCCCACCAGTTGCTCCAGTCAAAGAGGATACACGCCTTCGCGGGGGCGTTTGGCTTGCTGTACAGGGGCTGCAGCGTCTCCAGCGCCTGACCGACCTGCGTCACGTCCCGGAAAACGCGGGTATCGCCGCGCCCATCGTGGTCAACAACCGCGCCATGGAACTGCTCCGCCGCGCCGCGCCCCTTGCGCCACTGGAAGTAGCAGACGCTTTGGCTGCCATGCGCCACTGCCTGCAAGGAGGACAAGAGGTGCATTCCGGGGCGTTTGAGCTTGTTGACGGGCTTCCAGTTGACCTGCGAGGGCGTCGATTCCATGAGCAGGAACGGCTGATTTTTCAGCGAACGCATGATATCGTGGTTCATGGCAAACTCCGCCGCTTTCGCCACATCATCCCCTGAATGCCACGCGGGATAGCTGTCCCACGAGACAACGTCCATGCCCTCCGCAAGGGAGAAATAGTCGTAATCCCAGAAACGTTCCATGAGGTTCGCCGTGCACTTCAGCGAGGCATCCACCGCCTGCACCGCGTCGCGCTCCGCCATCATGAACGTCTTGCACTGATGGGTGGAGAAGCGCCGCCAGTCGATAAACATGCCGTTGGTGCTGGTTTCCGCCATTTCACCGGGCGCTTCCACCTGCGACCAGTCGGTGTAGCGGTGGCTCCAGAACGATGTCCACCACGCCTGATTGAGATTTTCCAGCGTTCCGTAGCGCTTTTTCAGCCACTGGCGGAATTTTTCCTGACACAGCGGGCAGTAGCAGTCGCCGGAAAACTCGTTGGACAGATGCCAGAGAATGACCGCCGGATGATGCGCATACCGCTGCGCCAGCGCCGTGTCCATCTCCCGTACCTTGCGGCGGTAAACCGGGCTGGTCAGGCAGTGATTGTGCCGTCCGCCAAAATGGTAGCGCTCGTAGTGCTGATTCACACGCAGGACTTCGGGGTACTTCTGCGCCATCCACGCCGGACGCGCACCCGACGGCGTTGCCAGAATGATGTGGATGCCGCCGCGCCACAGCCGGTCGATGACTTCGTCCAGCCACGCGAAGTCATACACGCCGTCCTCCGGCTCCAGCCGCGCCCACGCGAAAATCGCAATCGACACACAGTTCACATGTGCCTTATGCATCAGCTCGATGTCCTGTTCCAGAATCTCCGGATGATCCAGCCACTGGTCAGGGTTATAGTCGCCGCCGTGCAGGAAAACCGGGAAGCGCGGCGTCGGGGAAGATGCTTCTGTCATAGGGCAGATTCCTCCAAATCATTGCTTATCGCGTCACATCATTCTGCGACAGGGAATACGAAATTATTTCGTCCCAATGGCGGCGAATCACGATTTCTGCCGTCAAGCCGGTATTGTTATACGCAATCGACCACTGGGTATTGCTCGTGATGTCCACAGGGTTCGGTTCTTGCGACGATGCTTTCAGCGCATCCCATACGGTGTCATTGGTATACCCTTTCGCCTGTTCTTCCAGCACTTTCATAACCGCATCATAGCGTTCCCTGCCATGACCGTAAATGCCATTACGCTGGTTCGGAAGCACTTTGTCTCGGTACAGACCGTAGAAATTCGTGATGGCTTCCATTGGCGTTGCAACAAGCGGACGAGTCTCCTTCTCGCAGTCGTATTCCACGACACGCCCATCGCCGCTGGCGTCTGTAATGTAGAAATGATAATCGCGCCCCGACGAAGCAAACATATCATAGCTGCTGAGCAGCTGCACAGCCTCTTCTGTCGTTGCTGCACGATCCAGCACAAGACGAATCGCCAGCGTGGTCGCAATCATCGGCTTTCCTGTATTCTGATGAACCGGCTCACTGTCCAGCGTCAGCACCGCAATCGAAACACCCTTTTCATTCATGCCATCCAGACAGATAAACGGCGCAGTAAGGGTTGCTAACTTCTTTTTCAGGCTTTCATCCGGTATATTCGCGCCCACATTATCCAGCGCAGCAAAGGCGACAGACCGATAGCCATCCTTTGGCGCACAGTATACCAGCATCGCGGACGTATCTCGCTTGAAATCATAGTTGCGCCCCATATGCACGCTGCCATCCGTATCCGTCAGCGTAAACGCCGTACAGCCGTAATTCGGCACCTTCATGTTGACGGGCAGAAGCGGCAATGCCTCCTTCAAAATTGCATCCAGCATCGTCTGATTATCCGTAATGCCATATGCAATTACACGATCCAGACTATAATCGTACTGCACATTCATGCGGTATAGGTTGTAACCATCATCATAGTCTGTTATTTGCTCAATGCTCTGAATCGTCTGCAAGCGGGTAAAGTAAAAGCCGACAAAAACGACAAGGACCAGCAGCAAAAGAATCAGCAGGGACAGCAGAATCGTTCGAATCGGGTGATGTTTTGTCTTCATGTTCATAATTCCTCCTTGCCATGACGCGGTCGTAGGGGGCTTATCCTTGTATACTGTAAAGCAGATTCGCAGATATATGCAGCAATCGTATTAGTGCAGTTCCTTCAAGTACGCTTTAATCGCTTCGTCCTTGCTGTCGCGATAGAAGTATTCCGCGAAATGCTTTCCAGAAATCGTTTCCTTCACAAAATCCTGATTCAAATCCTTCAAAATATCCAGCAGCGGACGATACGTTACCTTCTTCACACCGTCCAGAATCTTCTTATTCCGCTGCTCCGGCACAACACGCTCCTTCGGATAGCCATTGCCATGCCCGAAACCAAACAGCTGCTGGAAAATCATCTCCAATTTCAGCTCCGCACCCCAGCCGAAGTCTTTTGCGAACGGCAGCGCTACACAGTTGCCGTCGTTGATCTGCGCAAACATGTAGCCGTCCGACGGATCCACCACATGCCCGCACAGCACGCCGGGGAACGAGTTGCACGCCAGCATCGCGCCTTCGCCCGTTCCGCAGCCTGTCACGACATAATCCGCCGCACCCGTTTCCAAAAGCAGCGACGCCAAAAGCCCTGCCTTCACATACGTCAGCTGGCATTCGTCCTCCGCCGTGTACATGCCGTAGTTCACCACTTCGTGGCCCATCGGTTCAACCACCTTGCGCAGCACGCTTTCAATCATCGCGTTTTTGGCAGCCTGGCTGTTCTCGTTAATCAGCGCAATTTTCATCGTTTCTTGTCCTCCATTTCGTCCGCAGACGTTTTTCCATTCTAATTTTATCACGTGCGCGGAAAATTTGCAACCTGCTTGCCATGTAGCCTTCAAAATTTTGCAGGGAATTCCGCAGCGCTTTCATGTGCCTGCGAAAAGGTTACATGGCATTTTTCCTTTCGCAGGTGTCCGAAAAAGTGATTAACCAGCGGGTTATTCGCCATTTTCAGGGGCAGAGAGGGCAGGGAAATTATCCACAGCCAAACTTGTGGAAAAGCTGTGGAATCTCCGCAGGTTTTGCCGAAAGTTCCCGTAATCACCCGCTGGAAATATCCACAAACGGTGGAATGTGCAGCCTGTGGATACGGTGGATAAGCCGGAAATTCCACGTTTTGCAGGATTTCTTGCAACTTCATTGCGAAAAAAATCGAGATTTTCTTGGAAAACAGGCAGGAATCCCCCTTCAGGAACTCGAATATACAGAGTCAGAGGGGATTCCCTGACTGGAGCGCAACCGCCGTGTCCACAGCGCTGTGGAGAAGCAGGCTGGATATCCACAGCGTTATCCTTGTGGACAAACCCTTGCAAAATCAAGCGGGAAAGGGGTTATCCACAGCATCCACATCCCCTACTACGACTGCGGAAATATAATTCCCTGCATTCTCTCATGGGAGGGCTTCGCGCCATGCAATTTACTACCAATGTTCAGCTGCTGCTGGACGGCTTGAATACCGTTACCCGCGCCCTGTCGGCTCGTCCGACAAAACAGATTTTAGAGGGCGTGCACCTTTCCGCCGCGGGCGAGCATGTGAAACTGACCTGCTCTGACGGCAACCTTTCTATTGAAATGTCGATTCTGGCGGACGTGAAAGAGGAAGGCACAGCCGTTCTGCCGGGCCGCCTGTTTACGGAACTGAGCCGCAAGCTGCCCGGCGGGGAAGTGACCATCCGCGTAGGCGAAAATCATGCGGCATCGATTCGCTGCTTGTCCTCGAAGTCGAATCTGGCGGGCATGAATCCGACTGATTATCCGGAGATGGCGCGTGTGGCGGAGGGCACGACCGTCCGCATTCCGCAGGATAAATTGAAGGAAATGATTTCCCGTGTTGTGTTCGCGATTGCAACGGAAGATAACCGCCAGATTTTAACAGGATGTCTGCTGGAGGTTGAGCCCACCGAAGCGCGCCTGGTGGCGCTGGACGGATTCCGGCTGGCGATTCAGAAGGCGGTTATGCCCTTTGAGCTGCCCGGCGGAAAAGAAAATGTGCGTGTAGTCATTCCGGGGCGCGTACTGAACGAAATGAGCAAGGTGCTCGGCGACACGGATGAATACTGCACGCTGGTATTTGATCAGTCGCGCATGACGGCATCGTTCGGGACGACGACACTTTCGACGGTGCTGCTGACGGGCGAGTACATCGACTATCGGAAAATTTTGCCTGCTTCCTTCCGCACGACGGCGCTGGCGGATCGCGTGGGCGTGCAGAACGCCATTGACCGCGCGAGCTTGATGGCGCGGGAAGGCAAGAATAACCTGATTCGCATGTCTTTTTCGGGCGATACGCTTGCCATCTCATCGAACGCGGAGTTGGGCGACGTGCTGGAAGAGCTGGAGACGGAACTGACGGGCGACCCGATTGAAATCGCCTTCAATGCGAAGTACATTACCGACGTGATTCGCAACATCACGGATGAAAAACTGTGCATGCGCTTCAACAGCAATGTCAGCCCGTGTGTGATTGCGCCGCAGGAAGGGGAGGATTACCTTTACCTGATTCTGCCGGTGCGCGTGTTCACCTAACAAGAGGATAAAACTGGAAGAAAACCGGGCGCACGGGGAAAAGCTGTGCGCCCATTTCGCGACCAATCCGATATGGATTCATAACGAAAATGCAGATAGAAACCATTCGGCTGCGGGACTTCCGCAACTATCATTCGCTAATATTGACCCCTCATCCGGGCGTGAATATTCTCCTCGGACAAAACGGCTCCGGCAAAACAAACCTGCTGGAAGCCGTTCATTATTGCGCCCTTGGACGCTCACACCGCACAGGATTAGACCGCGAAGTGGTGCGGAAAGGCGCAATGATGGCGGCATCTGGCGTGACGCTGCGCAAAAAAAGCGGCAAAACAGAAATTGCGGTAAAATTAACGCCATCAGAAGCGCGAAAAAAAACGGTTTTTATTGACTGCAAGCGCGCAGAACGCATTTCAGCGCTGATGGGGCATGTTCAATGCGTGATTTTCTCGCCGGAAGACTTGATGCTGGTCAAAGAAGGGCCTGCAATCCGCCGCAGAATGCTCGATATGATGCTTTCTCAGCTGTCAACAGCGTATTTCAGCGCGCTTCAGCAGTATCAAAAGGCGCTGGAGCAGCGGACGGCACTGCTTCGCGAGGCAAAGCGCGGGATAACGCCTGACCCGGTGCTGCTGGATACGTTTGAAGAAGCAATGGCGACACCATGCGGCATCATCATGCCCTTGCGGGACAAATTGGTGAAGCAATTGGCGAAAATCGCGGCGGAGAAGTATGAGCGAATCAGCGGACGTCCGAACGAAATGTTCAGAATGACCTATCAGCCGTGCGTGCCGGAAAGAAGCAATCCTGTGCCGGCGATTCGGGCGGAGCTGAAAAAAAGCAGGCAGGAGGATATTCGCGTCGGCGGTGCAGGCTGCGGTATTCACCGCGAGGACATCGGGCTGTCGCTGATGGGGCGAAGCATGAAGGTGTTCGCGTCGCAGGGGCAAATCCGCACGGCGGCGTTGGCAATTAAGCTGGCACAGCTGGAGACGTTCCGCACAGAGACAGGGGAGACGCCGATTTTGCTGCTCGACGACGTGATGAGCGAACTCGACATGACGCGGCGCACGCGGCTGCTGCGCGAAATCGAGGGCGTGCAGACATTCATCACCTGCACGGACGAAAGCGACCTCGACGGCTGCCGAGAAAAACGGAGTTATCGCGTGTGGATGGACAGCGACGGGGAGGGGCATGTTCAGGAAGAGTCGGCGGGCGATGAAGTGATGAAGCCGGATTTGCTGGATGACCCGGAACTCGATGAACCATCCGGAAAATGAAATTGTTCCACGTGAAACATTCGGCTGGCGGGCAAAAAAGTGCCTGCCGGCTGTTTTTGTATAATGCGCTGAGACAGAGCGAATGATGCGACGGACAAAGGGATGATCATCAAGGCAAATTAGAATGAGAATGTGAGCGAAATTCCGATAGAATGCAGGAAAATCAAGCACTTCACAAACAAAATAATTATATTATCATCATCATACAAAGAACGTCAATGGAAGCAGCGCAAAAAGGAATGTTTCACGTGAAACATTGAATCACATCCGCCTTTGTGGTAAAATGGAGACAGCAAAAACGCAGGAGGAATCATGATGCCGAATTGGACGAAGCAGCAGGAACAAGCGATTCGCGCGCGCAACCACACCATTCTCGTCAGTGCCGCCGCAGGGTCGGGCAAAACCGCCGTGCTGGTGGAGCGGATTGTCTCGCTTGTCCGCGAAGGCGCGTCGATGAATCGGATGCTCATCGTCACGTTCACGAAGGCAGCGGCAGCGGAAATGCGCCAGCGCTTGGCAAAGCGAATCAGCCGAGAGGCTATCAGCCGTGACCCAGCAATGGTGAAGGCACTTGATGAATTGGAAACGACGCAGATTTCGACGATTCATGCATTCTGCCAGCGCGTCATTCGCAGCCACTTCGAGCAGGTGGGCGTAGACCCGCTTGTCCGCGTGTGCGACGAACAGCAGCAGAAACTGCTCTTTGAAGCCGCGTTCACGACGGCAATGGACGAGCTGTTAGACGAGCGAACGGATGAAAACTTCCTTCTGCTGGCGGATGCGTGGAAGCAGGACAAACTTTTGTCGCTGACGGCGCAGTTGTACGACTTTTTGATGGCCCTGCCGAAGCCGTTTGCGTGGCTGGATGAGCATGTGGATCAGCTTTCGCAGCCGCTTATGCAGCAGCCGTGGGTGGAAACGCTCGAAAATGCGGCGAAATTGCAGGTGGGAGCGATGGATGATGCGCTAATAGCGATTCGCAGCCTATTTGACCTGCCGAACGCGGTGATGGATCGCATGGAAGCGCTGAATGCGGACGCGCAGCTTGTTTCGGCACTGCAAGGTTTGGAGGGGGAGGCGCTTCGGACGGCCGTTGCGAACTTTTCCTTGCCACGATTGTCCCCGAAACGTGGCCTGTCGGCGGAAGAAAAGGAATGGGGGAAGCGCTTCAGCGATGGGCGGACGGCAATCAAAAAGCGCGCAGAAAGGGCGGACGAGCTGCTGAATCCCGATTTTGCGCAGCTGGAACGGGAACTTCCGGCGATTCAGGCGCAGCTGCGTGGACTGGCGGCACTGGTCAAACGGACGCATCAGCATTTCCGAGAAGAGAAAAACGCCCGGAACTGCATGGACTTTGGGGACATGGAGCAGTACACGCTCGACATTTTGGAGCAGCCGGAAGTGCAGGCACAGATGCAGGGGGAGTTTGACCACATTTTCGTGGATGAGTGCCAAGACGTGAGTCAGGTGCAGGACGCGATTCTGCAGGCCATCCACGGGGAACAGAACTGCCTGTTCATGGTCGGGGACGTGAAGCAGTCGATTTACCGCTTCCGCAAGGCCGACCCGACACTCTTTTTAGGGCGGATGCAGACGTTTTCGGAAGACGAGGGGGCGAGGGAGCGGAAAATCGTGCTCCAGCAGAACTTCCGAAGCAGCTTCCCGGTGCTGGATGCGACGAACCGCGTGTTTCGGCAGACGATGCGCCCCGCGGTGACGGAGCTGACCTATGCGCCGGAGGATGAGCTGATTTGCGGGCTGGGTGCGCGGGAGGACGATCCGCCCGTGATGGTGCACCTGCTGCGAGGGTCGGACATCAGGGATGCGTTGGAGGGGAGTGCGAGCGAGGCGGCTGGCCACGAGGAAGTGCTGCAGACAGAGACGCGCGTGGTGGCGCGGCGCATCAAGGAGCTTTTGGGAACGACGATGCCGGATGGAAAGACGATTTCGTACCGCGACATGGTGATTCTGCTTGCGCAGACGACGAATTTGGCGCAGACAGTTGTCGATGCGCTGACGGAAGAGGGGATTCCGACCTTTTACGACGGTGCGGAAAGCTATTTCAACCTGCCGGAAATCATGGATATGAAAGCGCTGCTGAGCCTGCTGGACAATGCGCAGCAGGATTTTCCGCTGCTGACGGTGCTGAAAATGGTGCCGTTCTCGCTGACGGACGAGGAATTGGCGCAAATTCGCTTGATGCAGACGGGGCAGAACGTGCCATTCTATCAGGCGTTCGCCAAAGCGTGCGGCGGGGAGGATGAATTCGCCCAAAAGTGCCGAAAAATCAGCGAAAAACTTGAAACATGGCGGTTTCAGGCGGAAGTCATGCGGTTATCGGACTTCATTTGGCACCTGATGACCGATTCGGGGTACTACGCGGCGGTCGGGGCGCTCCCAAAAGGGGAAGTTCGCCAGGGGAATCTGCGGATGCTGTACGAGCGGGCGCAGGCATTCGAGGCGGAAGGCGGCGTCACGCTGGCGGCGTTCATGACGCGGATGGATGAGCAGGAGCGGGGCGGGGACAGCATATCCGCCAAAATGCTGACCGAAAACGAAGATTTGGTGCGCGTGATGACGATGCACAAATCAAAGGGGCTGGAGTTCCCCGTGGTGTTCCTGATGAACATGGAGCGCAGGCTTCTGTGGACGCAGACCAGTGAGCTGATGCTGCACCCGAAGCTGGGCGTGGCGATGCCGTACATTAACCGGAAGCTGAACATCTGCCGAAGAACACTGATGCAGGAGGCTTTCGAAGAACAGCGGCGGCTGGACGAGCTGGCGGAACGGGCGCGCCTGCTGTATGTGGCGATGACGCGGGCGAAGCTGCATCTGGAACTGGTGGCAACGGTGGCGGATCTTGAGCGCACGAAGTGGGATTTGGATTTGCCGCCGAGTGACAGTCGCGTGCGAGAGGCTGGGAGCATGATTACATGGGTGATGCAGGCGATATCCACCGATGCACACACGAAATCCACAAATTATCCACAGGCCTCAACCCCATGGGATTGCCGAGATTGGGACGAACTGCCTCAGAAAACTGTGGATAAAGTAGGGGAGACGGAGGCGGATGCATCAAAGGTGCTTTCGCTTTTGCAAACGGCACCGCCAGAGGGCGTTTTCCCGGAAAAAACGCTTCAGACGGACATTCTGCCGCTGAAAACGTCGGTATCCGCATTGGTGAAAAAACAGGCAGATGCACTGCCGCTTTCGGATGTGGAGGAGGACGCTGAGACGAAGCACGCGGTGGATGAGAACGGCACGCCGCTGCTGCTGTCGGAACTGCCGCGCCGTCCGGCATTCATGGAGGAGAAGCGGATGACGGCGGCGGAGCGCGGCACGCTGACGCACCGGG
>OIGD01003473.1_pt1 | contig 10535 bp, 11 predicted proteins | sample 1582211 | NCBI WGS metagenome assembly OIGD01 (sample SAMN04414078, study PRJEB24778) | human gut metagenome | material: faecal | host: Homo sapiens
ACCGAACAGATCATGATGCAGCTTTATCCCGAGATTTATGCCTGCGTCGGCTGCAATGCCTGCACCAAGAGCTGCACGCAAGGGCTGAACGTCATGCAGTACATCGCTTACGCGCAGAGAGGGGAGTTCGACAAGTGTGCCGAGGCATCCTTTGACTGCGTAATGTGCGGCGTCTGCTCGTCGCGTTGCCCTGCCGGTATCTCGCATCCGCAGGTTGCCATGCTGGCGCGCCGTCTCAACGGCAAGTACCTGGCGCCGAAGTCCGAGCATCTGGAAGAGCGCGTGAAGGAGATTCAGGACGGCGATTTCAACGATCTGATCTCTGCCCTGATGGGCAAGCCGGTTGAGGAGCTCAAAGAGCTTTACAACAACCGGGAAATCGAGAAATAAGGGGGGCAGCAGAATGTACGCAAAGGAATTTCAGGAATCCCTCGCCAAGGTGGAAGCCGCGCGCGAGGCGAACATTGCATACGAGCCTGCCCGTATGACTGCGGATGAGAAGGATGCCCTGCTGGCGGCTTACCATCCCGACTACAAAAAAAGCGAATTTGCAACGCTGAAGATCGGTCCGAACAAGGGCGAATCCATCCCGCACGAGCTGTGCGAGATGCTGCAGGCGCACAGCCGCATTCAGGCAGGGGACGTTGATCTCAACGATGTCCGCTATGATGTGGATGTGCTGATTATCGGCGGCGGCGGCGCGGGCGCATCGGCAGCAATTGAAGCCGATAACGCAGGTGCCAAGGCGATGATCGTGACCAAGTTGCGCATCGGCGATGCCAACACCATGATGGCAGAGGGCGGCATTCAGGCGGCTGACAAGCCGAACGATTCGCCGGCAATCCACTTCCTGGATGCGTTCGGCGGCGGTCACTACGCTGCAAAGCGCGAGCTGCTGGCAAAGCTGGTCTGCGACGCGCCGGAGGCGATTCAGTGGCTCTCGAACCTCGGCGTGGAGTTTGACAAGGCGCCGGACGGCACCATGATTACCACCCACGGCGGCGGAACCTCGCGCAAGCGGATGCACGCGGCAAAGGACTACTCCGGCGCCGAGATCATGCGCACGCTGCGCGATGAAGTGCTCAACCGGCAGATTCCGGTGGTCGATTTCACCTCGGCAATCGAGCTGATTCTGGACGAAAACGGACACGCAGCCGGTGCGGTCCTGATGAACATGGAGACCAAGGAACTGATGGTCGCACGTGCAAAGACGGTTATCATCGCAACGGGCGGTGCCGGACGGATGCACTATCAGGGCTTCCCGACTTCCAATCACTACGGCGCAACGGCAGACGGTCTGGTGCTGGGCTACCGCGTTGGCGCAAAGCTGCTGTATGCCGACACGCTGCAGTACCACCCGACCGGCGCGGCTTACCCGCAGCAGATTTTCGGCGCGCTGGTGACCGAAAAAGTGCGTTCGCTGGGTGCAAAGCTGGTCAACCGCGACGGCAAGGTCTTCATGCACCCGCTGGAAACGCGTGACGTGGCTGCGGCATCCATCATTCGGGAATGCTCCGACCGTGCAGAAGGCGTTGACACCGGCAGCGGCGAGGCGGTCTGGCTGGATACGCCGATGATTGAGAAGATCGGCGGCGAGGGCACGATTGAGCGCCGGATTCCTGCCATGATGCGGATGTTTGCAAGCTACGGCATTGATATTCGCAAGGAACCGATTCTGGTCTATCCGACTCTGCACTATCAGAACGGCGGTCTGGACATCACCGTTGACGGCATGACCCCGAACGTGGAGAACCTCTACGTTGCGGGCGAGGCGGTTGGCGGTATCCATGGGCGCAACCGGCTGATGGGCAACTCGCTCTTGGACATCATCGTCTTCGGCAGAAGCGCCGGACAGCATGCGGCTGCGAAGGCGAAGGACGTCAAGGTCGGAAAACTGACCCTGGACCACATTGCAAAATTCGACAAAGAGCGCGAAGCTGCCGGCATTGTGACCGATGCGGTCTCGCCGAAGCTGCTGCCGGATTACCGCAGAAAATTCAACTGAGAAAGCTGTGAAATAACATGATTACAGATTTACTGGAAGCATTGACCATCTTCTGTTTCGGTCTGTCCTGGCCGATTTCCATCCGCAAATCCATCGTTTCCCGCACCGCCAAGGGCAAGAGCCTGTTCTTTGAGGTCTTCCTGCTCATCGGCTATGCCTGCGGCATCGTCAGAAAGATCATTCAGGTCGCCGGCGGGAGCAGCGGATTCCTGTTCTACCTGAGCTTCTTCTTCTACGTGCTGAATTTCATCGAAATCTCGGTTGACGTGGCACTCTATTTCCGCAACAAGAAGCTGGATGCCATCGCAGACGCCCAGGCGGCTGCACAGTCCGGCAAGAACTAACGAAAAAACAAAAGGCATGACGCTTGGCGTCATGCCTTTTTTGCGAAATTCTTTTTGCAGGGGTTGCAAAAGCGGGGAAAACGTGGTATAATAAAAAGGTTGAAAACGCAAAAGGGGATTTGGAATATGGTGAACAAAGTGAAATGGCGGGAAATTGCAAAAGACTACTTTTTTATGATTCTCGGGACCTGCATTCTCGCCGTTGCAATCAACGTCTTCATGGCGCCGAATAAGGTGTCTGCCGGCGGCATTACGTCGCTGGGCACGATTCTTTTGCATCTGTTCGGGGTCCGGATTTCGATTACAAACCTGGTGTGCAACGTGGTGCTGTTCGTGTTCGGGTTCCGCAAGCTGGGCAGATATGCCGTCATTCAAACGGCGTCCGGCATTGTGCTGCTCTCGCTGTTCCTGGAGCTGACCTCCAAAATCCCGGTCTACACCGGCGATATTCTGATTGCGTCCCTGACCGGCGGCACGCTGATGGGTGTGGGCGTTGGTTTGGTGGTCCGGCAGGGGGCATCGACCGGCGGCAGCGACTTTGCGGCGCTGATCTTTCACCGGCTTTTGCCGCACGTTTCGGTGGCTGCGTGGATTATGCTGCTTGACTGCGGCATCGTGCTGGTGTCGGGTATCGTCTTCAGGAGCTTTGCGGTCACCTTTTATTCGGTGCTGGCGCTGTTTGTCTGCTCGCTGCTGACCGACAAAATCATCACCTTCGGTGACAGCGCAAAAATGGTGCAAATCTTCTCCTCGCATGCGCAGGAGATTACCGACCACATCATCAAGGATTTCGAGCGCGGCGTGACCGGCATTCACTGCGTGGGAATGTTTGAGAAGAACGAAACGCTGATGCTGGAATGCGTGGTCAAGCCCCGGGAGCTGCCGCAGTATCTGAGCCTGGTCAAGCAGATCGACCCGAGCGCCTTTGTCATCATCGGAAACGTGCAGGAGGTCCTGGGCGAGGGCTTCAAGGATATGGAATGAGGAACCGGAACGCGGTGCCGCCCGGCGGTGCTGCGTTCCGGTTTTCTGTCAGCTTTTGGCAAAGAAGTCGCCCGAAAATCGCAAAAGGGCTTTACAAAACGGGCTTTTTGTGATACAATATAGGAAAGGATATGCAAGAAACAGAGGTGATCTCCCATGAAATGTCCTGCCTGCGGATACCCGGAAAGCAAGGTCATCGATTCCCGTCCTGCATCGGAAGGGTTCAGCATTCGCCGCCGCCGGGAATGTCTTGCCTGCCAGAAGCGGTTTACCACATTTGAAACCATCGAGACCATTCAGCTGATTGTGGTCAAGAAAAGCGGTGTCAAGGAACTGTTTGATAAGCAGAAACTGCTCAGCGGCGTTTTGAAATCAACCGAAAAACGACCGGTTGATGCCATTGCGCTGGTAAACGAGATTGAAGCCGAACTGCAGAACTCGCTGCGGCAGGAGGTCACCTCTACCGAAATCGGCGAGATGGTCATGCGCAAACTCAAGGCGGTTGACGAGGTGTCCTACGTCCGCTTTGCATCGGTCTACCGCGAATTTCGCGATATTGATACCTTCCTCTCGGAGATCCGGGACCTGAAGCGCCAGCTGCAGGAGCGCACCGACCGGGAATGAGCCGAATTTGGAATCCGTGGCACGGGTGTCACCGTGTCAGCGAGGGATGCCGCAACTGCTATGTCTTCCGCATTGACGGCGGGCACGGGCAGGATGCCGGCGAGGTCCGGATCAACGCCGACTTTCTGCTCCCGCTCAAACGGCAGCGCAGCGGCGCCTGGCGGGTCGAGCCTGGGGAGACGCTTTACACCTGCTTTTCCTCCGATTTTCTCCTGCCGGACGCGGACGAATGGCGCCCGGATGTCTGGCGCATGATGCGCACGCGCGGGGACGTGCAGTTTGTCTTCTTCACCAAGCGCATTGAGCGGCTGGAGGCGGTCCTGCCGCCGGATTGGGGCGACGGCTACCCGAATGTCACAATCGGCTGCACCTGCGAGAACCGGGACCGCGCCGATTTTCGGTTGCCGCTGTTTTTGCGGCTGCCGATCCGGGAGCGGTTGATTGTCTGCGAACCGCTCCTGGAGGCGATTGACCTGAAGCCTTACCTGATGGGCGGCTTGGTGCGCGAGGTCTGCGTCGGCGGAGAATCGGGCGAGCAGGCGAGAGCCTGCGATTTTGCTTGGGTCGAGCAGATTTTTTCTGACTGCCGCGCCTGCGGGGTCCGGTTTTCCTACCACCAGACCGGCGCGCTACTGATCCGGAACGGCAGGACCTACCGCATCCCGCGCAAAGAGCAGCAGTCCCAGGCAGCACGGGCAGAAGCCATGCTGCGGGCAGCCGCCCGGCCCGGATAAACGTTCAGTTGTATCGGAGGAACCTATGTTTGCCCGAAAAAGATCAATCGCGTGTTTGCTCGCGCTTCTCCTGACGGCGCTTGCGCTGCTGTCCGCATGCCGGACCGTTCCGGACGCGGATGGCCCGTCTGCCGCCGCGCTCCCGGCTTTGCGAATCGGAAGCGACGAGTATCTGCCGTATTTCTACATCGATAAAGACGGCGATTTTGCGGGAATCGATGTCGATCTCGCGCGGGAGGCGTGCCGCCGCTTGGGACTGCGCGCGGAATTTTACCAGATTACCTGGAACAACAAGGACGAATACCTGGAGAACAGGGAGATTGACTGCCTGTGGGGCAGCTTCAGCATGTCCGGGCGGGAGGACCGCTACACCTGGGCGGGTCCCTATATGACCAGCCGCCAGGTGCTGATGGTGTCGGACAGCAGCGATATTCAGACGCTTGCCGACCTGGAGAACCGGCGCGTTGGCGTGCAGTTTACCTCCAAGCCGGACGAGCTGTTTTCGGCGGGCGCGGATGCGGGATACCCGCAGATCAAGTATTTATACTGCTTCTCGGGGACCGAGGATCTCTTGGCTGCGCTGCGTAAAGGCTATGTGGACGCCATTGCGGGGCATGAGACCATGCTCCTTGAGCACATGAAAACCGCAACCAGACGCTATCGGATTCTTGAAGAACCGTTGCTGGAGGTCTCGCTCGGGGTTGCGTTTGCCAAGACCGGTGACGCACGCCTGGCAGAGCAACTGGACCGGGTGCTGGCGGAAATGCGCGAGGACGGCTTTGTTGCAGAAGTGCTGAGGCGCTACGGCGTGGATCCGGGAAGGGCGGTGATTCCGTCATGACCCGGAAAGTACACAGGCACCTGAGCGCCTTTTCCAAAAAGATGCTGTTGATTCTTGGGCTGATCGTTGGCTGCGTTGCCATGCTGTCAACCGAGTTCATTTTCGGCTCGCGCTCGGCGCTGCTGTCTGCCCGGCGGCGAATGGAATCGGAAAGCCGTTATATCGCGGAGCAGTGCATCCTGTACGATGAGGTCGGCTCGGAAGAGGAGACAAAAAGTCTGATTCGCGTTGCCGACAAGGCGCAGCAGCTGCAGCGCATCTTTTCGGACGAGGACTCCGGCTTTGACGAGGAGACGCTGCTGACCTACATGGACAACCTGCGCCTGACCGGCGTGGTGATGACCGACGAGACTGCCGGAACGGTGCAGTACTTTATGCCGTCGGACAGTGCGCCGGATGTCTGGGCCGAGATTCTGAAGGAATCCGTGTCGGTGAAGGAGAACCTGCGCAAGGTGTTTTCCGACCGCTTTTTCTCCGAAGACGGCTACTGCTATGACTATTCAGTTGTCGGGCGGCGGGATACGACCGGCATAATTCTGTGCTATATTCGGCAGGAGGCAAGCGCCGTGCAGGGTACCGAGTTGTCGGTGCGCACGCTGCTATCCGGCTATTCCTTTGCAGTCGGCGGTGTTGTTGCTGTCACCAACGGCAAAACGGTAATCGGCAGCAATGACGAGTCGCTGATCGGGCTATCGTCTGCCGAGGCAACACCGGTCCGTCTGGCGCAGAGTGCGAAGACGACGAACGGGATTCTGTCGCGCGTTTCGATTGGCGGGACCTCCTATTTCACGCTTTGCGGCAGAAGCAAGAACTACTGCGTGTATCTGTTTTACCCGACCACCGAGGTGTACACCTCGCGCACCGTGCTGCTGTCCTATTCTGCCATTGTCTACGGCATTCTGGCAGGGCTGGTGCTGCTGTTCGGGTTCCGCATCGAAAGCCGCCGCAGAATCAGTGAGATGAAAAGCGCTGAGCGCTATCACGAGGAGCTGAACCGGTTGGCGAACGATGCAATTCGCGCCAACGAGGCAAAAACCGACTTTTTGCGCCGTATGAGCCACGACATTCGCACGCCGGTCAACGGCATTCGCGGCATGCTGGACATGGCGGAATATTACGACGGGGACACCCAAAAGCGCAAGGAGTGCTACGACAAGATGCGGGAAGCCTCCGGCTATTTGCTGGAATTGGTGACCGACGTGTTGGACATGAGTAAGCTGGAGCAGGGCGATGTCATCTGGAAGGATGAAAAGTTCCGGGTCGATCGCGTATTTGACGAAATCTGCACGATGATGCGGCAGCAGGCTCGGGAAAAGGGCGTTGAGCTTTCGGACGGAACCGACGGGATTCGGCATCCGTTCCTGATCGGCAGTGCGGTCTCCTTCAAGCGGATCTGCCTGAATCTGATCGGCAATGCGCTGAAGTACAACCATCCGGGCGGGACGGTCAGCGCGACCTGCCGCGAGGTTGGGGTACACGGCGACAGCGCCGTTTTTGAATTTGTCTGCGCGGACACGGGCATTGGGATGAACCCCGACTTTATGCGGCACATGTATGAGCCGTTTGCGCAGGAGGACCGCTCTTTCAAATCCTCCTACAACGGGACCGGCTTGGGTCTTGCCATTGTCAAAAAGCTGGTGGACCGGCTGGGCGGCGAGATTACGGTCAAGAGCCAGCAGGGCATTGGGACGACCTTCACGGTTACCATGTCCTTCCGCATTGATTACGACGGCAGGGAGATGCCGCGCGAAAACGCCATGCAGACGCTGCGCGAGGACGGCAACAGTCTGCTGCGCGGGGCAAAGATTCTGATTGCCGAGGACAACGACCTGAACATGGAAATTGCGCAGTTCATTCTGGAGCGCTCGGGCGCAACGGTGGTCCGCGCATACGACGGCAAGGAGGCTGTGGAGACCTTCATGGCGTCCAAGCCGGGGGAGATTGACCTGATTCTGATGGATCTGATGATGCCGGTGATGGATGGGATTCTCGCAACGCAGGTCATCCGCGCTTCGGGGCATCCGGATGCGAAAACGGTCCCGATTGTTGCCATGACCGCGAATGCATATTCGGACGACGTGGAACGTTCGCTACAGTCCGGCATGAACGGGCACCTGGCAAAGCCGCTGGATGCGCGCCAGCTGGTTGATGTGGCTGCGGAATATTACGAAATGCGAAAGGCTGGGGGGAAGAGCGATGACGGTAATGGAATGCTATAAAGCGGCCGGCGAGGACTACGCCGCTGTGTTGGCGCGTTTTGGCAGTGCGGAGATGGTGGCACATTTCTGCCGCCGCTTCCTGGAGGACCGCAGCTTTGCGGATCTGACCGAAGCGATGGAACGTCAGGATGCCGTGTCTTCTTTTCGCGCCGCGCACACACTCAAGGGAATCTGTCTCAATCTCGGGTTCTCTACTCTCGGCTCTGCAGCCTCGGATCTGACCGAGCGTCTTCGCGGCGGCACCCTCGATGGCTCCGCTGCCGACTATGCCCGCACCGTATCCGCCTACCGCGCCCTTCGCACCGCGTTTGACGGGGTGTGAGGGATGGCAAAACCAAAGACCTCGGGGCAAAGCCCCGAGGTCTTCAAAACATCCGGTCAATATCCTCGCGGGTGAAACGCTGGGACCTGTCGCAAAAGCGGCAGTTGACGGTCAGAACAGGGGGCTTGCCCTCGGCGACCTGTTCGTCCAGCATTTTCAGAAGCTCAGGCTTGCCGAGCGTGATCAAAGCGCGCGTGATGCGGTCCCGGCTGCAGGTGCAGCGGTAGGCAACATCGAGCTCATCGAAAATATCGTAGGGGATGTCGCGCAGGGCAATGTCAGCAATGGCTTGGTTGGTCATGCCGGAATCGAAGAGCGCGGAGACGTTGGAAAGCTCGCGCGCGTTCCGCTCCAGCAGATCGATCACGTGCGCATCCGCAAAGGGGAGCAGCTGAACCAGTACCCCACCGGCAGCGCGGCAGGTCCCATCGGTTTCGATCAGGACCCCAAGCGCGCAGACTGTCGGAATCTGCTCACTTTGCGCAAAATAGGCGGCAATGTCCTCGGCAATCTCTCCGCTGACCAGCTCAATGGAGCCGTTGTAGGGCTCGTCACCGCCCATGTCGCGCACAATGGTCAAAAGCCCGCGCCCGACCGCGCCGCCGACGTCCAGCTTTCCGTTCGCCTTCAGCGGCAGATCGACAGCGGGATTCTGAATGTACCCGCGCACGTTGCCGATGTAGTCGGAGACCGCAATGACCTTTCCCGCAGGACCGTCACCGTTCAGCGTAACGGTGATGCTGTCGGTCTTCTCGCCAAGCATCGACCCCATAATCGAGGTCGCGGTCAAAAGCCTGCCAAGCGTGGCAGAAGCGGTTGGGGTCGTGTGATGGTAGCGGATCGCTTGGTTCACGATTTCGGTGGAATTGATAACATGAATCCGCGCGCTGCCGTCCTGCGTCATGGCGCGGAGAATGGTTGATGACATATGATGCACTTCCTTTTTATTTGATCGCGCGGGCACAGAAATACCAGCGCTCGGTCCCGGCATCCGGCGCGGAGAAATCCCAATCCGCAAACACGCCCAGCAGCTCCATGCCGGAGGCGGTCAGCGCGACGGTGATTTCCTCCATCGAATAGCAGCGCTCCTGCTGGTGCTCGTCCGAGCGGAGATAGAAACCGTCCGGCTGTTCTTCGAAAATGGAAAGATCGAAGTCGCAGATGCGGGCTTCGGCATCGTAATGGTTCTGCCAGGCGCAGAAAACGTCTGCCGTGCCGTCCGGCGTCGGCTGCTCGTCCTCCAGCACATAGGCGTTGTCACCATAGACGCGGCGGAACTTTTCGGGCGTGTTCATGTCAAAGAGAAACAGCCCGTTCGGGTCGAGGTAATTGTGGACCGTGCGGAAACAGAGTTCGAGATCGCCGTCTGCCAGGAGATAGTTGAGGCTGTCGAGGCAGCAGGTGACCGCGCCGACTGTACCGTACAGCTCAAACGTGCGCAGATCCTGCTCCAGAAGCAGCGTGCCGGAGCCATCCGGCTTGGTATCGTAGGCAACCGACAGCATGTCGGCGCTGCCGTCGACCCCGATCATGTCGTAGCCGCGCCGCGCCAGTTCGTGCGTCATGCGCCCGGTCCCGCAGGCAAGATCCAGCACCAGCTCCGGCTTTTCCGGCAGCCAGCGCGCAAAGCAGCGCTCGATGAAATCCGCCCATGCGCGGTAGTCGATTTCCCGGCTCAGCAGATCGTAAACGCCAGCCAGCGCGCGGTAGCCCTCGCAGCCGCTCATAGCTCGGTTGCCGCCCGGCGGCTCTCGCGGCGCTCTGCCTGATCCAGTCGCTCCAGCACGGTCAGGTATCCGTCGCTTCCGTATTTCAGGCAGCGGTTGACCCGGCTGATGGTGGCGGTGGAAAGACCGGTCTGCGCGGCGATTTCGGAATAGACGCAGTTGTCGGAGAGCATTTTTGCCGCCTGCAGTCTGCGGGACATTTCGGTCAGCTCCGAAATGGTGCAGATGTCCTCAAAAAAGGAAAGGCATTCCTCCGGGGTCTGGAGCGTGAGCACCCCGCGGATGAGGTATTCGATGTTTTTGTCCGGCTTGCGATTTGCCATAGTGGAATCCTTTCTGACTGTTTCGTTTCTCCTTATTATCATACCACAAAACGGCGAAAAAGTAAAGGGGATAACCGAAAAAGATTCGGATCATTCCCGTGCCGTGCGCAAAAAAAGCAGCGGCACTGCCGAAAAAGGGCGCACCGCTGATACGGATGCCGGAATCAAAGGGAAAAGAGCTTGATTGCACGGATGGCGGGGACATCAGCGTTCTCGGGGGACGGGACCGCCTCGCCGAGTGCGAAGAAGCCCAGGGCACCGCAAAGCCGAACCCGTGTGCCGACGGGAACCGTTACCCGCAGTTTTTGCTCCGCTACGGCACAGCCGCTGCGGATGAGCTTTTCGTGAAACGCGCCAAGCTGCACGGCGGGCAGAGCGGTAAACAGCTGCTCGGTCGGAATCAGCAACGCGG
>OIGD01003476.1_pt1 | contig 10529 bp, 7 predicted proteins | sample 1582211 | NCBI WGS metagenome assembly OIGD01 (sample SAMN04414078, study PRJEB24778) | human gut metagenome | material: faecal | host: Homo sapiens
TCTTTTTCCGGCAGCCCCAGTTCCCGTGCAAAATGCGCCATGCACTCGCATTCGAGCGAAAGGAAGGCATTGAAATCGGGAGCGTCAAGTTCGGTCGCGGAATCGAAACGGGGGGAGTTGTCCATGCCGCTTTCGCCGCTCCGGCAGGTCGGAGAGACTTCGATGTTCCACTCGACAAGACCCCGCCCGTCGGTATCGCGGTTGCGCATGATCCATTCCAGATACCTTTCGAGTTTCGGGAACGCCGCGCGCAGATAGTCGGGATCCGGCGACATGTTCAGCAGTTCGCTGATTCCGAACGCCAGAACAGGCGGCTGGGTGATCCGGGAGGTGTAAACGGGTCCCATCATGTGCGGGATCAAACCGTCGGGCTGCTGCTGGTCAAGGACCGCGGAGAGCGTTTCTTTGGCGAGCGGGAGATCAAAATGACGCAGTCCGAGCGCATGAAATACGCTGTCCCAGAGCCACATATGCCGATGCGGCCAGCGGTCGGGCGTGGTCCAGCGGCGGGTCAGTTTCCCCTCCGGCGTGCAGATCTGCCCCTTGAGCTGGGAATAGGCTTTGGCGAGCGTGCGGAGAGAATTTTCCGATGTCACTCCGAAGTCGGGCAGGGAGACGAAGAACTGTTTCCGTCTTGCGATCAGGGAGGAAATATCCGTGCGGATCAGCTCCGGTTTGAAACAGGCTTTCGTTCCGATCAGGATTCTGGATCCCTCCTTCCGGCACATGATCTCTTCCGGCAGGGAAACGGAAATGCCGTCGCCTTCCAGCAGAAAATGACAGGCATCGGGAAAGACGGCTTTTACGGTTTCGCTTTCGATCAGGTCGGAGGTCAGAAACAGATCGGTCGGAACGGTATTGCCCAGTTGGATCGTGCCGCTGCCGGCCGGCTGTCTCAAAATGAGTCCGAACGTATCGGCAGTGGAGAAGACGAGACCGTTGTGAAAGTCGGTCGCTCCGTCAAGACCGGAAAAGGCGAGAAGCTGTCCTTTTCCCCAGATGTTCAGTTTTTTTTCAATTTTCATGATGATCTTTCTTGCAAGTTATTTCATTTGCTATACATTATACCATGTAATTGCCGAAACGGCAATATTGAAAAACGGAAAAAATATCAGACATCCTGACAAACATATAAGGAATCCTGACAATGCCGAAGATTTGCGGGAAAATTCGTAATGTCACGATCGCCCTTCCGGAAGGGTTCGCGCTGTTCGGGCAGAATGTGGATGATTATCCGCGCCATCACTTCAATTATCCGGTTTTCAGTCATCCAGCGGATAAATGGGGACTGCAAGTCCGGTTTGCCGGAGTGGACGAGTACATCTACGGCTGCTGGCGGGAGCGCAGAAATTCCGACACGTTCGCTTTGGAATTCGTTCAGGAGGGGGAGTTCGAATATATTGAAAACGGACGCCGGTTTGAATGTCAGCCGGGCGATCTGTTTATCGTGCATCCCGGAAGCGACACCCGCATGAGCTCACTCACGGAATACGGCAGAAAGCTCACGATTTCCATGACGGGGACTTCGCTTCTGCCGATTCTGAATTCGTTGAATCTGATGCAGATTTCCATGTTCCATGTCCGCAAGGAGGAGTATATCCGCGGTCTGTTCCTGGAGCTGTTCACGCTACTGGAAAAGAAGCCGGAAGGCTTCCCGAACGAGGCGTCGATTCTTTGCTACCGCATTCTGCTGGAATTGTCGTCCGATCATGAATATACCGAATATCCGGAACTTCTGAGCCGGATTCTCAATTACATGGCGGAGCGTTTCAATACGTCGATTTCGATCAGTGCGCTTTGCCAGGAATTCAAGATCAGTTCCGGGACGGTTTACCGTCTGTTCCGGACTTATCTGAAGAGTTCGCCGATAGACTATCTGATCGGCGAGCGGATGAAAATTGCCCGTTCTCTTCTTCTGGAGAGCAATACGCCGATCAAGGATATTGCGTTTCAGGTCGGATATGAAAACCAGCTTTATTTTTCATCGGAGTTCCGCCGCATCTGTGGAAGTTCGCCCCGCGATTTCCGTAAAAAGGGAATGCAGCTGTAAGACTCATTCCATCGCGGTTGACAGCTTTTCCAGATTTTCTGCGCGTTTTCCCCGCATCTGGCGGACCAGGGCGGAGAGAGCCGGATCATGCAGTGCCGCCGGGGTGCGGCCGGGGTCTTTCATATAAGCGAGGACCTCATGCAGGTCCATCCGCTCTTTCCGTGCCTTGCCCCCGGAGTATGGCGTGGACAGAATGGTTTTCAGCGAGATTTTCCGGGGCGGATAGCAATCCAGCGTTTCCCGGAACAGAATGATTTTTCTGCCGTTTTCGTATGCCAGCAGATCCGAGGCGAAACCGGAACGGAATGTTTGCAGCTCCGCCGGAGTGAAAGAAAACTTTGTTTTCATGTCATGAAACAGTTTCAACCGCATGGCTTCGACGGAGGACGCTGTGAAATCGGATGGCTGATCGGGCATGCTGCGGATGAAATTCCGCACGTTCTGCAGAAGAGTCCAGTAACGGAGCGCAGCGGTTCTGTCACCTTGAGCGATTGCGAGTTCCGCCCGGAGCATGTGGAGACGCGCCCAGTTCAGAAATACGTTGCGTTCGTTCATCGTGGGACGGCTGCTGTCGGCATGGATGCCAAGCGCGGGCAGCGCGGACCATTCGTCGATTTTCCGGAGGAGGGAGGCATGACCGGCGAACAGCTGTTCCAATTCTGCGGAAGAAGACGGGGAGACCATGACCTGATCCAGTCCGGACGGCAGGCACAGTGTCAGGTCCGGGAACTGCTCAAACAGATTGTCGCCCGGTTCCGGATTCCGGATCAGCCTGTCGAATTCCGGAGCCGTGACCGGACAGCGCTTCCGGTACAGCCGGTCCAGTTCTTCCGCATCATACGAACGAACTCCGGCTTGTCCGGCGATTTCCCGCTGCAGAGCCGCCGTCATCCGGTCCGACTGTATGGCTGTGCTCAGCTGTATGCCGTAAAGAAAGAACAGCAGAGACAGCAGGAGGATGGAAAGACCGGGGGAGCCCGCCTCCTGCCGGGAGACCGCGGAGTCGCGGATGCTCAGATACAAGGTCCGGCAGAGCAGAAGCCCGAACAATATCTGTATTGCGGTGAGATCCGGCAGAATCATGCCGCAGATGCCGAGGAGGATCAGGGCGGTCAGAAGTATGGAGGAAAGGCGGACGTATTTTCCCGCGCTTTCCGTCAGGGCGCCGCGCATCCGTGCCGGCTCAAGGATTCCGGCAATGAGCCAGAAGAGGTTGAATACGGGAACTGCCAACGGAACCATGCGCCAGACCGCCGCGGTTTTCCCCGGTGTAATCCTCTGCAGCAGCGGCCATACGCAGAACATCAGCGATGCCGACGCATAAAGATGTACGGCAGACAGAATGCCGCAAACGGTCCATCGGAACCGCAGGAAGATTTCCTGTCCGGGAACAACGAGTGCGGCGGTATTCCACAACGTGTACAGAATGAGCGGGACCAGAAACAGCAGGGTGATGCCGTTCATTCCTGCGGAAAGCGGGCGTTTCGGAAACAGAATATTCAACATGGCGGCTCCTTGATCGTTGCAATAGTGGAAATATAGAGCGGCCTGTTTTCTTTTTCAACCGCCGGATGTTATTCTTTTCACAAAAATCGGCAGGATTTTTCCCGTCCGCCGGGTTGCTTTTTTCCGGAATCCGCGTATAATTTCAGAAAAGGACGAGGTCTATGAAACGGAAAAATGAAATCAGCCTGATCAATTTCAAAGAGATTGCGCGGGAGCTCCGTGTGAGCGTCATGACGATTTACCGGGTGCTCAATAACGAGCCGTCGGTGCGTCCGGCTACGCGGGAACGGGTCGTGGAGGCCCTGAACCGGTACGGATATTATGCTCACAAGCCGAGTCGCGGTATCCGGATCATCTTCGATTTCTGTGATCATGCATATCTCCAGCATTACGGAATGCAGCTGATGCAGCGTCTTTCCCATCATGATTTTTCCTGTATTGCGACGGATCACCGCCGGGGACCTGCAAAGTTTTTTGATGCGGCGGCGGAAAGCGATATCGTCGTGTATTGTTCCGTTCCGGAAAATGAGACCGTTCGCCGGACTCTGGAGTGCAATCCGTCGATTTATCAGATTGCGATTTACACGAAATGCGATGCGGATATCATCATCTCTTCCGATAATATTCTGGGCGGGGCGATGGCGGCGCGGCATCTGCATGAATTCGGACACTCCCATATCGCCGTCCATCTGAGCGAGTCGCATCCGACGCGCTTCGACCGCTACAACAGTTTTTTCGCCGAACTGCACAACCTTGATCCGGAATGCCGCATCGACAACGTGGAAGCGCGGAGGGGTGAGACCATGCTTGATGTGTTCGGGCGTTATTTCGCCTCCGTCGACCGTCTCCCGACGGCGGTTTTCTTCCTCGCCGGAGAATACAGTCAGAATTTTTACCGGGCATTCCTGCACAATGACAGGGAGGGCCGTTTCCGGGAGCTTTCCGTCATGAGCTACGACCGCCCGGGGGACGTGATTCCCGAACAGCCCGGATCTGTGGAATTCGACCGCATTGAGTTTCTTCCGCAGGATATTCTGGACTGGACGGAATTTTATATCATCAACCGCCCGATGATGAAGCACCGGACAACGGTGCACACCAGTATCAAACCGACTCTGAAGATTGCAGGGTCCGTGAGAAATATCCGATGAATTCCGACCGTTCCGTTCCGACCGTCCGTTCCGCAGAGCGGCTTGCGGTTCTTTCTTCCTGCTGCGGTTTTCCCGGAGAAGTGGTGCTGACGGACAGCGCCGTTGTCATCCTGTTTGCAGGAATGCTTGGCGCGGGAGATATGCTGTCGCTGCTGACAACGTCGTTTCTGCCGTTTTTCAACGGGCTCTGCATGATTCCGATGGCGTATCTGGTGATGCGGTTCGGGCATCGTGCATTTATTCTCCGTGTGCTGGTTTTTGCTTCGGCGATGTATTTTCTTGCCGCTTCCGCTCCGTGGTTCGGCAGGGCGGGGATCGCTGTCCTGACCAGCAGTATTATTCTGTTTGCTCTTGGAGTGACCGGATTTGTGTCGGGGTGGTATCCGATGCTTGATACGTTTCTGACCAGGGAGTCCCGGACGCAGTTTTTCAGCCGTATGCGGTTTTGCCATCAGTTGGCATCTGTCGTGTTTCTGCTGGTTTCCGGTATGCTGCTCGGAGCGGAGCCGCCCGTCTGGAAATTGCAGCTGATCCTGTTCGCGGCTGCACTGCTGTTCTGCGGACGCGGCATCTGCATCGCCCGGATTCCGGAGTTTCCCGCCCGTCTGCCGGAGCGGACCGGATTCCGGGAGGGGGTGTTGACGGCGGTCGGCAACAAGGGGCTGACTGGATTCACACTGTACCTTTTCATGCTGAACATCTCTACATTCGGCACCGTTCCGCTGACGATCCTTTATTTGAAAAAAGGTTTGAATATTCCGGACAACATCGTGGTGTTTCTGTCGGCGGCGTCGTTGACGGGGATGCTGTTCGGGTATCTGGGGATCGGCTGGGTTGTGAAGACGCTCGGACTGCGGAGAACGTTTCCGGTGTTTCCTCTGTTTTATTTCCTGCTGAGCTGTCCGTTATGGTTCATCCGGGATGGCGGAGTGGTTGCTCTGTGCGTGACCGGAGGGATTCTGACCGCATACAGTTTTCTGCTTGCAGGCAGTTCGATCCTTGCTTCCGCCGAAATGATGGAACTGGCAACTCCGGGAAACAAGGTGATGGCGATGGCGTTCAGCGGCACGTTTTCCTACGGGGCGACCGGACTCGCCCGTGCCGTGCCGTCGCTTCTGCTCGGATCGGGAATGCTGTCCGCCGGATGGAATTTTGCCGGATGGTCCGTCAGCCGCTGGCAGAGTCTGTTTCTGCTGATCTCATGTGCGATCCTGTTTTCCGCCCTGTTTCTGATTCTTGTTCCGGCAGTCTTTCCCCGCGGGGAGTATCAATATCATCAATATAAAAAGGAGAGGTAAACGATGACGACAGCAAGTTCTGCGGAGCAGTTCGCCGGGTTCACGCACGGAATGGGGATCGGCGGGTGGCTGACCAATTACAAACGGTTCAATGTACTGCCGGACCGGTGGAAATTTCCGTTGACGGTCGGCGATTTTGAACATTTCGACTCTTACATCACAGAGGCGGATGTTGCCCGTATTGCATCTTACGGCATGGATCACATCCGGCTCGGGTTCGACCAGATTGTGCTGGAGGAATCGCCGTACCGGTATCGGGACCGCATTTTTGCGCGGATCGCGGATTTTGCCGGCTGGTGTGAAAAGTATGGATTGAATGTCGTGTTGAATCTGCACAAAGCGGTTGGGAATTACTGCGACATTTCAGAACCGGTGTCTCTGTTGGACGATGCGGAGCTGAAAGAACGTTTCATCGCGCTCTGGGTGGAGTTTGAACGGCGGTTCCACGACCGTCCCGCCGTTGCGTTTGAGCTGATGAACGAAGTCCGCAACGTCGATCCGGAACTCTGGAACGAACTTGCGGAGCGGACGGTCAAGGCTTTGCGCGAACTCAATCCGTCGCGGAAGATCATTGTCGGAAGTACCTGCTGGAATAGCCCGCACACTCTGAAAGACCTGCGTCTGTTTGACGATGCGAATATCATTTACACGTTTCATACCTATACCCCGTTTGAGTTCACTCATCAGAGGGGAGTTCTTCAGGCTCCGCCGCTGTTTTACAACCGGAATATGGAATATCCTGCCGGTATCGGCAAATACCGGGAGTACCGGGAAACGGTCGGGCAGGAGATTGGCGATTATGCACAGTTTGAACGGATGGACAAGGCGTATCTGCGGAAAGCGCTTGAACCGGCATTCGAGTTCGTGCGCAGACATCCGGACAAGATTCTCTGGTGCGGCGAATTCGGGACGATCCGCCACTGCAGACTGGAATACCGGGAAAACTGGATGAACGACGTTATTTCCCTGCTGATCGAGCACGGAATCCCGTATTGCGTCTGGAACTATCTCAGTACGCCGAATGACGGCAACCGGTTCAGCCTGGTGGACGACGACCGGCGGGAGATTCTCAGTCCCCGTCTGCTGGAGATCATCCGGGGACATGTTTCGTGATACGGGAAACCGCTGCCGTTCAGCACTTTTTCAGATGGATCAGCTTGCAGTCGTAATCGCCGAGGAGTTCGACTTGCAGGCCGATGTTCGCCGCGCCGCGTCCGGATATCGTTTTGCCGGACGCATACGGCATACATGCGGTTTGCGGATCGACTCCGATGTATTCCACGCGGTAGACGGCATCGGGGATCAGATCCGGGACCCGGAACGGCGGGATCGGATCGCCGAATTGCAGTGAAGCGCCCAGAGCGAAAATGTACGCTTCGGAACGGTCCTCCGCAAGATAGGCGAACAGATCGTAGGAGTCGTTGCATTCCAGACGGTAGAAATCCGCAAAATTCGTCACGTTCCGGATCTGTTTGTAAAGATCGGTGTAAGAGCGTATTTCGGCGATTTCCTCCGGTGTGCAGGCGGGAAGATTCTTGCCGATCGCCAGAGATCCCAGCATTCCGCAGTATGCCTGGAATTTCAGCGGCGTGCGGCGGAGATTGATGCCGTAGATCGAGTCGCTGATATGGCACGCGCCGCCCGCCATGCGGGGCAGGTGCAGGAACGTGAAGCCCTCGTGCAGTTTCAGAACATCGCGGGTGTCCTGGTTGTCGCTCCGGTTCATGCGGCCGAAGAAACGGGTCATGGCCAGACTGGGACGTCCGGCTCCCGCCGCGCAGTTTTCCATCAGCAGGAGCGGGAAATCCGCGTGCAGACGTTCAAAAACGCTCAGGAGGTTTTCCACATACCGCACCCATCCATCCGGAGAGCGCCAGCCGGGAGAACTGAAGAAACAGTTCATATCCAGCTTCAGATAGGAGATCCCGGTGGAACGGATCAGTTCGTGGAGAGCGGCATACATGTATTCGGCGACTTCGCGGCGGGAGAAATCCAGCATCACGGAATCGCGGTCCACGTCGTCGCGCCGTTTGACAAACGGTTTGCGGTCCGGGTATTGCATCGCCCATTCCGGATGGTCGTGATAGAGCTTGCTTTTTGTTTCAAACGACTCAATTTCCACCCAGAGCCCGAATTCCATCCCCAAGCCGCGGACCTGTTCAATAACCGGGCGGAGTCCGTTCGGGAATTTGCGGACATCGGGATACCAGTCTCCGAGAAATGTCTGCCAGCCGTCGTCGATTACGAACAGTTCCGCTCCGGCGTCGGCTGCCGCACGGGCGGCACGGAGAATGTTTTCCTCGTTGACATGGATGTTGATGCTTCCCCAGGAGTTGAAAAGGACCGGCATCGGTTTTTTCAAAACTTCCTGCGGGTAGCAGAACCGTTTCTGGTAATCGTGCAGGACCCGGCTTGCTCCGCTGAATCCTTCCGCGGTATGCCCGCCGGAGAATACGGGAGTTTTGAACGATTTGCCCGGAGGAAGCGGAATCGCACAGTCAAAATCGTTGATCCCGCCGGTGACGGCGAGATGGTCGAATGAATCCAGTTCCACGGAGATTTTCCAGTTGCCCGCCCATTGCAGGGTGCCGAACCAGACTTCCCCGTCCAGTTCGGAGGCGCGCCCGTCGTCAAGAGCGAAGCAGGGAACGGCGAACGGACCGGAAAGTCCGGTCCGGCTTTCCATGACGAACCGCCCGTGTGTCAGTTCCTGACGGTTGAGCATGGCTTCTTTGCCCCATCGCCCGTTCAGATGCGTCAGACGTTTCAGGTGTGCGGGCATTTGCCATGCTGCGGAATGGAACGTGCGCAGTGTTACCTGTCCGGAACCGCGGTTGGTGATTTCGCTCCAGCGGTTCAGAAGAGGGAGCCCCGGCAGAAGCTGATAGAAGAGTTTGATTTCAAGCGGATATTCCGCTTCCCGCAGGATGACGGTCAGAAGGTCTCCGTCCACGGAACAGGAATCGTAGATCAGTTTTGTGCCGCGCCCTCCGCCGGGCAGATCGGCTTTGAGTGCGCAATCCCCGTAGAATTCTCCGAAAAAAGCGGGATATTCCTGATAATCGTTGCAGATGCGGTCCGGCTGGGCGTGACGGCGCTGACGGCGGTCGTCCGCGGACGGCAGATCGTCGATCCGGTCGATTGCGGGACCCCAGTAAAGATGAACGGGAACACCGCCACTGATCTCAAACGCATAGCTCATATTTCCTCCGGTCAGGAGAAAACGCGGAGTCCGGGAGTCTATTTCAATGCTCATTTTTTATTTCCCTTGTGCGTGGCGAGACGTTTTGTATACGGGTTGTCCGGGTATTCTTTCCGGAGCATATTTGCGAACCGGACGGCGTTCGGGTCCTTGAGTTCCGTCAATGCCGCCTGAAGACGGTACAGCGCTTCCGGGCGTTCCCCGGAGTCCGGAAACAGCAAAGTCGCCTGCAGATACATCAGTGACGCCTCCTTGAGATTGCCCTTCCGGCGGAGAATGTTGCCTTTCTGAAGAAAGGCGAATGCGGCGTTGGAATCGTCATTTCCCGCAGCCATTTCATCCAGAAGCGGTTTGGCGTCGTCGTATTTTCCAAGTTCAATGCAGAGCCGCGCATTCAGGCGTTTGATCTCGTTCAGATGGGGAACCAGCCGCATATTCAGAAGTTTGTAATTTTTCAACTGGTCGAGTTTACGGACGGCTTCTGTTTTTTCGCCGAGCCCGGCAAGCGCTTCCGATTCTTTGGCGATGCAGTAGAGGTCCCAGCCGAGGAGCTTGTACTTGTCGTAGGCGAGCTTGTAGGCGGCCGCCGCCTGAGCGAGGGAGCCGTTACGGAGATAATGATCCGCCTGTTCCACTTCGGCGGGTTTCGGGATCCATGCGTAAAGGTAGCGTCCCTGCGGAATCCGGGTGCGGATTTTGCTGTCCGGCAGCGAGTATTCCAGCGATCCGTCCGGCAGAGCGGTGAGGGCGGTCACTTTCAGATCCTGATTGTCAAGCGTGCGGATGAGGCTTTCGTCAGCGGCATGGAGCGTGAGCGCCGCGAGCAGAAGGGGAAGATGAATTTTCATGAAAGACTCCTTTCGGTCAGATGGTTTCGGCAAGTTCTTTTGCCCAGTCGGAGAGTGAATTGTCACGGGCGCCCATTACGACGGCTGCTTCCGCCGCACCGGGCGAGCGCAGAAATTCCGCAGCTTCCGCGCGTCCGGAAAAACAGCGGTACCGTCCGCCCGGATGGGCGGCGGCGTATTCTGCGGCGACTTCTTCCGCTTTCGGCTGGAATGAGGTCGTTCCGCCCGCGTAATAAACAGGGAGAAACGCAAAAATGTCATTCTGCCGCAGCGTTTTTTCAAGAGCCGGAAACAGTTCCTGCCGCATGAAACCGAACGGCCCGTAGCCGTGCGGCTGGAACACCGCGTAGATATTGCCGTCGCCCATCTCGCGCATCGCGCGGAAGCAGGAGACGATTTTTTCCGGATTGTGCGCGTAGTCGTCGTAGACCGTCGCCCCGGAAGCGGTAAGCCCGGCGTAATCGTTGCGCCGCC
>OIGD01003477.1_pt1 | contig 10528 bp, 7 predicted proteins | sample 1582211 | NCBI WGS metagenome assembly OIGD01 (sample SAMN04414078, study PRJEB24778) | human gut metagenome | material: faecal | host: Homo sapiens
ACGGGCGTCTGGCTGTCATCGGGCAGGGCAGGGTACTCACCGTCGTCCGGCAGGGGGATGGCGGGCGTCTGCGCGTCGTCGGCGTCGTCCGCTTTTGCCGGAACGCACAGCACCTGCCCGACGGTGAGATTGTTCTGTGACACGCCGGGATTCCGCTCGGCGAGTTCGAAGGTCGTAATGCCCAGCCGCGCGGCAATTGACGCGAACGTGTCGCCGTCTTCAACCACATACGGCTGACCGCTGATGCAGGTATAGATGAAATTGGGCAGACAGATTTCCTCCCCGGCGGTCAACGTGGCAAAATCGACGCCGGGATTGATGACCTGCAGCGCCTGCACGGTGGTGGCGTATGTACGGGCGATACGCTCGGCGGTGTCGCCCTCCTGCCAAGTGTAGCTCTCCGCCCCGCGCGGACAGACGCGCCCGATGGCTCTGCGACCTTGCTGTTCCATGCCTGTTTCCCTCCTGTTTGCACTTTTCGGCGGGTTTTGCGCCCACCATTCAAAATTTATGCGCCGGGCAGTGGTTTCATCCCTTGCCCTCGCTGCTATTCTATGCTATAATGTTCGGCAGGTGTGCTGACGCGCCGATTTTCGTGTGCCTAAGTTTCACCAGAATCTGGTTGTTTCCCCTGAACCCGACACATTTCGGTGCGCCTCGGTTCGGGCGGGAAAACGAAAGAAGCCATGATGCGTATACAGAAAATGTGCATCAATATGCAGCTTTATACTTCTGCGACATCTGCGAAGAATGATGGAGGGAATTCCCATGAAGCATCTGCTGAAGCTCCTCGACCTGAGCAAGGAAGAAATCACGGAGCTGCTTGACCTCGCTGACCGCCTGAAGGCGGAAACCAAAGCCGGCGTGGAGCACCACATCCTCAAAGGCAAAACGCTGGGCATGATTTTTGAGAAGTCCTCGACCCGCACGCGCGTCAGCTTTGAGACGGGCATGTACCAGCTGGGCGGTCATGCGCTGTTCCTGTCCAGCCGCGATCTGCAAATTGGCCGCGGCGAACCGGTGGAGGACACTGCGCGCGTCCTGAGCCGCTATCTGGACGGCATCATGATTCGCACCTTTGCGCAGGAAGAAGTGGAAACGCTGGCGCGCGTGGGCAGCATCCCGATTATCAACGGCTTGACGGACTTCTGCCACCCCTGCCAAGTGCTGGCGGATTTGCAGACCGTGCGCGAGTACAAGGGGCGCATTGAGGGGCTGAATATGTGCTACATCGGCGACGGCAACAACATGGCCAATTCGCTGATTGTCGGCTTCCTCAAAATGGGTGCGCATGTGTCCATCGCCTGCCCGAAGGCGTATCAGCCGGACGCGCAGGTGCTCTCGTTCACCGAGCAGTACCCCGGCAAGTTCTTCATGACCGAAAGCCCGGAAGAAGCGGCGAAGGATGCGGACGTCATTTTCACTGACGTGTGGGCTTCGATGGGGCAGGAGGAAGAAAAGGCGGTGCGCGAGAAGGCGTTCCGCGGCTATCAGATTAACGCGGAGCTGCTGGCGAAGGCGCATCTGGGCTGCATGGTGCAGCACTGCCTGCCCGCGCACCGCGGCGAGGAAATCACGGCGGATGTGTTTGAATCCCACGCCGACCAGATTTTCGACGAGGCGGAGAACCGCCTGCACGCGCAGAAGGCAGTCATGGTTGCTGTTATGGCGGACAAGAAAGACTGGTAAGCAACACGCGGTTTTTGCCCCAATAGAAAAATGGAGGAAACGAGCATGAAGGGCTATCTGCTGCTGGCCAACGGTCAGCTTTACGAAGGCACGCTGATGGGCGCTGCGAAGCCGGTCATGGCGGAGCTGGTGTTCACCACGGCGATGACAGGCTATCTGGAAACCCTGACCGACCCGTCCTACGAAGGGGAAATCGTCATTCAGACGTTCCCGACCATTGGCAACTACGGCGTGATTCCGGAGGACTTCGAGTCGCCGCGCCCGCGCCTGTCCGCGTATATCGTCCGGGAACTCTGCGATGAGCCGAGCAACTTCCGCTGCCAAGGCAAGCTTGATGATTACCTCAAAGCGCAGGGCATTCCCTGCCTGACGGGGGTGGACACCCGCGCGCTGACCCGCGTTATCCGCAATGCGGGCGTGATGAATGCCGCGCTGCTGACCGAGAAGCCGGAGAATCCGGAGGAAATCTGCGCGCAATTGAAGGTGCTGCCGTTCCATCCGTCGATTCAGGACGTGACGTGCGACGGCGTTCAGCCCGCGAAGAAGCGGGGAATCCACAATGTCGTCCTCTGGGACTTCGGCGCAAAGGCGAACATCCAGCGTGAACTCGAAAAGCGCGGCTGTGCGGTCACGGTTGTTCCGGCGAGCGCGACGGCGCAGGAAATCCTGAACCTGAATCCCGACGGACTGATGCTGTCCAACGGCCCCGGCGACCCGGCGGATAACACCGCCGTGATTGCGAACCTGCGCGAACTCATGCGCCACCGCATCCCTACCTTCGGCATCTGCCTGGGGCATCAGCTGCTGGCGCTCAGTCAGGGCGCAAAGACCGCCAAGCTGAAGTACGGCCACCGCGGCGCAAATCAGCCCGCGAAGGACGTCAAGACCGGGCTGTCCTACATGACGAGCCAGAACCACGGCTATGCGGTGGACTGCGACACGCTGCCGGAAAACGCGTCCCTGCGTTTTGTCAACGGCAACGACGGCACCTGCGAGGGCGTTGATTATACCGATATGCCCGCGTTCTCCGTCCAGTTCCACCCGGAAGCGTGCGGCGGCCCGCTTGACACCCGCTTCCTGTTCGACCGCTTTATTGCCATGATGGGAGGGAATAAGGAATGCCGCTGAATCCCGATCTGCACAAAGTAATGATTATCGGCTCCGGCCCGATTGTGATTGGTCAGGCTGCCGAATTTGACTACGCCGGTTCGCAGGCGTGCCGCGCCTTGAAGGACGCGGGGCTGGAAGTCGTGCTGGTCAACCCGAACCCCGCGACCATCATGACCGACCATTCCTCCGCCGACCATATCTACATTGAGCCGCTGACGCTGGAAACCCTGCGCCGCATCATCCTCAAGGAAAAGCCGGACTCCCTGCTGTCCACGCTGGGCGGGCAGAGCGGTCTGACCCTCTCCATGCAGCTGGCGAAGGAGGGCTTCCTCGAACAGCATGGCGTGAAGCTGCTGGGCGCCAAGTGCGAGACGATTGAAAAGGCGGAAGACCGCCAGCAGTTCAAGGACACGATGCTTTCCATCCACCAGCCCGTCATTCCGTCGGAAGTCGTGGAGACGGTGGAGGATGCGCTCGCGTTCGCCAAGACCATCGGCTACCCCGTGATTGTGCGTCCAGCGTATACGCTGGGCGGTTCGGGCGGCGGCATCTGCCAAGACGAAAAGGAACTGGCGGAAATCGCTGAGAATGGTCTGCGCCTGTCGCCGATTACGCAGATTCTGGTCGAGAAGTGCATCTCCGGCTGGAAGGAGATCGAATTCGAGGTAATGCGCGACAGCAAGGGCAACGTTATCACCGTCTGCTCCATGGAGAACTTCGACCCGGTCGGCGTTCACACCGGCGACTCCATCGTTGTCGCTCCCTGCGTAACGCTCGCCGATAAGGAATATCAGATGCTGCGTACTGCGGCTATCAACATCATTCAGGAACTGAAAGTCGAGGGCGGCTGCAACTGCCAGTTCGCGCTCAAGCCCGACAGCTTCGACTACGCCGTAATCGAGGTAAACCCGAGAGTTTCCCGTTCCTCCGCGCTGGCTTCCAAGGCTACCGGATATCCTATCGCGAAGGTCGCTGCGCGTATCGCCGTAGGCTACACGCTGGACGAGATAGTAAATCAGGTCACAGGAAAGACCTACGCGTGCTTTGAGCCTGCGCTCGACTACCTGGTAGTAAAGTTCCCGAAGTGGCCGTTCGATAAGTTCGTTTACGCGAAAAAGACCCTTGGCACCCAGATGAAGGCGACCGGCGAGATAATGGCTATCGCGCCCAGCTTCGAGGCCGGCATGATGAAGGCGGTGCGTTCCATCGAGCTTGGCATGGACACCATGACCAAGGAGGATTTCGTAAAGCTCACCGACGAGGAAGTGCTCAAGAAGCTGGAGGACATCGACGTCGACCGTTCGTTCTGCGTATTCGAGGCGCTTAAGCGCGGCATTTCCGTTGACGTTATCCACGACATCACCAAGATAGACAAGTGGTTCATCAGCAAGCTGAACAACCTCGTTCAGCTCGAGAAGTGGCTGGCTGAGGGCGAGCTGACCCAGGAAAAGTACGACATGGCGAAGAAATACTGCTACCTCGACAGCACTATCGAGCGCATTTCCGGTCAGAAGATAAAGGAGCGCCGCCTTGCAGTCTACAAGATGGTAGATACCTGCGCGGCTGAGTTCTCCGCAAGCACACCGTACTTCTACAACACCTTCGACCGCGAGAATGAAGCGGCTGAGTTCATCGAGCAGCACCCCACCGACAAGAAGAAGGTAATCGTATTCGGTTCCGGGCCTATCAGAATAGGTCAGGGCATCGAGTTCGACTACTGCTCGGTACACTGCGTATGGACGCTGAAGGAGGAGGGCTGCGAGGCAATAATCTGCAACAATAACCCCGAGACCGTCTCCACCGACTTCGACACCGGCGACAGACTGTACTTCGACCCGCTGACCAAGGAGGACGTTGAAGCCCTCATCGCTACCGAGAAGCCCTACGGCGTGGTAGTTCAGTTCGGAGGTCAGACTGCCATCAAGCTTATAAAGCACCTCACCGCCCTCGGCGTGCGCATTCTGGGAACCTCCGCGGCCGACGTTGACGCGGCGGAGGACAGAGAGCTGTTCGACGAGCTGCTCGAGAAGTGCAGCATTCCGCGCCCGAAGGGAAGCACCGTGTTCACCACCGAGGAAGCGCTCAAGACTGCGAACGAACTCGGTTATCCGGTACTGCTCCGTCCGTCCTACGTTCTCGGCGGTCAGAACATGATAATCGCGCACTGCGACAGCGATGTTACCGAGTACATGACGATAATCACCAGCCACAAGCTGGAGAACCCCGTGCTCATCGACAAGTACATGATGGGCACCGAGGTCGAGGTAGACGCCATCTGCGACGGCGAGGACTTCCTCATACCGGGAATCATGGAGCACATCGAGCGCGCAGGTATCCACTCCGGCGACTCCATCTCCATCTACCCCGCGCAGACCCTCACCGAGCACATCAAGCGGGTCATCATCGACTACACCGAGAAGCTCGCTAAGGCGCTGCACGTTGTAGGTCTGGTAAATATCCAGTACGTCGTTTATAACCACGAGGTATTCGTTATCGAGGTCAACCCGCGTTCCTCCAGAACCGTGCCGTACATCAGCAAGGTAACGGGCGTTAACATGGTGGACATCGCGACCAAGATAATCCTCGGCGCGAAGCTGAAGGACATGGGCTACAAGAGCGGTCTGTACCCCGCCGGCGACTATATCGCTGTCAAGGTTCCGGTATTCAGCTTTGAGAAGCTGAACGACGTTGACAACCAGCTCGGCCCGGAGATGAAGTCCACCGGCGAGTGCCTCGGTATCGCAAAGACCTTCAGCGAGGCTCTGCTCAAGGGACTTATCGCGGCGGGCTATAAGCTCCACCACGAGGGCGGCGTGCTCATTTCCGTAAAGGACGGCGACAAGAACGAGATAATCGAGATCGCAAGCCGGTTCGAGCAGCTCGGATTTAAGATCTACGCCACCAGCGGAACCGCTTCCGTGCTGAACCGCAACATGATTGCTGCGAGCCACGCCTACAGAATAGGCAAGGGCGACCCGGACGTTATCCAGCTTCTGGAGAGCGGCAAGATACAGTACGTTATCTCCACCTCCGAGACCGGCAGACAGCCCTCCCGCGACAGCGTAAAGATGCGCCGCAAGGCTGTTGAGCGCTCCATCGCGTGCCTTACTGCGATAGACACCGCCAACGCGCTCCTCGACTGCCTTGAAATGCACAAGACAGTCAACGACGTGGAGCTTGTGGATATCACCAAAATCTGAGAATACTAACGGCAATATCGCTCCGTTACCAGCGTCTGGCTCCGGGGCGGTATTGCCTGAGTTTCATTCTGAGCGTTATTCAGTTCTGAATTAAATTCCCCCGGCGAAAGGAACCATTATGAAAATAGGCAAGTACCCCGTAAAGCACTCCTACAAGATACCCCGCATAATCGCCGATGTTTTCTCCGTCGGACTGGCGGTGTTCATCTGCTCCGTTGAGATAATGTTCATGACGGTGTACGACGATACGCTGAAAACCTATATCGGCGGGGAAGCGCTGGAAAAGCTGATGCAGGCGGACAGCTCCCTCGGCTGGAAGCACTGGCTGACGCTGATATTCCCGGCGGCGGTGCTCACGGTGTTTGCCGTTTATATCGTCCTCGTGCTGAAAAGCCACAGGCTGAAAGGCTTCAACGTCACCAAGCGAAACGCCCAGAAGCTCTACGACATGTACGCGCTCTGCGCTTCGCTGTGCAAGATACCCGCGCTCATGTTCATCAGCGAAATGATGATGATAACCCACAACAACATGCTGATGGCTGACGAGGGATGGTTCACATTACAGCTTGTGCTTGACCTGCTGATAATCGCGATACTGATATGCCTTTTCCGCCATCTTATGCAGAAAATGACCGAACCGGAGGTACATGAGGAAAGCACAGCAGTCCGCATGACCGCGGTCGTGAAGGAGGAACCCGCGGTTCCTTCCGAAGCGCCGGAAACCAACGACACCACCGAAAGGAGCTAACATGAGCTACTACTGCGACAAGTACCCGATAATCGAGAAAAAAAGCATCTCGCGGGATACCTTCTCCATCACCATCTACGCCCCGGAAGCCGCGAAAGCCGCGCACGCCGGTCAGTTTGCCAACATCTCCGCGCCGGGGTTCACCCTGCGCCGCCCCATATCCATCTGCGAGTTCAGCCGTTCCAGGGGAACGCTGAGATTCGTTTTCGAGGTACGCGGCAAGGGCACCGAGGCTATCTCCCGCCTGAACGTCGGCGATAATCTCGACGTACTCGGCCCGCTCGGAAACGGCTTCGCGATACCGGACAGCGCCCGCAGGGCAGTTCTGGTCGGCGGCGGTATCGGAGTACCTCCCATGCTGGGGCTTGCTAAGAAGCTCGGCGACCGCGCTACCGCTATCCTGGGCTTCCGCGACTACAGCCGCATTATCCTCGCCGATGAGTTCGAGAAGTACGGCGCGGCGACCGCGATATGCACCGACGACGGCTCCGTAGGCTACAACGGCATGGTGACGGGTCCGCTGGAGAGCACCCTGAAAAACACCGGCGCGGACATCGTATGCGCATGCGGCCCCATGCCTATGCTCAACGCCATCGCGAAGATATGCGCGCAGTATGAAGTTCCCTGCAAGGTGTCCCTGGAACAGAGAATGGGCTGCGGCGTGGGCGCGTGCGTGGTCTGCTCCTGCCTGACCGTCCGCAACGGTCAGGAGCATTACGCAAGGGTCTGCAAGGACGGTCCCGTATTTGACGCAAAGGAGGTAAAGTTCAATGGCTGATCTTTCCGTAAAAATCGCGGGGGTAGAGTTCCCGAACCCGGTGATCGCCGCTTCCGGAACCTACGGCAACGGCGAGTGCTTCACCGACCTGTACCCGCTGTCCAGGCTCGGCGGTATCTCCTGCAAGGGAATGACCATCGTGCCGAAGATGGGAAACGTTCCTCCGAGAATAGCTGAGACTCCCTCCGGCATACTGAATTCCGTGGGACTTCAGAACATCGGCGTTCACGGCTTCATCGAGTATTACCTCCCGACCCTCAAGGAGGAGGGCAACGTCATCATCGCGAACGTTGCGGGCGCCACAATCGACGACTACATCGCGGCGGCGGAGGCGCTTGATGTAACGAACGTCGACATGATAGAGCTTAACATCTCCTGCCCGAACGTCAAGGCGGGCGGCGCGACATGGGGCGTCACCTGCGAGGGCGCGGCGTCCGTCACGAAGGCGGTCAGGGCCGCAACGAGCAAGCCGCTTATCGTGAAGCTGACCCCGAACGTAACGAACATCACCGAGATAGCGAAGGCGGTCGAGGCGGAGGGCGCGGACAGCATCTCGATGATAAACACGCTCCTCGGAATGCGCATAGATATCCGCACAAAGCGCCCGATACTCCACAACAATGTCGGCGGACTTTCCGGCCCGGCGATATTCCCGGTGGCAGTCCGCATGGTATGGCAGTGCTACAACGCGGTGAAGATCCCGATAATCGGCATGGGCGGTATCTCCACCTGGGAGGACGCAGTCGAGATGATGATGGCAGGCGCGTCCGCGATACAGATGGGTACTGCGATATTCACCGACCCGTGGTCGCCGATAAAGGTCATCGAGGGTCTGAACGACTACATGGATAAGAACGGCATAAAGGATCTTTCCGAGATAGTCGGACAGGTCAAGCCATGGGACTGATTTTGAATTCGGAATTCGGAATTAAGAATTCGGAATTTCGGTGTCCTGCTTCGCAGGACGGATTTAAAAATTAGATTATAGCATTTGTTGAAACAGCATTCAATTGCTGCTGATTTGAAATCGTCCGCGAAGCGGACACATTAATTCCGAATTCCGCATTCCGAATTCCGAATTTTCTTCCCCCCCTCCCTTCTTGATTAGGAGAACGATGTATGAAAATAATGGCAGTAGACTACGGCGACAGCCGTACCGGGCTTGCGATGTGCGACAAGGGCGAGGTGCTTGCCTCCCCGCTGTACACCATCAACATGAAGGACTTCGACAGGTGCCTTGAAATGACCGCCGAGGCGGCGCGTGAAAACAAGGCGGAGCTTATCGTAGTCGGCAACCCGATAAATATGAACGGCACCGAGGGTCCCCGCTCCGAGAAGTGCAGGCTGTTCGCGGACCGCTTAAAGGAGCTTGTCGGCGTGGACGTGCGCATGTGGGACGAGCGTTCCTCCACCGTGACGGCGATAGGCTTCATGAACGATGTCAACAAGCGCGGAAAGAAGCGCAAAGAGGTGCTGGATTCCGCAGCGGCTGCGGTCATTCTTGAGAGCTACCTCGCCTGGAGGAAAAATCACCCCGGCGAGGTCTGAGATATGTGTGTATTCCGTGAAAATGCTTGACATTCCGGCGCATTAGAGGTAAAATATAATAGGGTGCAGTATGTATTCCTGCACCCTATTATATTTTTTACATTAATTCGGAATTAAGAATTCGGAATTCGTAATTCGGAATTCGGAATTCGGAATTTCGGTGCTGCTTCGCAGCTATTTAATATTTGATATTTTTTACTCTGAAAGGACTAACATACAATGACGAATTTCCAGACAGCGCAGATATTCGGCGACAACATGGTGCTCCAGTTCCAGAAGCCCGTAAGCGTATTCGGCACAGGCACTGACGGCACAAAGATAACCGTAAGCATTTCCGGCATGGAGGCGGCGACCAACAGCACGGTCGTCCACAACGGGAGATGGCTGGTAATGCTCCCGCCTCAGCCCGCGCAGGACAGCGTGGAGCTGACGGTCTCCGACGGCTCCGAGAGCCGCACGTTCACAAACGTGGCGGTAGGCGCGGTGTGGCTCGCGGGAGGCCAGAGCAACATGGAGCTGGAGCTCCGCAACTGCTCCACCGGAAAGGACAGCCTTGAAAACGACGATACTCCCAACGTCCGTTTCTATTACACGATGAAGAAGACCATCGCGGACGACAGCTTCTTCGAGAGCGAGAAGCAGATGGTCTGGAACGATTTCTCCAACAAGGAGAGCGCGCAGTACTGGAGCGCAGTGGGCTACTACTTCGCAAAGGAGCTTTCCGAGAGGCTCGGCATAACGGTAGGAATTATCGGCTGCAACTGGGGCGGAACTTCCGCGAGCGCATGGATGAAGCGCGAGTACGCCGACGGCGAGACCGCGGTGTACTTCGAGGACTACGACAGCGCCACCGCCGGGAAGTCCGAGCAGCAGCTCAAGCAGGATTACCTCGATTATCAGGCGTACCACAATGAATGGGAGCGCAAGAGCGCGGAATACTACAGTAACACCCCGAACCCCACCTGGGACGGCTGCCTTGCCTACTGCGGCGAGAACAAGTACCCCGGTCCGGCTTCACCGCTGAACCCGATGTCCCCGGGAGTGCTCCACAAGAGCATGATAGAGCGTATCGCGCCCTACACGATGACCGGCGTTATCTGGTACCAGGGCGAGAGCGACGACCACCGTCCGGGAATGTACTACAAGCTGCTAAACCAGATGATACGCAACTGGCGCGACGACTGGAACGACGACGAGCTGTTCTTCGTTATCGGGCAGCTTCCCATGCACCGCTGGGAGGCGGACCCGGATTTCAAGAACTGGTGCACTATCCGCGAGTCTCAGGCTAAGACCGCACGCACCACCGCGGGAACAGCCCTTGCAGTCCTGACCGACTGCGGCGAGTTCAGCGAGATACACCCCAAGGACAAAAAGACCCCGGGTCACAGATTCTGCCTTGCGGCGCTCAACGGCTGCTATCAGGTGCAGTTCGTTGACGGCGAGGAGGGGCAGGAT
>OIGD01003488.1_pt1 | contig 10501 bp, 10 predicted proteins | sample 1582211 | NCBI WGS metagenome assembly OIGD01 (sample SAMN04414078, study PRJEB24778) | human gut metagenome | material: faecal | host: Homo sapiens
TTATTAAGAAATTGTAATAATTTGAATAAATATTCTAAAGTTTTTCCAAAAACATGTCGTAATTAAAAACATAAATATAGACAAAAAGGACAGATAAATTAATGTATAAGTCTTCTTCAAATACAAAAATGTTAAATAACATATCTTATGGAGTAGAATTCATATTAAGAGGTGCAAAAAAAAGGCGGTCAATGGCTATATCAGAAGCAAAAGCAATAAACAATCAAAATTATAAATTGCATAAAAGCCATTTGATTGCTATTAAATAAAAGAATGAGAGTGTTAGATAAAAAAAATTATTTTTTTAATTTCCGTGGAATAGTTTCCCGGTTTTTTTTTGTTAAATTTTCGTAACAATAAATTTACATTGTTTCATATATTTATTTATCTGGTAAAATAATTTATATAAGTATATATGTAATTGTGCAAAAACATGTTTGAAAATGATGATGACGATAATAATATAAACGAGTTTCTGAACGATGAAAGTTCATCAAACACTGAAAAAATAATAAATGCCATTTCCAAAATTGAAGTCGGCATTATTTCCGCAATAGCTGGTTTTTTTGAAAATATTTCGTTAATTGAAGAAACTCAAGCTATTGAAGACACTATAACTTTAAATACCTTAAATATAGTAGGCGAAATTCAATCTTTACGTGAAATTCTGACTAACTTACCTTCGCTGAAAGACAATGATTCAAATATTCAAAATAATAATCAAAGTGAAATTATTGAGAAATTAGACAGTATTATTGAAAATTTCAAAGATGCTTCAAATAAGCCAATACCACCTATTGAACCTAAAATAAATATAAATATTAATGAAGCTTTAAAACCTTTAAATCAAAAATTAGAAGCCATTAATAGTTTTATAAACGAAATAAATGTTCAAATTAAAACATTAAAACCTCAAAATGTAGAAAACTATTCAAATGAACAAAATGCAAATGAAATTTTTAATGATAATGAAGTCAATAATAATGATAATATTATTGAGTCTTTAAATTGCCTTAATGAAAATCTACAAAATGTAAAAGAAGTTATTGAAAATGATAAAAACAACCAAGAAATTTTTGATTCGCTAAATAACCTTAATGAAAATCTACAAAATGTAAAAGAAGTTATTGAAAGTGATAAAAACAACCAAGAAATTTTTGATTCGCTAAATAATCTTAATGAAAACTTGCAAGATTTAAAGGATATTTTTGACTCAAATGAATACGAAATTTGCAATAAACTTAGCAGCGATATACAAAATTTAATTAAAGCAATTGAAATAAATGAAGATATTTATAATCACCAAACCCAAAATGATATTTTTGAAGCTATAAATAATCTAAACAGCAAAATAAGTATAATTACACATACATATGAAGATACCAATGAAACTGATGTAAAAAACCTTTTTGTATGTATCGACGATATAATTAAGCTTTTAAATGGAATAGATGTCAACCTCAAGACTTATGAGGAAAAACAAAATTCAATTGATGTAAAATATGAATTCGACAGCCTGAAAGCGGAACTTTCACAGCTTATTGATGATAAAACATCAGATATTGCAGGGAATCAAAGTTATAATGTTAATGAAATAATTAATGCAATAAAAAGTATACAAGATCATATTTCCAACCTAAACCAGGTAAAAATTGAAAGTGATGACGAAAAAACAAATGCATTTCGAGAGGAAATTAATTCAAATTTAACAAAATTGTCTCAACTTATTGAATATTCTTCATCATTATACTCAAGTGAAATCCAAAATGAAATAAAAGAAACTAAAGATACGATTATTCAATCTGTTGCTGTTTTTTTTGAAAATTTTAATTTTGTTCAAGAACAAGAAGCAATACAAAATTGTATTGAACAGAGTAAAAATGATATAAATGATAAAATAAATCAGACCTATATAAAAATTGATGATAAACTGACTCCTATTGCTTCAACAATCCAGAATATTGATGTTTTAAAAGATAATATTGGTAAAATTAACAATGTATTTTTCAAATCGTCTGACGAACTTGACAATGATAATGAAACTTATATTTATACTTTTATTGACCTTGAAAATGATATTATAAAACTTAATATGATGCTTAATGACTTGCAAGCATCAGTAAGTCAAAATCTGGATGAAAGCAAAAATACAATAAAGGACGAACTGTCAAATGTCTCAAATATTGTTGAATCATTTAAAAATGAAAATACTTCACTAATTAAAAATGAAATATCAAATGTAACAGAAATTGTTGAGTCATATAAAAATGAAAATACTTTATTAATTAAAGATGAAATATCAAACCTATCATCGGTTGTAGAATCAACGAATGAAGATATTTCAAGCATATCCAAACGAACCAACAAGCTTATTATTCTGGCTGATGAAGCACAGAATACTTACAACAGCAATGTCGAAAAATTTAAAAAGCTTACATCGGAAATTATAGCCCAGATAAACAACCTTACAAAGTTAGGTATTGATTTTTCAAAAGTTATAAAAACACAGAACCTTATTGCAAGTAATATAAATAATCTTAATGAAGCTTTTGTTTATCTTGGCACATGGATTGATGGCGTTGATTTAATATTCAAAAGTATTCAGGAAAACGTTAATTCAACTGTTAAAAACGAAGATTTGAATCTTGTTCGTATTTCATTTGAAGATAGACTAAACAGCATTGAAAATACTATTTCAAATATTGATAATTCATTAAATGACGTGACTTTAAAACTTAATTCTTATGAAGAAATAAACGTAAATATTGAAGATAAAATAGGAAGTTTTGATGAAACCTTTGAAAATATTGAAAATAATATAAACGACAATAACTTTAAAATAAATAATCTAAGTGAGCAGATTGCTGATGTTGAAAATTCGTTTAATAATAATCTTGTTTCTAAACTTGACCGTGTAAATGAAGTCATTGAAGAGCTTCAAAATTCATACGAGGAAACAAACAGCAACATCAATGAAAAAATTGAAAATATTGAGAATAAACTTAGTAATAAAGCAGATTATAGCGATAAATTAAATGAAATACTTCAAAAATTAAAAGAAAATGAAGAAAAAAATAACGAAATATCAAAACAACTTGAACAAAAAGAACTGTTATTTGAACAAATGACGCATGAAATGGATAATGTTCGTAAACTTAACGCTAAAATAAACGGTATTGAAGACATTATAACTAGACTTGATAAGAAAATTACCCGTATTGTAAATTATATTGACGAAGACTAAACAAAACTAAACGTTGCTAATCATTAACTTTTCATGTGATTTAATATGATATAATGTCTATAGAGCCAGTTTATGTCGGGAAAATTAAATTTGAATTGCAATACAATAGCTTGTTTTATCAAAGAGATAAAAAAAATATATTATAAATATATCTTGAATAAAAAGTATATAAAAACAGGAACCTGTTTACAATGTGGTCAATGCTGTCAGAATATTTATATTAAACATGATAAAAAAGTTATTAATGATGAAAAAGAGTTTCATAAGTTAAATCTACAAGGAAATTATGCTGATTTCGAAATTACGGGTAAGGATGAAACTGGTCTTGTGTTCAAATGTAAATTACTTGATGAGAAAACAAAATTATGCAAAAACCATAAAGTACGTGGGTTTATATGCCGTCGTTATCCTCAGGAAGAAATTTTTGCTTTTGGTGCAAAGCTTGCAGAGGGCTGCGGCTATAAGTTTGAACCTATAGATAGTTTTGAAGATGTTCTAAAAAAAATAAAACAAAACAGAAGGATTTTGTAATGGCGTAAGCCAAAGCACAGCACTTGAGCGGCTGCGACCCAGCAGGCGCAAAAGTGCGAAGCCTATGAATGGGCGACGTAAGAGTTTTCGAAGAAAACTCCACAGGAGCAAAAAAATTATTCAACTGGTCAAAATTAAATTTTTAGAAAAGTACACCCTTAAAGGAATATGAGGCATCACCTGTCATAATAACCGGAAAGTTTGTGTTTTCTTTTGAACCTGCCCAGTTTATATTTAAGTCACCGCCCGGCAGATGAACAAGTACGTTGTTCTCAAGCTTGCCAAGAAGAATCCCTGCAACTACACTAGCACAAGCACCGGTACCACAAGCAAGTGTTATACCACAACCTCTTTCCCAAACATCCAGAGTTATTTCGTTTGGTGATATAACTTTAATAAACTCGACATTGGTTTTTTGAGGGAACAGTTCGTGTTTTTCAATGTCAGGACCATAATCAGTTGCAAGAGTTTTTGGATCATCGTTTGAATTTTGCGGTAAGAAAACCACACAATGCGGATTACCCATGCTAACAGCATTTAAGATAAATTTTTTAGCCCAAATTTCAACTTCTACATTTAAATTTGAGTCAGCTAAAAAGGGGATTTTGTCTGGTTCAAGTATGGGAACCCCCATATTGACTTCGACTTCACCATTATCTAAAACTTTTGGAACGATAACACCTGCTTTGGTTAAAACCCGAAATGTTTTTTTGTCACCAAGTATTTTGTTGTCAACAATATATTTTGCAAAACATCTCATACCATTACCGCACATTTGAGCCATTGTGCCGTCGTTGTTATAAAAATGCCAACCTATGTCAGCTATATTTTTATCAATATTTGTATCAACTGCAATAAGTCCGTCAGCACCTACTGAAAAATGTGGTTTACATATTTTTTTAACAAAATTTATACTATCATCTTTGATTTTGTTATATTCAACTTCATCTAAAATAACGAAATCGTTTCCAAGTCCGTGCATTTTAGTAAATTTAATATTATTTTTCATAATTTTAAGCTATGTCCTCATTAATTTTATTATTGGTAGGTAACTTGACAAGCGGGGCAAGTTTTGACGTTTTTGACTTAACTAAATCAGCTGTAACTACATATTCTTTGATATCGTCCTGAGTTGGAACATTATACATAATATCCAACATAATTTCTTCAACAATTGATTTTAAAGCACGCGCGCCTGTTTTACGTTTTAAAGCTTCCTTAGCAATTAGGTCAATAGCTTCATTGTCGAATTTTAAATCAACACCATCCATTTTAAGCAAGCATTGATACTGTTTAACAATAGCATTTTTAGGTTCGGTTAAAATCATTTTTAAAGTTTTTTCTTCAAGTGGGTCAAGCACTGCAAATACAGGTACACGACCTATAAATTCAGGGATTAAGCCGAATTTTAATAAGTCTTCAGGCTGTAGTTTTTTGAGTATCCTTGAAGCTTCAAGTTCTTTTTCAGCTTGTGTTTTTACCCCGCTTACACCAAATCCAATCGATGTACCGTCGCTTGCTCGACGTTCAATAATTTTATCAAGTCCGACAAAAGCTCCGCCAACAATAAAAAGAATATTGCTTGTGTCGATTTGTATGAAATCTTGATGAGGGTGCTTGCGTCCGCCTTGCGGTGGCACATTGGCTGTTGTACCTTCTATCATTTTAAGCAATGCCTGTTGAACACCTTCACCTGATACATCACGTGTAATACTTGGATTTTCAGATTTACGAGCTATTTTATCTATTTCATCAATATATATAATACCTTTTTGGGTTCGTTCTATATCATAATCAGCACTTTGGTATAAACGAAGAAGTATATTTTCAACATCATCACCAACATACCCGGCTTCAGTTAATGTTGTAGCATCTGCAACAGCAAAAGGTACGTCAAGCATTTTTGCAAGCGTTTGAGCTAAAAGTGTTTTACCTGAACCTGTAGGCCCAACAAGAAGTATATTGCTCTTTTGAATTTCCACTTCGTCTTTATTCTCAACTATCGAATTATGTTCCACGCGTTTGTAATGGTTATAAACAGCAACGGATAGAACTTTTTTGGCATCATCCTGACCGACTATATTTTCATCTAAATATGCTTTAATTTCGTGTGGTTTTGGAATTTTGAATTCTTCGTTATCAGATTCTTTATTTTCTTTTGTTGTTTCTTTGCCGTCAAAAAATTCTTCATCCAAAATTTCATTACATAAATCAACGCATTCATCGCAAATATAAACATCAGGACCTGCTATAAGTTTTTTCACCTGGTCTTGATATTTCCCGCAAAATGAACACTTTATACTGCTATTATCATGTTTTGCCATATATTATATACCCTCTTTAGTTTTAATTTTATCACAAATAATTTATTAAAATCAATATTTTTTAGCTTGTAACTATAATTTTAAGTTAAATTTAAAGAAATATTTAAATACCATAGAAGTCTATGCATTGTGTTGTAATGTATAATTTCAAGTAACATGATAGATTACATAATATATAAAGTAAAAAATAAGAATGGAAAGTTTTAATTTATGATATTTAAGAAAACTTTAATATTAACTTTGACTATGGCAATTACATTTTTTTATAATACCCAAACTGTATTAAGCGCGCCATTTTATGGTTTAAAAAATGCGTTAAACGGATATGAAGATATAAATATGAAAGTTTATGAAAAAATAAACCCGTCAATCGTTTATATTGATGCTGATGTACCCAACGGAATATCATCAGGAACCGGTTGTATTATTGATGAATCAGGCATAATTTTAACAAGCTCGCATGTTATTGACGGAGCTAAAAATATAATTGTTGAAACTTCAAATGGTGAAGAGTATAAAGCAACCGTTTTGTTCTCAAAAGGGATTGAAAAGGATTTGGCTCTGCTTAAAATTACACCGAAAAAAAGCTTGCCATCTGTTAAGTTAGGTGATTCTTCAACTGTGAAAGTAGGTCAGCAAATTCTGGCAATTGGCAATCCATTTGGCTTTTCAGGCACACTTACAACCGGAATTGTTTCTCGTATTGACTACAAACGAAACAAAATCCAAACCGATGCAGCCATAAACCCGGGGTCTTCAGGCGGTCCATTAATTAATATTAATGGTGAAGTTATTGGCATTTCTCAAAGCATTTATAACCCCGATAACAACAAATCAAACATTGGTATTGGATTCGCCATACCTGTTAATACTGCTAAAGACTTTATCAAGCTTGCAAAAGCCGAAAAGAAGTTTTAAAACATTTATACACAAGCTATATTTTTGAATGTGAATGATTGTGGATTCATAACATTTTTTTCTTTTAAGCACAAAAACATATTTGAAAGTTTTAATTTTGAAATTGTATTATATGCAAGTTTATCGGCGACTATCCATTTAAACTTGTTATTTTTTTCTATGTCATAATATTTTGTCGAGATTAAAACCGATATTTTTATTGCATCAAACAGGTTAAGCGAAGAAATGTCGATTTCATATGTTGTTAATTTTTGATTGGCTATATATTTTTCAATAAAATCTATAACTTCATTTGTGTCGACGTAGAAATTAGTAATTTTTAATGACATATTTTAATTCTCATGTAAAAACTTTTAAAACTTATACTTATAGTTACGAATGATTTATCAAAAAATTGAAATTTTGTAACGAAACTCATCCATTTGGTTTAAATTTTATTTTTTTGAGTGTACTATTGTATTAAATAAAATATGGAGAAATATTATGCTTATAAAGGAAAAGAATGATATCTTATCACTTGCAAGTGAAGTTTTTGATATTGAGGCAAATTCTATATTAAAACTAAAAGAACATTTAGGCGCAGATTTTGAAGAAGCTTGTAAATTGATGTTAAATTGCAAGGGTACGGTTATTGTAACGGGTATGGGTAAATCAGGTCTAATCGGTCGTAAGATTGCGGCCACCCTTTCATCAACTGGTACTGTTTCATATTTTTTACATCCTGCTGAAAGTACGCATGGTGATTCGGGCATAATTACACCAAATGATGTCGTTATTGCAATATCAAATAGTGGTGAAACAATTGAATTATTAAATGTTTTACCTATAATAAAACGTTTTAATTGCAAACTTATAGCAATGACGGGTAAAAAAAATTCATCACTTGCTAAAAGCGCTGATGTTGTTTTGGATATAAGTGTAGAACGTGAAGCTTGTCCTTTAAATAAGGCCCCAACAGCTAGCACAACAGTTACACTTGCAATGGGAGATGCTTTAGCTGTTTGTCTTTTAAAACAAAGAGGGTTTACCGAGGATGATTTTTTAATTTATCACCCATCGGGTGCTTTAGGAAGAGGTCACATTTATAAAGTTTCGGATTTAATGATTGATGCAAATAATATGCCAATTGTTGATAGAAATATGTCGTTTTTGGATGCTGTTAAATATATTTCGGATAAAAAATTAGGTTTAACCGTTGTTAAAAATGAAGATAATAAACTTGAAGGAATTTTGACTGATGGCGACATTCGCCGTACACTTTTGAAAAATATACCAGTCAGGGATTTGAAAGTGCTCAATGTGATGACAAAAACACCAAAAACTGTTTTTGAAGATGACCTTGCAGCAAAGGCGCTTGCTTTAATGGAAAAATATTCAATAACATCACTTGTATGTATAAGTAAAGATAACGAACCTTTGGGGATTGTTCATATTCATGACTTGCTTAAAGCTAAAGTTGCATAAATTGTTGTGTGGATGAAAGGTGATAATGATAATGTATCCTCACCCCGGCCCTCTGAACTTAATGATAGATGGTGTGATAAAAAAATCAAAACACTTTACTCCTATAGAATAGAAGGGTAAAGCCTGTCATATAATAAATCTCAAGATTAATATAAATTGTAACAAATTCAACCATTGGGTGGATGTTGAAAATCCTCCGGATGTTGTATTTTATTAATATAAATTAAAGTCAAGGGGAGAGTAGGTAAGTAAGTTTTGAGTATAAGCGGCTTGGACACAATAATAAATAGAATGCAATATATCGAGCGTCAGTTTGATGTATTAAATGGAGCTTTTAATAATCTTTGCGGTGAAAATGATGCATTTAACGTTCCAAATGCTTGTGAAGTCAAAGACAAGCAAGATTTTCAGACTATTTTAAATGCTAAGGAATTAATTAATGAAGCTCAAAATGAGAATTATTTGGACGAGGGAAATTATATAAATATTAACAATTATCAAGGTATAACTAACAACATTCGTTCAAACAATATAACAAGTAAAACCCAAATTAACGAGCTTATTGAAGAATATTCGCAAAAATACGGTCTTGATAGTGATTTTGTAAAAGCAGTAATTAAACAGGAATCAGGGTTTAATGAAAAGGCAACGTCAAAATGCGGTGCAATGGGACTAATGCAGCTTATGCCTGGTACTGCTAAAGCACTAAACGTAAATGACCCTTATAATGCGCGCGATAATATTGAAGGCGGTGTAAAGTATTTAAAGGGCTTGATGGATAGATTTGACGGTGATATGAAACTAGCACTTGCAGCATATAATGCCGGACCAAATGCTGTTAAAAAATATAATGGAATTCCGCCATATAATGAAACACAAAATTATGTAAAAAACATAATGTCAATGTATCAAAGAATCCAACAAGGAGGTGAATTATGATATCAAAAGGCATGGAAATAGCCTCAAAAGGGATGAATGCGTTAATTGATTTTAACGATACTATTGCAAATAATATAGCAAATGTTAATACAACAGGGTTTAAACGTGCCGGGTTAACGTTTAAGAATATATATGATAGTGCAGTTGAAAAAGTAAACTTGACTGAAAATCCCAAATACGCTGAACACAAACAACTTGGTTATATTTCAATGGGTTCAAAAGTAAATACACTTACAAACGAGTTTTCTCAAGGTGCGTTAAATAGAACAGGCAACCCGCTTGATATAGCTATTGAAGGTGACGGATTTTTTAAAACGATGAGTCCTGATGGCAAAATAACATATACTCGAAACGGAGCTTTCAATATTAACAATAAAGATATGCTTGTTGATGAAGAGGGTAATTATGTTTTGGATGTTTTAAATAAGCCGATAAAGATTGATTTAAAACAGGGTGATTTACGTACGCGAGGTGACATTATTGTAGGCGAAGATGGGCAAATAGAGTTGAATATGGACAACACAAGATTACCCCTTCAAAAACTTGCTATTGTTGATTTTCAGAATAAAGAAGATTTAAAATCAATAGGTCATTCCCGCTATGTGCCAAGCGATATAGGGGTGAATCCTGAGTTAAAATCTGAAAAATTCACAATCCAGCAAGGCGCAATTGAAACATCAAACAGCAATATTATTCGCGAAATGGTGAATATGATAAATGTTTCGCGCAATTATGAAAGTTTATCAAAATTTATGAAAACTGAATCGGATAATTTAAGTCGTGTTATAAATTTGGCACGGGTTAATTTGTAGCAATGTCAATGTGCATTGGTGGGGGAAACATACGATAACCCGTTATATAAAACCTAAAACAAAGGACTTGAAGGAAAGGAATGATGAAAGAAAACAACAAATGCAACCCATACGCAGGTGCGAACAATTATCACTTAGCGAAACAACGGAAGGTAGCCGTCTGTCTGAGCGCGAAGCACGAGTTAAGGCTGCTTGAGTTGAGCTTAGTAAGAATGTGAGCGGCAAGTGGGGTTGCGGTTTTGTGCAACTTTGTCCACACAAAGCGGATT
>OIGD01003490.1_pt1 | contig 10492 bp, 9 predicted proteins | sample 1582211 | NCBI WGS metagenome assembly OIGD01 (sample SAMN04414078, study PRJEB24778) | human gut metagenome | material: faecal | host: Homo sapiens
GTTCAACCATTGAGAAGTCCGGCATCTGGCTGTATGCCGATTATGTGGTAGATGCTGATACTGATCAGCCCTATGTTTGGATTGCTGGTAAAAAGGACAAGCTGGAAAAACGTTATGTGACACTGGGAGAGCAGGATGCAGCCATGGGAGATGTTGAAATTGCCGATGGATTATCTGGGGATGAATACCTTGCTTATCCAGCAGAAGACTATCAAGAGGGAATGCGTACCACCACCAGCTATGAAGAATACGAAAAGGAACAGTCGGATTCTAATTCTGATGAGATGCCTGCTGATGGGGAAGATATTCCTTTCGAAGCGATTGATCCCGATCAGTCGGTGAGCGGAGAGCTGGATCCCGAATTTGATGTGGATCCGGAAGAATCCGCAGAGCAGGATTCCAGTGCAGATGCTGCACCGGTAGATCCGGAATCATAAGGCGGTGAAACCATGCTATTGGAATTGCAAAATATTTGTAAGGATTATATACAGGGAAAAGTACCGATTCCTGTTTTGAAAAATATTTCTCTGTCTGTCGATACTGGTGAATATCTTGCCATTATGGGGCCTTCCGGTTCTGGAAAATCTACTTTGATGAATGTGATTGGGTTACTGGATCGTCCAACCAGCGGACAGTTCTTATTAGACGGAAAGCCGATGCAAACTTGTACCGATCGGATGCTGTCAGAAATTCGCAATCAAAAAATAGGGTTTGTTTTTCAGAATTTTAATTTGCTGCCCCGGCAGACTGCATTGGACAATGTTGCATTGCCGCTTTTGTATGCTGGTGTTGGCAAGAAAGAACGAACCCAGCGGGCAAAAGAAGCGTTGATTCGAGTGGGCTTAGAAGATCGCATCACCTTTTTGCCAACGCAGCTTTCCGGTGGACAGAAGCAGCGTGTTGCCATTGCCCGTGCCATTGTAAACCATCCGCAGCTGCTGCTTGCTGATGAGCCGACTGGTGCATTGGATACCAAGTCTGGGGAACAGGTTATGGAATTGTTTCACGGACTGCATGAGGATGGTGCAACCATTGTCATGATTACGCACGAACGGGAAATTGCAGAGCATGCACAGCGTATCCTATATATTCGAGATGGTATGCTGGAACAGGAGCCAGAGGAATCAGGAGGGAACTGCCATGAAGAAATTCTTGCGTAATACCATTTTAATTGCTGGATGTGTTCTGATTGCCGGCGGTGGAACAGGTGGCATATATTGGTACCGAACCGCAAAAGCCAAAAAGGCAACTGTAAAGGTATATTCTGTTTCTACGATGAAGGACATGTACTGGGGCGATGAGATTTCTGCACAGGGAACGGTACAGTCTGCCAATGTACAGAAGGTGTTGCTGGACAATCAGTTGATCGTTGAAAAAGTCCTTGTCAAGGAGGGGGATTCTGTAACCATTGGAACACCGCTGTTGCAGTATGATACCACTGCTGCGAAGCTGAATGTTGCACAAAAACAGAACGCAGTCGCCATTGCGGAAGATCATATCCGAACGGCAAACAAGGAATTGAATACCCTGCAAAATCTGCGTCCGTCGGAAGATGCTCCAATCGATGACGGCGGATGGGAACCGGATGATCCGGGATTGGACGATTCGGATGAGATTTCAGATTCGGAATCAGAAGAGCCGATTGTAACCACTGCGCCGCCGGATACCCCAATTCTGCCCAATCAGCCGGATGCCTCTAAATGCACGGATACCATTCATGCTGTAGCGGAAGCGGTTTCCAGAGAAGGAAGGGCAGCCAAACCGTATTGGTTTGCTTGCAAAAAAGAGACAGTTGCAACGACTGCATTTCTACAGGAATTGCAAAAGGCAGGTGCCTGTGCGGAGCTGTTTGTGTTTGATGGAACAACCTGTCAATATATTTGGTCAATTACCAGTACGTCTTTCACTGGAAAAACACTGAGTGACTGGGTGGTTGGAAAAGGTATCACCATTGATACAGACGGCAGTATTTTGGTGGATCCGACCGGAACGTATTATGGCAATTTGAAATTGCCTGCTATGGCTGCCGGACAGCAGACCGATGCAGAGGATTCTCATACGGATTCATCGGATGTCATCGATGCATCTGCTTCTGAAGAGGATGCATCTGCATGGGATACAGAAGGTCTGACAGATACAGAAGAGGTTGATCCGGATTTTTCTGATTATACGTATTCCGGTTCTACTTCTCTTTATAGTGACTATATGTATTCGAGTGCAGAACTGCAAAAGATGATTCGGGACAAACAAAATGAGCTGAAAAAATTAGAGATCGACAAAAAGCAGGCAGAATTGGATTTGAAGGATGCACAGCAAAAGCAGCAAACCGGACAGGAACTTAGCAAAATTGACGGCGTAGTCACCAAGCTGGCAGCAGATCCGGAAGCCTTGGAAGCAACCGATCCATTGATGATCATTCAAGGCGAGGGCGGCGTCAGCATTCAGGGACAAATCAGTGAGATGAACTTAACCAAGCTTGCTGTTGGAGATGTGCTGTCAGTAACTTCCTGGGAAACTGGCGATGTTGTGGAGGCGACTGTAACCAAGATTGAGACCACGCCGGTTACGGGTGAGGATGTCCTCTCTTACGGGGAAAACCCGAACAACAGCATGTATCCGTTTCTGGCATCGGTTCAGGATTCCGTCAGCTGGAATGTCGGCGATCCGGTTTCCATTTCCATTTCCAGTACGGAGGAGAGCGATTCATTCTATCTGCCGGTTCAATATGTTCGACAGGAAGACGGGCAGTATTATGTAATGAAGAAGGATGCACACAACAAGTTGAAAAAGCAGATGGTACAGACCGGAAAATTGATTTACGGCGGTTACGAGATTGAAATTAAAGGCGGTCTGACAGAGGATGATTGGATTTGTTTCCCATATGGAAAAACAGTCAAAGAGGGTACTGCCACACAAGACAGTGACCAGAGCTATTAAGGGAGGTGCCGGATATGTTTGAAAATATTCGTCTTTCTTTTCAGGGGATTTTCTCGCACAAGGTACGTTCCTTACTGACCATGCTGGGCATTATTATTGGAATTGCCTCCATCATTGCCATTGTTTCCACCATTAAGGGAACCAACGAACAGATTAAAAACAACTTGATTGGTGCCGGAAATAATACTGTGACGGTTGCACTTTATCAGGGAGATATGCAGTATGACTTCACCTATCAGCAAAAGCCAGCATCTGTTCCAGTGATTACAGACAGCACCAAGCAGGAGATTGCTGCATTGGATTCCGTAGAAGCGGTGACGCTTTATCGGCAGCGTTCCTACTTTGATAATGTTTATCACAATAATACGCAGTTTACCGGAAGTGTATATGGCATTGATGCGGACTATTTTGACACTGCCGGGTATCACATCCAGAGCGGAAAAGGCTTTTGTGCAGCGGACTATACGCAGAACCAAAAGGTTGCCATTCTGGATCCGACTGCGGTGCAAAGTTTGTTCCCTGGAGAAGATCCCATCGGACAGGTAATTGATATCTGCGGCGATCCGTTTACTGTAATTGGTGTGGCTGTGCAGAGTAGCTCCTTTGAACCGGTCATCAATTCGGAAGAAGATTACTGGACTTATGCAGAAACCAAGAGTGGTGCAGTTTTTTTGCCAATAGGATCCTGGCCCATTGCTTTTCAATTTGATGAGCCGCAAAACTGTTTGATTCGGGCAGTGGATACAGACAGTATGACGGTTGCCGGAAAGAAGACGCCGGAACTGTTAAATGCGCATATTCAGAGCACCGGATCAGACAGTGGCGAAACGGTACAGTATAAGAGTGAAAGCACATTGGAAAAAGCCAAATCCTTACAGGATCTCAGTTCTTCTACCAATACCATGTTGATTTGCATTGCCAGCATTTCCCTGTTGGTTGGCGGAATTGGTGTAATGAACATCATGCTGGTATCGGTAACGGAGCGGACACGTGAAATTGGATTGAAAAAAGCAATTGGCGCGAAGAAAAAGCACATTCTGACGCAATTCCTGACAGAGGCTGCTGTTTTGACCAGCATTGGCGGCGTGATTGGCGTCATCATGGGAATTGTTTTGGCGAAGATTATTGCAAAGGTGGCAGAGGTTCCAGTTGCCATCAGTTCCGTATCCATTTTGGTTTCGGTGGTCTTTTCGATGGTTGTTGGCATTATATTTGGATTGATTCCATCCATTAAAGCAGCCAACTTGAACCCGATCGATGCTCTTCGATACGAGTAATCGGATAGGGAACTGCTTCGCATCCTTTTCCTTTCTTTTGACCACAAAATCCGTGTGTGAAACAGGCACGAAAAAGCGGTTCCGTTTGAAAACGGAACCGCTTTTATTGGGTGTGGAAATTTACTTGTTCGATTGATTTAGTGTGAAGGTCGGTAAGCCCGCGGATCAATTCTTCGTAAAAGTGTTGCCAATGGCAGCACCAAAATGCCTGCTATAACATTGCCGGCACAGTGAACAGCATCCCAGGGAAGTCCAGCGACAATCCAGGCAAGCATTTGCTGAAAATTCAATCCAAACAACAATGCTTGTGCCGGTGCATAGAGGGTACCGAACAGAATGCCATGCAATCCGCAGACAAGCGGATACACAATGGCAGCTATTGGTTCGGGCATATTTTTAGGAAGCAGCATGGTCATGCCCCAAAGAACTGCCCAAAGATAAAGATAGGGAATCCACCACACTGCAAATCCAGCGAACAAGCCATTTAAGAAAACATAAACATAAATCGGAATAAGTCCTTTGACCCGATAGGCAAGGGTATAGACCATTGTTAGCATACCAAGCGGATGAATGTTTGGTGCCCATTCCATAATTACTTTGGAACAATACATCAAGGCGCCCAACATGGCAAAGACGGTCATTTCCGATATGGTTAAAGTAGCTCGTTTGGGATGCTTATCCTTCTGTGTAGGTAAGCTCATAGTGCTCCCCGTCTGCGATTTCTGTGCTGTCTGCACCAGTCTGGAGGTATTCGCCGTCCTTGCTGATTGCCCAGTATGCCTGATCCTTGTCATAATCTGCCCGGATGCCGTCTACTTCTTTGATGTACAGACCATACTCGCTGTCATCACCGGAAACCAAATCGTTTTCGGTCAGGGCAGTGCCCAGATTGTCAGCATCGGTATGAACAGTAAATGTGATGGAGTTGTCTTCTGCCTTTACTTCTACCTGGATGGTGGTGCTTCCGGTTCCAACTTCGGTATCCTCGGTATAAGTTGCAGTCTCCCAAAGGCCACCCAGTTCCTGAGAAGAGGAAGTAGAAGATTCTGCTTTGCTGGAAGAGGAGTCATCTGTCTTTCCGCAGCTAACGGAGAACAACAGAGAAATGGCACAAATGCCGGCAACAAACATCCATTTGTTTTGTTTTTTCATTTTCATAATCCTTCTTTCTTTTTGCGTTCGTGTCCGTTTGGAAAAACGGCACGATTTTTTGCTTTTCCATGATAGCATAGTCGAAATGGGTTGTCAAGTGTTTTTCGTGAACAGGATAACAGGAATTTTACAAAAGTTTCCCATGGAGACTGAATTGACATTGCCTACCAGGTGTGGTATAATACGTTGAGAATCAAAATGATTCGGATTTTCAGTCATCCGGGAGGAATACAGATTGCAGAAAGGGTACATCAATCGAGAAGAAGCGTTTCGTTATATGGGACATAAAGGCGGTGTCATACCAGACCATATTTTGGAACTTGCAGATCAATGTGAACAGCAGCTTTTGCAAGTGATGGAACCAAGATATACTTATAAAGTGTTTGATCTGTCAGCCGGCGATACGGGCATCCGGGTTGGCGCAACTCCTTTGTACTTGGAAGGAAAAGACATTGCAGCGCATCTGGAGCATTGTATCCGCTGTATCTTTTTCTGTGCCACTCTGTCAGCCGGTGTGGATCGATTGATTCGAACCTATGAAGCACGGGAAATGGAAAAGGCAGTCATTACCGACTGCATGGCATCTTCTGCCGTTGAGCAGCTTTGCAACGATGCAGAGGCAGAGATTGAAGCGCAGTTGGGAAATGCTGTTCATTATACATGGCGGTTTTCGCCCGGATATGGCGATTTTCCGCTTGCGGTGCAGCGGCAGTTTCTGGATCTGCTGGATGCTCCCAGAAAAATTGGTGTAACGGTAACTGATCGATTGATTTTAATTCCACGAAAATCAGTTACCGCAGTGATTGGAATTTCGGAGAAAGAAATTCCGCAAAAAAGACGTGGATGCAGCTGCTGCAACATGCGAAAAACTTGTCCGTATAGAAAGAGAGGCGAACACTGTGGATTTTAGAACACGGTTGAAACAAGGATGGATTTGCCTAGATGGCGCAATGGGAACGATGCTCCAGGCAAGAGGACTGAAAATGGGAGAAACACCCGAGGTGCTGAACCTGGAAAAGCCGGAATTGCTGCAAGAAATTCATCAGGAATATATTCAAGCTGGTGCGGATGTTGTTTATGCCAATACATTTGGTGCCAATCGCTATAAACTGGCACACAGCGGTTATTCTGTCTCTGAAATCATCAAAGCCGGCATTGAAAATGCCAGAGCTGCCTGTGCCGGGACGGATACCCTGGTTGCTTTGGATATTGGCCCGATTGGGCAGCTTCTGGAACCAACCGGAACGCTTTCTTTTGAGGAAGCATACGATATTTTCCGGGAACAGATTGAAGCCGGCGATGCCTGCGATTTGATTGTATTTGAAACCATGACCGATTTGTATGAGCTGAAGGCAGCTGTTTTGGCAGCAAAAGAGCATTCTGATAAACCGATTTTGTGCACCATGACATTTGAGGAAAATCAGCGTACTTTTACTGGCTGTTCGGTTCCTTCCATGTGTCTGACGCTGGAAGGGCTTGGGGTAGATGCCATTGGCGTCAATTGTTCCTTGGGGCCGGCAGAGCTGTATCCGGTGATTGCATCGGTTTGTGAATGGACGAATCTTCCAGTTGCAGTAAAGCCGAATGCCGGCTTGCCGGATCCGGTTACCAATACTTATCATGTTACCCCGCAGGAATTTGCACAACTGATGGAAAAATTGATTCCGCTGGGTGTGCAAATTTTTGGCGGATGCTGTGGTACAACACCAGCCTTTATACAGGAATTGCGGCAGGTTTTACAGCGGCAGGTATTTGAAAAGCAGATACGGGAAATTCCGGCTGCATGCTGCACACCGTCTAAAACTGTTCCGATCAATCGCCCTAGAATCATTGGAGAGCGTATCAATCCAACCGGAAAAAAACGTTTTCAGGAAGCGCTGCGTGCCGGAGATGTAGACTATATTTTGGGACAAGCCATCGAGCAGGTGCATGCCGGTGCAGATATTTTGGATGTCAATGTCGGTTTGCCTGGCATCGATGAAAAGGAAATGATGCGAACAGCGGTGAAAGCATTGCAGGGTGTGGTAGATGTTCCGCTGCAATTGGACTCTACCATTCCAGAAGTGCTGGAAGAAGCATTGCGGGTTTACAATGGAAAGCCGATTGTGAACTCGGTCAATGGAGAAGAAAAATCACTGGCAACTGTTTTGCCGCTTGTGAAAAAATATGGAGCAGCAGTGGTTGGACTCTGCCTGGATGAGGATGGAATTCCCAAAACAGCAGAAGGCAGATTTCAGATTGCTAAAAAAATACTGGATCGTGCAACTGCAATCGGCATTCGGAAAGAAGATGTCTATATTGACTGTCTGACTTTGACAGTTTCCGCAGAGCAGGACGCTGCCATGGAAACCCTTCGGGCAGTGGAGCGTGTGAAGCAGGAACTGGGCTTAAAGACGGTTTTGGGCGTTTCCAATATTAGTTTTGGGTTGCCGGAACGTGTTATCATCAATCATAATTTCCTGGCAATGGCATTGACAAAGGGATTGGACTTGCCGATTATCAATCCAAATTTGGATGCCATGACTGCAACAGTGCGTGCGTTTCAAGTGCTTGCTGGTTATGACCAGAATGCGATGGAATACATCAGCTGTTATGGGCAGAGTAAACCGGAAGCCAAAAAAGAGCAGGCACAGAAGCAGGATATTGACCTGGACTATGCTTTGGAGAATGGCTTAAAAGGAGAAGGCGCAAAGCTGACTGAGGAACTGCTGAAGAATACCGATCCAATGGAAATTATCAATACCATTTTGATTCCGGCGCTGGATCGAACCGGGAATGCGTTTGAAGCCGGGAAAATTTTTCTGCCGCAGTTGATTTTGACAGCTGGTGTTGCACAGGCTTGTTTTGAAGTCATTAAAAATCACTTTGCCAAAACGGGTGCGCAGTCTGTTTCCAAGGGAAAAATCATTGTGGCAACGGTTAAGGGCGACATTCACGATATTGGAAAAAATATCGTAAAAGTTTTGCTGGAAAACTATGGTTACGAAGTCATTGACTTGGGAAAGGATGTCGATTACCAGGCGGTTGTGGATTGTGCATTGGAACAAAATGTTCATTTGGTCGGACTTTCTGCGCTTATGACAACCACTTTGGTCAGCATGGAAAAGACCATTGCTCTGCTGCATGAAAATCATGTAGACTGTAAGATTATGGTTGGCGGTGCCGTTCTGACACCAGAATATGCTGAACAGATTGGTGCGGATTTTTATGCAAAGGATGCAAAGGAATCCTGTGACATTGCCAAAAAAGTATTTGAGGAATATTACCCGCAGGGATAAAATAAAATTTCATTCGGAGAAGCTGCCCATGCACGTTACTGTGCATGGGCAGCTTTGATATAAGAAAACCTTACTTGAATTTAACAAACAGAAGATAGACGATACGCAGCAGATCTGCTATGCTTATTTTGAAAACAGTTTTTCAATTTTGGAACCCATGCAAATCGGTTCTGATCTTAGAAAGGAAAGCAGATATGCATCCATTTGAGGGCGTTCCACTTTCATTTTGTATCCCTTTATTTTTAGAGTATTTAGAATCCACCTATGGTGAGGCAGTCCGTACAATTGTATCCTTTTGTATCGGCGCTGTTTTATTTGGACTTGCGGTTGGAATTCCCATTTGTCGCAATCGGCGAAAACAGCGGCGGACGGCTTCCGGTCAAATGGATCTTCTGGAACATCAGATGCAGGCGGTTTTGGAGGCATATCCCAATTTGCGATCAAGCGAAACCGTTTGTGCTTTACAGAAAAGCTGTGCGGAAGCAGAAGCGCATCTCCAGGCGGCACGCCGTCTTTACAATGCCGGCGTAACCAATTACAATAACTTTTGCAAAGCATTTCCATCCTCCATTTTGGCAACTGTTTTGGGACACCGGGAAGCATCCTATTTCCAAGCGGATCCGGAAAAGCGAGAGAATATTGAATTTTAACAGATGACATCCTTCGTTACAATCGTTTTTGTTGTGCAGGTTGCCAAATCCTCCGAAAATTTTGCAAATAATCTTGACTTGTTTTGTGAAATGTGATATAATAAAACGGAGAAAATGCCAATTCTATGAGTGCTTTTGTGGGAATTCTTTCCTATAGAGTCTTTGCAAGGCATCGGATGCGGCGCTTTATGAAACGATTGTTTGAGGAAAGGAAGTCTGATTGATGAATTTGCAAAAGAAATTGGTTGCAGTTGCATCGGCTGCGGTACTGGCAATGACAGGTCTGGGAACCTCTTCCCTGGCGGTTTTGCAAGCACCATTACAGGCCTCTGCGGCAGCGGATACCAACAATGATGACTGGCTGCATGCCGTTGGAAGCCGTCTGTATGACAAGGATGGAAATGAGGTATGGTTGACCGGTGCCAACTGGTTTGGATTTAACTGTTCGGAGAACTGCGCACACTATTTATGGAGCGCAGATATTGATGATATGCTGTCTTCCATTGCGGATCACGGGATCAATGTCATTCGTTTTCCGATTTCTTCTGAACTGTTGATTTCCTGGATGAATGGAACACCGAATGCAGTATCCAGCGTATCGGCAAACAATGACCCCTATTATTCCATCAATAAGGATTTCTGCAATGCAGATGGTTCTATTAAAAATAGTATGGAAATCTTTGACATCATCATGCAGAAGTGTAAGGAGTATGGATTAAAGGCGTTTATCGATATTCACAGCCCGCATGCCGATAACTCCGGTCACAACTACAACCTTTGGTACGGCAAGAAAACCGCAGACGGCACGATGGTTACCACCGATTTGTGGATTGATTCTCTGGTATGGCAGATAAGTATAAGAACGATGATACACTGCTTGCGTATGACCTGAAAAATGAACCGCACGGAAAAGGACAGGAAGGCAGCACCGCTGCCAAGTGGGATGGTTCCAAAGATGAAAATAACTGGGCATATGCTGCAACCAAATGTGCCAATGCAATTTTGGAAGTCAATCCAAACGCTTTGATTTTGGTCGAAGGCGTTGAGCAACAGTGTAAGGATGGCATCAGTCCGGAAAAGGGCGTTGAATACTATTGGGGAATGCCGGAATCCAAGACAGATTCCCCGTACTATCCGGCATGGTGGGGCGGTCAGCTCCGTGGTGTTCGGAAGTATCCGATTCAGCCGGACAGCGGCA
>OIGD01003494.1_pt1 | contig 10480 bp, 10 predicted proteins | sample 1582211 | NCBI WGS metagenome assembly OIGD01 (sample SAMN04414078, study PRJEB24778) | human gut metagenome | material: faecal | host: Homo sapiens
ATGCATTTTTAACAAAATTTGTCTGTTATCCGTACGCGTCTGTACCAATTTAGAAGAGGAAGCATTCTGATCTTCGCGCTTACCGTGCTGTTTTTCTTTTCCGGTATGGCCGTCTTTCTTAAGACGATGCTGGATTCTCAGGTCTTCATCGAAAGCCGGAATGCCGAGTATGCCGTCGAAGCGGATTTGCTGCTTGCTTCCGGATTCGAGGCTTACGGAATGATATTCACCGAAGCTTTTCCGAAAACTGCGACGAGCGATACGCCGAAGAAAAGGGCTGCCGACGCGCTCAACAGCATCGGCAAAGTTGCTGTTAAGAATTTTGGTTCCAGTTCCTCGTCGTCTGTTCCTTTGGGCGTCTTTTACACGAATAAAAAAGACCTTTCAGAGGAAGATGTGGTCATTACACAGGACGGAATGGGCTGGCGCATTAAGACCAAGAAAGACTTAACCTTAACCTGGTATTTGGAGCTTGCCGACGGAACGAAGCTGACCCGGAAGGCCCCAGTGAATCTCTACATTCATGGAAGCTAGGCGCATATGCTGGTTACGAGTCAAGCATTGGCGGGGGAGCTCAAGCGTCAGCAGTTTCTAACGCAGTTTCGTCCTGCATCCTTGGCTCTGTAGAGCGCTGTGTCGGCCTCGGCAATCAGTTCGGGCAGTGTCTTTTCGCCCAGGAAGCGTGTAACTGAACTCACGCCGACCGAAATGGTGAGCGGCGTGCCGGATTCAATGCCGGGAATCGCAATGCCGGTTTCCCGCGAAATCTCGCGGACGCGGGCGCAGAGTCGATTGGCGACAAGCATGGCGGCTGCCTGTGCTCTTTGCCGCCGTAACGATAGACGGTGTCCTGCTTTGAAACATATCGTCGCAGCGTCTGAGTCGTAGCGTGCAGAATTCGGTCGCCGAACTGATGGCCGCAGCGGTCGTTGAGATTCTTGAAGAAGTCGATGTCGACCATGAGAACGGCGATGCCGTCATGAACCTGCGGAAGGTTGACAATCAATTCGTCGAGCCTCGCCCGGTTGTTGTCTAAATTGGTAAGGCTCCACAGTTTTTTGTAATTCTTATTTTTACTTCACTGGAAAACAGTTTCAGAGCTTCTGCTGTTCGTCTGATCCATATAGGGCAGGGTAAAGTATGGTAAGCAGTAAGCTTTGCTGCGATCCATCTTTTTTGAACTGTTCAGAAACGCCATGGCCCAGCCGATCCGTCAGGTCCTCTATCCCGAAGTTGACTTTAACGACACGCGCCCGTACGCCTTTGCTCTGACCTATGACAAGGTAAGGGAAGGAGCGGGGCACCTCGTGCTGCATTCGCACAAAACAGGACTTATCGGCATGCAGGTCTCAGGCGGGTACTTCGGCGTGGAACTTGCAAGCGAGCACATGGCCGTACCCGTTAACACCGCGGTATGGGTGCCGCCCGATGTGCCGCACTGCACGACACAGTGCCATTCGTGCACCTCGATCTGCCTTCACGTGGCGCCTGAAGTGGCAAAAGCGTTTTTGCCGGACCATCCGGTACGATGGGTGGTTAACAGCCTCACGCGCGAAATGATCCGGCACTTTGCCCGCGTCTGGCAGACAACGGAGCGCTCATTAACCGCAAGACGCCTGGCAAGCTTCATCGTGCAGGAACTCAAGGAGTCGCCGCTGGTGACGGACGATTTTGCGCGATATCGCTTTTCAGCTCGTCTATAACCCGGGCTGCGCCAAAACATTGGCTGAGTGGGCCGCCGTCTTTGCCGTGGGCGAAAAGACGCTTGCGCGCATTACCCTGAAGGAAACCGGTATGAGCTTTGCCCGCTGGGCGATGCACTTCAGACTGCTGCCTGCCATGCGGGCTCTTTTTGACGGCGTGTCGGTTGAAGAAGCGGCAGGTATTGCGGGCTTTCAGACGACCGCTGCCTTCATTAACGCTTTTACCCGTGTCTTCGGCGTGACGCCCGGCAAGTGGCGCGACACGGAGCAGGGAAACGGCCCCTGGCTCACACCCGCAACAAACCTTCCGCGGGACTAGTTTGTCCGTTTTCAATAATCGAATGTCCGTATTCGATTTAATGTTATTGTCCGGCGTTTCTTAGACTTTCTCCTTATACAGAACCCCGGGGATTTTGTGCCCGTGCGACCCGCCCGAAAGAGGCGGGCGACAAGGCAGAAGTCCCGGTTTTTCAGGAGAGAACTATGTTGTTTCACTCTGTTTCGCGCCGGTCGCTCCTGCAGGGCCTTGCGTTAAGCGGCCTTGCGGCGGCGCCGGTTTCAAAGGCTGTGAGCGCGGCGCTTGCGGACTACGAAAACTACAAGTGGTGCGCCTGCGTTATTAACTGCGGTCAGCGTTGCGCACTGCGCTGTTTTACCAAAAACGGCCAGGTGATCCGTATCGAAACGGATAACACCCAGCCCGATACGTTGGGGCCGCGTCAGCTGCGCGCCTGCCAGAGAGGCCGCTCCATGCGTGAGCGCCTCTATTGCCCGGACCGTCTGAAATTCCCGATGAAGCGCGTCGGTAAGCGCGGCGAAGGAAAGTTCGTGCGCATCTCCTGGGAAGAAGCCGTTGACACGATTGCCAAGGAATGGACCCGCATCCGCGATACCTACGGTAACGACGCCATCTATTGGCAGTACTGCTCCGGGCAGCAGTCCTTGGTGAGTTCCCGCCGCGCCTGGCAGCGCCTCATGAATCTGATGGGCGGGTTCCTGAAGTACTACGGGTCGTACTCCAACGCCCAGGGAGCGGCATCGTTTCCGCTTACCTACGGCGGCCGGCCGAGTTCGCTTCCTTCGGAAATCGCCAATGCCGAGCTTTATGTGCTTTTCGGCAACAACCCGTCGGTGACGCGTCCCTCGGGCGGCGGCAAGGGCTTTCAGATTGATGCGGCTTTTGCCAAACACAAACCCCGCATGATCGTGATCGATCCGTGCTTCACGGATACCTGCACGAGCCGTGCGGACCAGTGGGTCCCGATCCGTCCGGGCACGGACGCTGCGCTTGTGGGGGCCCTCGCGTATGAATTCATCACCAAGAACTGGGTTGATCAGGCCTTCCTTGACACGTACTGTGTGGGCTACGACGAAAAGACGCTCCCCGCGTCCGCTCCCAAAGGCAGCGACTACAAGTCCTATATCCTGGGTAAAGGGCCTGATAAGACCGCAAAGACCCCGCAGTGGGCTTCCAAAATCACGGGGATTCCGGCTGACGTGATCACGGATCTCGCCCGCCAGATGGCGACCACCAAGCCCCTCTTTGTCTCGCAGGGCTGGGGTCTGCAGCGTCAGGCCAACGGCGAAGAAACGTGCCGTGCGATTGCGATGGTGCCGATTCTTTTGGGCCAGGTGGGCTTGTCCGGCACGAGCACCGGTGCTCACGAAGGCAACACGAGCTTCCCGGCGGTTTACCTTCCGGTGGGCAAAAACCCCGTGAAGGCAACGATTCCCGTATACCTCTGGACCGACGCCATCCTGCGCGGCAAGGAAATGACGCGTCAGACGGACGCCTTAAAGGGAGTGGAAAAGCTCACGGCCGACATCAAGATGATTGTGAACTCCGGCGGCAACACGATGATCAACCAGCACGGCGACTGCAACTGGACCGATAAAGTCCTGCAGGACACCAAAAAGTGCGAATTTATCGTGGTCTGCGACAACATGATGACGCCTTCGTGCCGGTACGCGGACATTCTGCTTCCGGATACCCTGGGACCTGAAACCGACGACATGGCCTGCCAGGGGGGCTCCCACGGTGACGTCGCGGCGATGCTTGCCATTCAGAAGGCCGTTGAACCGCAGTTTGAGCAGAAGACTTCCTGGGAAATCTGCCGCTTAATTGCGGCAAAACTCGGGCTTGAAGAGAAGTTCACCGAAGGCAAAACTCAGATGGAGTGGGTGCGCTGGTGCTACGAAGAGACCCGCAAGAAGGTGCCGGAACTGCCCGCGTTTGAGGCGTTCTGGAAAGCCGGTGTTGCCAAGGTCTGGAACTACCGTAAGGACCCGATTGCGCTTGAAGCCTTCCGTAAGGATCCTGAAAAGAACAAACTGAAGACCCCCTCCGGAAAGATCGAGATCTACTCCGAGCGCCTTGCGAAGGAAACGGCTGACTGGAAGCTTGCTGACGGCGACGTGATTTCGCCGATTCCAGTCTTCTGGCGTTCATGGGACATGCCGGGCGACACGCTTGCGAAGAAATATCCGCTGCAGTGCTTCGGTTTCCACGGGCACGGCCGCATTCACTCGACGTTCCACAATCTGCCCAAACTCCGTTATATGCATCCGGACATGGTGGTCATGAACCCTGTGGACGCCGATGCGCGCGGCGTCAAGGACGGTGACAAGGTCATGGTCTTTAATGACCGCGGCAGGCTGATGCTCCCGGCGCGTGTTACGCCGCGCATCATGCCGGGCGTGATCACAATCCCGCAGGGTGCATGGTTTGATCCGAAGGTGATTGACGGTAAGCGCGTGGACGTCGGCGGCTGCATTAATACGCTTACGGCACACCGCCCGAGCCCCTACGCCAAAGGTAACGCACAGCACAACATCCTCGTTGAAGTGCGTAAGGCTTAACCGGAAAAAGCGGAGAAATGAAAATGAGTCAGAAAGGTTTTTTCTTTGATCAGAGCCGCTGCACCGGGTGCCGTACGTGTTCGGTGGCGTGCGCGGATCTGCATTCAAGTCCCGTGGGCGAAGTTTTGCGCCGCGTGATTGAGTTTGAGGGCGGCAAGTGGACGCGTAACGCCGACGGTACGTGGCGTCAGAACGTCTTTGCCTACTATACCTCGATCGGGTGCAATCAGTGCGCTGATCCTGCGTGCGTGAAGGTCTGTCCCACAAAGGCGCACTTCAAACGCAAGGAAGACGGCCTTGTTGTGATCGACACCGCCAAATGCATCGGTTGCGGCATGTGCGCGGCGGCGTGCCCCTACGGCGTACCGCAGCTTGATAAGTCCGCCCGCAAGATGCGTAAGTGCGACGGGTGTGTCGCGAGAACCTCCAGGGGGCTCATGCCCGTCTGTGTGGAAAGCTGCCCGGAACGAGCGCTTGAGTTCGGAGACATTGAGGAACTCCGAAAGAAGCACGGGCGCGTGGACGCTGTGGCGCCGCTTCCCTCAGGCGACAAAACGAAGCCCAGCCTTGTGATTAAGCCCTGCGCAAGTGCCAAGCCCGCAGGAAGTCAGGAAGGTACCGCGCACCGCTTCTGATCGGTGGTGACGCGGTAAACTCAGGCCGGCGGAGAAAGACCGGCCTGAGAAGCTCGAAGAAAAGCATAAATTCAACATAATTTTTATGGTAGATCAGGTACAATTCTGTTAAGAAAACGAAATCTTGCGAGGAACGCCCCGGCCGAGCGCTGAAGCCGTATTAGGGTCGAAAAATCTCTTTACAAGCCGTAGCGCGCCATTACGAGATACCGGACCGCTCAGGGAAAGGGTGAGTAATGGCGCTTTCTTTTTTGCCTTGTCGAAGCAAAGCACTGAAAGCCCGGTTTTGCGCCGGGCTTTTTCCTGCCCGGCCTAAACCCAGATAAAGTCCGCGTGCCCAGTGGCGGGAAGCCACTTTTCGATAATGTCTTTAAACGCGATTTTGAGGCTTGCGGTGTTGACGCAAGGGTGCACGTCCACGTAAGGAAACTGCTCCAGTTCTTTGTCGACAAGGACCTTGACCTGATGATAGGTGTCGAACATGAGGCCCATGCAGGTAACGGCGCCGGGATAGGTGTGCAGGTACTCCTGCATTTTCTCGGGCTTACCGAAACTTAAGTGCCCGATGCCGAGCCTCTGCGAGAGGTCTTTGGAAGAGAATATTTTGTCGGCGGGCAGAAGGTAGAGACAGCAGAACTTCTTTTTGCCGCAGAGAAAGAGGTTTTTCATGCACACAGACCCCACCGCGGCCGCGATGCGCTTGCCTTCTTCCACGGTCATGATGGCGTCGTGCTCCTGCCGCTCGTAAGCTATCCCGAGTTCTTTGAGTTTGGCTTCAACACGTTTTTCGTCTTCGGTCATGGTGGTGTCCTTCGGCTGGATAAGGTGATCATAGCCTGCCTGCGGACGGCTTCAGACATGAGGAACCTGCAGCAGCCTGTTTGCTGGCCGCCCTCTCTGTCAAAATACTTCCTAATCGCCAATCAGGAGGGCACGGAGAAGATAAATGGGCATCCCGATTTTGATTACAACGAAGATTCCGTCAAGGTTCTGAAGTCTCCCAAAGGGACGACATTTGTGATCCCCAACACCGGAGGGACAAAGGCCTACGATGCAATCTACGGCTACTCGCTCGAGCATATCAAAGCTGTTCGGCCGAAACTGTCCTGGCTCACGCAGGCTCAGCTTGAGCACGACGACTATCTCTTTGAGAAAGGCAGGCAGCCGCACCGCTCCGAACGCTTTAAAACAAAGCACGAAAATTGGCGCGATTCCAGTAAACAAAATTTTGTCGTGTACAAAATTACAGGGGATCGTCCGACCGGAGAGGTCTACCAGGTATCGGGCGACCTGATCAAAGGCGAGCAAAGACGCGTAACTATCGTCGCTCGCTTTGAAATCCGGAAGTAATGCGGTCAAACCGGCTGCCTGTTTGTAAAACTGCCCCTCCCGGAAAGAATTCTCAAGGGCTCTTCCGGCAATACGGACTCAGAAGCAGGCAGTACGATCCACGATTATGCTGCCCAAGCGGCAGGGCTTGCCCGCGACAGAGAGTTTTTCGCTAAAATGCCGACCTCTGCCGTAATTATGGACAGAGTCGCCGAGTGACGAAATTGGTAGACGTAGCGGACTTAAAATCCGCAGCCTTTGGCGTACGGGTTCGATTCCCGTCTCGGCGACCACCTGCCTTCTGCAGATGGGCGAAAACCGCTTAAAGCCTGAAACGACGGCTTTCGGCGGTTTTTCTTTTCGACCGTCTTCGCTCTGATTCATTATCGCGTCTTCCGCTACAAGGGCGGCCGGCTGGAGTTTGTGCCGCTTACTGACCGGAAGACATCGCAGCCTCAGCCGGAAGAACTCAGGCGGAGCAAAAACACAGCAACCAAAAGCGCCGTTGCCAAGGTGGTGAATGTGGGCGACGAGCAGTACGTCATCCTCCCGAAAGGGTTTTGGGTCAGTACCGAAGAAGTCTGGATCGAAGCGCTTGCTGACGGCAGCCTTCTGATCCGGGAAAAACACGAAGCGCCGGAGGCCGGTTCTCCGGAGGATCGGGTAAGCAAAATCCGCTGAGCGGCGGGCATCAGGCCTTTGTGTCGCAGGCGTTGCCTCAGAAAAAAAGGGGCGGACTGAAATTTTGAATTTACGGCTCTGTCCGATAAAAGGAGTTGCAGAAAACGAAAGCTCGGATTGATCTCCGACCCGGCCTAATGCCTGGGCTCAGCGTAGGGCGGTTGATCCCTACGGGCCGCAGAGCGCCGTTTTGAAACCTCTGACTTCCAGGAGAAAATGAGGCGGATGACGGCGCTTTCTTTTTGCCCGCCGATCCGCCCCTGCTTCGCAACATATCCCGCAGCCCGTTATTTAAAGCGGTGAAACTCCCGCACCCACACATTCATCAAAACCGCTGCGGCCAAAAGCACTGCAAATGCCCAAAACTCAGCCCCCACCAGCGGCAGGAAAAAGACGTTGAGGGCGGTAAAGCCAAGGATAAGCGCCGCATGCGCGGCCTTGAGACTTAACATCGGGCGAGGCGCGCGCTGCGTGATTGACCGGATGCGCCGTATGACCAGCCCGTCGTAGACGGACGCAAGCATGATGACGGCGGCACAGGCTAAAAGCGCAAGCGAGGCTTTAAGCCGCATCAGCCCCGCGGCGAGCAGCCGTTCGGCCGCGGTAAGCCTTTCCAGAAGAAACCCGCGCACGGGCTCAAGGGAAAAGCCGGTTTCTGAGGCATTTTCCGTGAAGGCAATCACCCGGAGCTTCACTTCTGTGAAAACCGGCAGAGTATTTTCCGCGCCGAGATCACGGGCAAGCAGCCCGGCGGTCTCCGGGGACACACTGAGAATAAGCGCCGCCCAGGCGGCCGTAACGGCTGAAAACAAAAGACAAAACGTGCGCATGGCTTAGTCAATAAGAATCGGAATGCGGCCTTTGACGAGCTTTCCGCCCGCAAGCGCCGCGAAGAACTCGCAGTTGGGAAGTTTCCCCAGAGCGTCCGCGGGCACAAGTTCCTCGCGCGAGGAGGTGCGGCGGCGCGTGACGGCCGCGGTAAAGGTGAGGGCGTTGCCGTCCGCGGTGGAACTCACGCTGCTTTCGGCGTTGGCGATATACGTCCGCCCGAACGTTTCCGCGGCAAATTCCTGGGTGAAGCGGTCTTTGGTGCGAAGGGCAATCAGATTATTGAAGTTCCCGAGCGCCATGCGTGCGGCGGCCTCGCTTCCCAGGCGCGCCGCGAGGTCGCTTACGGTCTGCATGGCGCAGGTGGTTCTCACGCCGGCTTCCGCGCCTTTGTTTAAGAGTTCAATGAGAGGCCGGGCAATAACGTTGGAGCACTCATCCACAAAAAGCGCGATGCGCTCGCCGGTTTTACCGGTGCGGTAGCGCTCACCGGCCAAAGACGCGAGGTCCGCAGTGAGAATGGACCCAAGGGCTGACGCGAGCGTCGGGTCGGGGAGCGAATCGAGCGCTGCGTAGAGGATGCCTTTGGTGCGTGCAATGGCGGCAAGCGACACCACGGGCCGGGTATCGACGCGCAGGGACTGCGTGTCTTCTTCGGGCGTATCCTGAGGCGACAAAATGCGCCGCAGGGGCCCGGAGGTGAGCATTTCAAGAACCGGCATGAGGCTTGCGGTAATCTTGGCGTAGTGGTCCGGATCGTGGCGCATGACGGCCGCAGCCGCGTCAATCACGGGATGGCGCCTGCCTTCTTTTTCATAAAGCGCCAGAAGTTCCGTGATCACGGTTTCCCTTGACTTCATGGAAAGCGTGGCGGCTTCCGTAACCCGCGCGACGGATTCCGTGCCCAAAACGCGCGTGAGAGCGCGCAGTAAAAGCGCGCCCGGGCCGTCGGTGAGCGCGGCTTTCAGCGACGCTATCGTGGGTTTTTCCCCGAGAAAATCAAAAAGCGAGGCCACTGTGTGCACCGCCGACCAGGCAAAGGCCTTAAAGAGGCCTTCTTCGGTCATGACGGCGGTGAGACGCCCCGCGAGTTCCGAGGGCCGCGCATAGCTTGTGAGGGGATTTAAAAGAACGCCTTCGTGTTTGAGGGCCGGATCAAGAACAAGCGGCGCTTCGCGCCCCGCAAGCGCGGCGGCCTTAAAAAGCGCGTCTTTAAGCCTGCCGCTGTTTTTGGGATCAAGCACAATCACCGTGTCGCCCCGCAGGACCGATTCGGTAATGAGTGACGTGAGCAGCACGCCTTTTCCGGCCTGCGTCGTCCCCACGATGAGCGTTCCGCCTTCAAGCGTCTTTTCGGCCACGGTGAGGTCGGATTCCGTGAGGCTCACCCCGTGAATAAATCCCTGTCCGATCGTGTCGGGGTCTTTGATCGAGCGGCCCAGAAGGCGCCTGGTGATCCAGAGGGGCGGAATCAGACGCGCGGGGTCAATCTTTGATAGTTCATAGAGCTTCTGGCTGTGCTCGGGCTGCCAGAGAAAGCCGCGCCCGAACCAGATCCGGCCTTGTTCCAGCACCGGCCGCATGCGTCCGGCAAACGCCTTGCGGTTTTCAAGGTGCATCCCGCGGCCTGCCAGAGACGCCCGGGCTTTGAGAACGCTGTAAGCCTGGTGCCCGCGCACGGCCGCCATCCAAAAGGCTCCGGCGGCCGGAATCAGGGCGGCGGGATTAGTCATCATGACGGCTGCAGCCGTCAGGGTCCCCGCGGCGCTCCAGGCAAGAGCCGCTTTCATTTCGAGCGCATCGCGCCAGGTGTCGGCCGCGGTGCTTTCGTCGGCTCCGGTATTAAGTGTCCTCAGTCGTGACATGGTTTCTTTCCTGGTGAGTCATCAGTCTTACTTTGAGCGCTCAGTGCGCACAAAGTGTTCGATAAGGTCAACGAGCGTCATGGTCTTGAGTTTTGCGGGAAGTTTCTCCGGAAACGCGTCGGCCAAAACCGCTTCGTCGCGCTCTGTCACGGCGGGCTGTAGGAGCCGGGGAGGGATCTGCGGTTCTTCTTTGGCTTTGAGGGCCGCAGGCGTGAGGGGCTTCATGGCGTCGTTTACGAGTGTTTTTTCGTCGGTTAAAAGCGCAGTGTGCTGTTTCGTCACCGGTAAGCTCATGAAGCGCGCGGTGTTGAGAAGCACGCCGGCCGTGAGGCGGTCGGCTGACGCGTCGCGCCGCAGGGCAACGCCGCGGGGAAGGTTTTTTCTGCGGATTTCGGGCGGCACGGGACGGATGAGCCCTGAGGCCGTAAGCTCGGAGAGCCACAGACCGTAAGGAAGCGCAATGAAGGCAAGCGGCACAAAGACCGCCGTAAAGCGCGACCGTTGCGTAAAGCGGACGTCCGTTGTACCGAGGAGAAAAAAGGGCGCGGTTTCAGGGGCCGAGAGGAGCATCTCCCGCACG
>OIGD01003497.1_pt1 | contig 10475 bp, 14 predicted proteins | sample 1582211 | NCBI WGS metagenome assembly OIGD01 (sample SAMN04414078, study PRJEB24778) | human gut metagenome | material: faecal | host: Homo sapiens
TGTCGAACGCTGTCAGATAGTTCCCTCAACTGGAGAAGAGCATTGTTACAGATACAAGGTTCTCAGGAGGAAGATACGCACTGAAGACCATAGCATAGCTGGCATCCAGGATCAAGCAGGTGTAGATCGTGCGGCGTAAATTATACGAGCAGAACTAGTACAACACACGTAAAGAGTTCGACGAACTGAAGAAATAGCTGTAGAGACCATATAAGGTTAACATCATCAGCGAGTTCGACAGCTACCTTCAGGAATCCGACAGCGGAGACGACAATGTTAAGAGCAGATGAATAGGTATTTAAACTGAACGATTCAAGAGTTAAGGCACTGTCAACAGGTAAGCTGACTGTAGCTGCACTTGCATATACTATCAAACCTGGAGACTACATGATACTGTACAAGAATACAGTATATGCACTGACAGAAGACTAGTACTATGCCGCTCAACAGATGGACATGTAGAAGTATCTGACACAAGAAGCATTCTAGCAGGTACTCAAATAGGATATAGACAAGCTCGATACAGTAGACAGGAAAGCCGCATAGAGAATCAAGAACAGCAAGACCAATTGTTCCACCTGCCAGTACAACTCGTACAAGACTCAGCTGCTCAGAATCATGCAGAAGTATCCATGGCTGCTCAGCAAGTACAATCTTGTGAAGATAAAGCGCCAGATACGGCAATACCCATAGGTATCGTAGCCTGTTATATCGAAGGTAAGCGCTCTGTTCCCTACGTTCTTCCAGAAAGTTGAATACGACAGGAAACCGTGTCTTGACTGCGTGTAGAAGCACATAGGCATGGCGTACATAAAAGGATGCTAGGCGCAACAGGGCTATCCTGAGCATCTTGTACTTGCAGTAGCTAATTTGCAGGAAGCATACGAGGAATGCCCTAAGGACTGCTCCGCTATAAGAGAGATGCTGCTGTTCTGCATAGGAAAGACAAAGATCGAGAACAAGGCGTTTATTCCACTGGATAATCTCCTGTACCTTATATAGATAGCCAGACAGGAAACAAACATGTCGTAGGCTCTCGATAAGAACAAAGCGGATTAGTCTTTCGATCTGTAGCTCGATCAGCAGATGAAGCAGTAGCTTGCAGACATTCCTGTGCTTAAGAAGCTTGATATAATGAACTAGCTGAAGGCGCTCATTGCACTTGAGTACAGCAACAAAGACCACATATCTGTCAAGTATCAGGGATACATGGGCAGTCTTGCAGACATGATCCTGCCGTTCTCTGTAAAGGTCAGCAATCTGCTCAGGAACAGGCGCCTTATGTTCAAGGCGTGTCCGTAGTTAGTGCGTCAGACTGAGTATGATTGCAAAGATTTACAGGAAGCGTTGAAGAGTCCGATGGCGAAAAAGGACTGATCTACTACAGAATATCAAATTCCATGCCGTAGATGCACATTGTTCCGCTGTTGCTTGTATCGGACTGTGATTCAGAGCTCTAACTGTAGCTTATGCTGTAGCTGGAGCTCTGTGACTATGAACCTGACAACGACTGCGAATATGACACAGAGTCAGAGCACGCTGTTCCTGTAGTGAACTAAAATGCAGTGGCCTATGCAGTGTTCAGATAGTTAAGAGCCTTAACAAGCGCTGCTACACCTGTCTTGATTCCATTTATAGCGTGCTATGCCTGAAAGTCGCTACGAACTCTGAGCTTTATACTGTTTGTTCGGAAATAAGCATAGTCATCCAGCATCGTGGAAGGATAATCCTACATGTCCACAGGATCTGCTATATGGCTGAATCTGTAATCAGGCTACTTATTGAAGTTTTTAGGCAGCTTCTATATTACAAAAACATTTGTATCTACGTTACAGGCGGAGGTTGCTTTGCATTCAATATCAACAGCCGCCTTATATCCTGACCGCTGATATCTTTTGACACTGAAGTGCAGAGTTATGTTCATTACTGCTCCGTAAATGTGACGCCGCCAATTGTAATTGGCAATTTGAAATTCTATTTAAGAAAAGCATTAAAGGCTTTATTATATTGTAAGCGCAAAGCAGCTGCTTTCAGTATAGTATGCTTATTTACCTGTTTATGCGGGCACGTTGGACAGCCCTTGATAGCGGCTGACGCAGCTGCCATAAGAGGGAAGGACTTTAAGTCCATATTGAGTAATTTTTGCTAATCAGGTGTTAAAAACATTTTGCGCTCCTTATGAGCTGGGCGCGTTCAACTGGAAAGAATAGAATGGGAACATTGAGTAAAGACTGTTACGCGTATCCTGCCAAGGAACTCTACCCTATACACACCAAATAGGCTGCGCTTAATTCTTACAAAGAGTTCTAGCACGATATTGATAAGTATTCAATTGACAGCATCAAGATGATTGCAGCCAATTTCATAAAAGCTGCGTCTGTACACGACATCAAATATCCTTGTGCACAGGCTGCGAAATCCAGACAGTGTGTAGACATATAGCTGGATAACGGCGCTGTAGTGTCTATGACCAAAATATAGAACTTGCAAGATGCGGATAAAGCTGTAGCCATGCTGGATCAGATCAGAGACAACATTGAGCTTAAATCTCTCAGAAAGGTTGCGAGGAATATTGTCAATGAATGTGAGAAACTCAGCCTGTATCCTACTGACAGCATAAAGCTTCATAAGTACGCTGGTTTTGGTCTTGGCAATGCCTAGTAGATGGCTGCATAGTTCCGCAAGCGCGGTACGCTTATGTTGTTGCCTGAAAGCATCAAATCATAGTTCTATCAGACATATAGAAACCTTGATCAGCAGGATGCATAGACCATGTACAAGCAATCTGCAGCTATTTGCGATATGCTGGATGGTATCGACAGACTGTATAAGCTCGAATCTCATTACGGTAACGAAATCAGTAAACCGTAGGATGTGTGCTTTTCGTAGACACTCGATACTATGATCAAGTAGGCTTCTGACTATCTCGGAGTCGAGTCGACATCTACCATTCTATCCAAAAAGGCTCTACTGCAGGACAAATAGAAAGTAGCCCGGTTCTTTGCTGATAAATACGGCGCGTAGATAAAAGATGACAATGATATGCTGAATAAGGTAGCGACACTGTCTTCAACCGGAATAAAAGCACTCATAAAGGAACTTGAATGAACCTATTCTAGCGCAAAGACTGTATGGTTCCTGTATATGCTCTTGCTGCTGTATCCAAGTTTCAGTAGTAGGCTGTAAACTGGGACCCTCTGGTACTGCGCGACGCATTTTAGGCTCAGTTCAACTGCAAACTGTCACAGCGCGGTTTTGACAAGCTGATGGCAGGTACGTCCATGCTAGGTACAAACCTGTTCACAGCATCCATATAGAGCTTTTTAGCCTGTACTGCAGCTTGTGCCAACAGAAGCATACAGTCATCACAGCTGAACTACGTATCTCTGAAAGAATGCTGTTGGTCTGTATTCGTGTATAAAGATATGATCGGATACAACTAGCAGGAATAGCAAGATCAGTTCGATCCGGATATAGTAATGTATATACAGGGCCTTATGGATATATAGGGTATATCCAAACTACCTTCATACATGTCCTTTGCCTAGCTGCCGACGTAGAGGATGGCGACTATATAGCAGGCTCTGGTAGGTGACGTCACGTCGTTCTAGGCCTACAACACAAGGCAGCTAAACTAGATGCAGGATATAAACGCCTACGTGATGCAGATGCAGGCAGATCTTGTATAGCAACTGAATCTGTTGGATCCTATTATACACTGAATTGTTCTCAAAGGAAAAAGTATGCATTTTCCTTTGAAAATAGCTAAAAAATGACCACTTTTTTGGCATAATAATATGGAGGAGCTTTTAGAGCTTTTCTGTGGGTGGATAAGTCCATCCAGTTTCACGGTGCTGTATTGAGGTCGACTTATGTTGACTGTCAGTACAGCGCCGTTCGAATTTGTGCCTATGTCGTTCCTGTTACCATGCTCAAAATTTTACTTAGTAGTCGTATATGCGGCAGCAGTTGTTGCTCGCTGCTAAAGTACAGCCTAAGTAAGTTTGAACTACGCTGTGAACAAGAAGCTGCTACGGCTTCAATCTGAAGACGGACCGATACATGTCCGTCGCTAGTATCCCACCAGAGAAAAGACTTGAACCGTCTGAAGCGACTCTCCGTAGTCACGTCGAAGTCGGCACCAGACTTATCAAGGCTTTTCCCGGAAGGATATAAGACATCGTTATCTGAGCATACAGTTGTTACAACTGTTGTAAACATATACTTATGCTGGTATGTGATCATATTTCCTGGTACTAGGTAATATGTACCAGGAAATCGAGAGATATACAGGTGAACAGTTCGGCAAGCAGTCGGCTGGATATGCCACACTCTTTTGTTTATGCGAATTCTGTTGTTCTTGTGCCTTGGTTCATTTTGATATTCAATAGACTTCGTATCAGTTACTGATACACTCACAGAACATATGAGACACATATGCGTGTCTATTGCCCCCAGCATACCTCCAGAGTGATACTCTGGAGGTTAACTTTAGGGCAATAAAAGTATTGAATATGTTGCCAATAGGTGACTATTACGTGAAATAGAAGTCGTTGCGACTTCGCATCAGTTTTGATGAATACCTCATCAAATGTATGACAGTATGCTGGCGACCCGCCAAGCCCAATCGAGGCACTTGGCTACAGCCAAGTGACCATCAAGTGGGCATCGGCGGAACGCCAGCATACTGCAATTAAGACGTTAAAGCCTGAATCTACAATCGTTACGATTGCTTGTGTACTGGCTAGGACAGTATATATGTTATAATTAGAAGGATCATGTTCGAAATTGATCCTTCCAATTTTAGAGGCGATGACTAGTTTATTTATTGAGAAAACAGATGTACACTAACACGTTACGTGTTACTTTACAGCATACAATGGACAACGTTGTATCGCGGTATGTTCTTACTCATGAAGCCTGCGTCGCGCGCAAAACTCTGCTGTCTATCGACGCAGACTTCAGCGCACCGACGCAGCTTCAGAACTAAGAACAGATCAGATCTGTAAATAAAGCTGAACTCGAGTCCGTTACGGATTCACAAATGTGTATTACTCAATGCGTGCTACACGACAATCCTGGTGCTGCCTGGAGCGCCTCCGAGCAGCACCCAGGATTCAGAGCTTATACCCCAACACAGCTAAAGCTTTCTCAAGCTAAGCTATAAACTTGGCATCAGGAACAACAGAATTCGCAACCCCTCCAAGCCCGTCCCACTGTCCTGCAAGACGCTGTTTAACAGCCTATCTTATCCGCACACCAAGATCCTACAGAACCAGTTTGAGCTATTGGCTCTGCACATGGAAGCCTTTCTGCTCCCATCTGACCCAAATAGGGTACCACCTTGCAAACCGCTTGCATGCGGCAGGCAGAGGATATACAGTATCCCTTCTTCCCTGTTTTCCGCGCAACACAACGTTGCCGTTTATTGACTAGAGTCTTCTGACCTAGTCAAAAGTGAACTTAGCGTGACTCATAGACTAGTACTGCGTTGCTTCTTTTTTTAGCCTATAGTCATTGTTACTGTCAAGTTTAATAACTTTCATATACATCCTCCTATGGGTCTATTACAACAGGGTGACTGGAAACAGCCTACACGAACTGACTGAACTAGGATCTTGGACTGAAGTTCTGATACTAAGTGGCCAGCACAGAAGTATCGAACTTCTAGCCCAGCACAGGAAATATTCCGAACTTATGCCATAAGGCTGAGCAGGCAAAGTTGACGGCATGTGCAAAGTCATCAGGCACGCCGGGTTTCTTGCCTATGAAGACAACTGTCCTGTTACCTATATATGCTCTTGGATCCTACTTAAGCGCAAGGAAGTCATAGGCAAGCTAAGTCTTATCCTATACATTGAACTTCATTATACGTACGGACGTGTCTTTCAGTGCCTGCACAATAAGAGCAAGGCTTCTGGACTTGTCTATTGTGTAGTTATAATAGTCAGCCTGCTGCTGAGCTTTGTCGTAGCTTATGATGTCGCCTTTCTTAGGTCCGGTATATGTGAACGGAACAGGATACGTACTTGTGAGCAGCAATCCTCGCTGCTTCATGATCTACATGCGCACAAAACCCGCACCGCCATTATCGTGTGCAAATATATCAGGATGCAGAATATCTATCCATTGCATCAGCTACTAGGCCTGCTATGTCGGCGTCGTTCCTTTAGGGTATCTCTTGCCGAACAATATATCTATGCGGTCTGTATCCGTTCGCAACCCTGCTACACACGCAGTTGTGAACGACTATGATACAGCGCCCCCTCCGTCCCAGTCTACACCTATGGCTATGCATCTGTACATGTGCCTGATACCGAGTATATCCTGTACTGAAGCGATGTTGTAGTTATGTTGGGCTGCAACAAGATCACGCAATGTCAGAGGATTGACTGACTAGTCATACGGCCAGCCGAAAACTTCATTGTATACACGCAGCTTGGAATAACTGTCGACTTTAGCCAGAAGATCGTACCATTTTCTAGGTTCATTGGTAGCCTAATCGATTGTAAGGTGCAGCGGATGTATCGGCTGCCCTATATGGTAGCCTGGGAAAGTGAACTGCCTCTAAGGGACGGCATGTACGAAGCCTCCGTTATGCGGAAACACAGTGCGTCCGCACCTGGAACACACAAGGCCGTTCTTTCCGAGCATTCCAAGAAGATCGTGCTATGGATTGGGTATATTGAAATGGTTGCAGTGTGTGCACCTTATTATCCACTATGCCTGTGATGACTTATCCCACAGGATACCGCAAGTAGTATCTGTCGTAGTCGGAGTACCTGCATACATGGAATACCCGTGCCTAAGGTTGGCCGACATAACCTCACGTATGACAGGCACGAAACTGAAATCCACGTCGGCAAGCTCGTCGATAACTATCTGTGAGCATCCTGACAGACCTCGCAAAGCATCTGCGTTGGCATAAGCGGTGCCCAGATACATGAACGAGCCGACATTGAACTGCTTCAGCAGAGTTTTGCTGAGCTACACTTTTTTGATAAGAGATCCGCATATCGGACTGGATTCAAGCAGAGGTTTCAGAATGGTAGTGTGATATCGTGTCCTCTGTTCATCTCTGGGCTCGATATGAAGTATGTCATAAAACGGTATCAGACTGGAACGCAGTACAGACGACTAGGCTATCTGATAGGTCTTGCCGACCTGTCGTCCAGTCATCCATACCTGCTATCTTGGATATACAGTGTTGAACATAGGTGCGAACTGGTAGTGCAGATCCAATGTCAGAGGTTTCCCCTTAAGAGAGAAGATACTCAACAGCGGAATGAACGTCCTCAGTTTGTCCTGTGCAATAGCATTCAAACACGATTTAACAGCATCAATAAGAGTCATAGTAACTCAAACATAAAACAGAAAGGAAAAACGAAAATGAAAAGAGAACGGACACCGGAACCAGACGCAGAACTCGTAACAGTAATCAAGTGCGCACCCGACAATGGGGCTTGCGTCACAAAAATCGTCAGCGTACATAAGGCTGCAGTCAATCGGAGCTCGAGAGCTGGCGCACGTAAAGCTGTACTGGATATAGTTAAAAGCCTGAAACTGAACCATGCCAAAGTCCAGCTGGATTCGGCTGCTTATTTCGATGAAGACATTTTCAGAGTCCGAATCTGGAAAGAGAAAGCAACAGCAGATGCGTGGGATAAGACTGTAATCTACTGGCTCGAGACGATGCCTCTTATAAAGCCGGTCAGGAACAAGCTTGCCAAACTGGGATTCAACCTGGACTGAGATGTTACAACAATAATAACCAGCAGACAAGAGGAAATAAAAGATGAAACAAAACAAGCATGTGTTTATAATACTGAGCTCAGGCATATTCCACACGTATGTCGAAGCTGCATTTGATAGTGAGCTGTTGGCAATTGCGTACATGCAGAAACGTCTTGATGCTGTGCGAGCAAAGCACAAACGAGGATATGGTGGCAGATGGCTTACTGAACCTGACGGGTCGAGAACTGTCACGCTCAGGATGTACAATCAGCCACACATCCAGCTGAATCTGCAGAAGCTCACTGTACAAACCCATATGTAACCAACACATACACGAAGTAACTGAAAGGAAAGACCCATGACAAAAATTAAGAAATGCGCATACATTGTACTGAGAGATGACAGTTTTTTTGACTGTATGTCAGGAATAGAAGCGGTGTTCGATACGCTCGACGCAGCTAAGGACTACATACAGCACAGGATCGATTCGTACAAGTTGAAACACAGGCGAGGATGTGGCAGCAAATGGAACACTAAGGTGCCGCTGAATAAAGAATGCGAAGCCGAAATACGTGAAGGTAACGGATATTGGTACACACTGTATGTAGAGAAATTCATCATGCACAGCAAAGAAGATATAAAGGTGCTGGAATGATCGTTATCAGTCGTCTTTATGTCTCCGGACTTCCTTTAGATAAACTCGAGCAACTGGCAGATGAAATCAGCCATAAAGACTTCACAGACGGCTGTGTCTTTGCATGCTCGGTGCACAAGGAAGCTGCGATACTGTACATAGATACCTTTGAAGGCGTCGCTACCGACCAGATGGACGACGATCTCAACGAGATCGGCAGACTTGCACTTGACTATGGATGTCGTATCTCAGGTAAGATATTCCAGTACGGTGACTTCGCTATATGGTCCGGAAACTTCAATGATGTGAATGAGATCGAATGGGTTGACATGACGCTGTTCATGGAACTGCCCACACACGAGCTCAGAAAACTTGCAACATATGTAGGTGCTGACAATGTCGTACAAGCTCAACACAAATGTTAAGCCGCTTACTGCTGCACAGGAAAAAGAGGCATTCGAAAACTTCCACTCGCAGGACACAAAGAAAAGTGATGCCGCCCTGCTGCTTTCGGCAAATTCAAAACTGATTTTTAAATTAGCGCAGGAATTCAAGCACCATCCCATTCCTTTCGACGATCTCATAGCCGAAGGCTGCGTAGGTCTTATGGTAGCTGCAGGCAAGTTCGACATCAGCAGAGGTACGAGGTTCATCACATATGCAGCATGGTGGATCAAACAGCGGATGCGCAAAGCTGTGGAAACACAGAGCCGCACAGTAAGAGTACCAGCTAAAACACACGTAACCAAGTCCAGGCTCCTCAGGATGCAGGACCAGCTGCGAGATGAACTCGGTTATCAGCCGGACATCTATCAGTTGTCTGAGTACACGGGCATGCCTGAAACCAAGATCAAGACACTGTTGAACAGCCTTGGACATGGCGTGTCTGTAGATGCGGAATCAGAAGACACAGAAATGTCCAATCTCGAGAAGGCTCGTGTAGCCATAGCGGATGATCTCGGTGACCTGCTGGACGACTCTGAGCTGCTGGACGAGATGCGCAAGGCTTTCAAGAGGCTGCCAAAGCGAGATCAATTCGTACTTGGTATCAGGTATGGATTGGACGGAAGTGGTGTATCCACATTGGAAGAGGTGGCGCAGGAAGTCGGCAGGTGCAGAGAGCGTTGCAGACAGTTGCAGGATGAAGCGCTTAAGAAGCTCCGCAGAGAAATCAGAAAACGAACAAGTTGAGGCACTATGAAAAACGTATATACGGTATGTGTCAGCAAACCGGGCAAAAGTCTGATGCGTTCTGTCACATGTTCTACAGCGAGCCTTGCCAGCTATTACATGCTGTACATGGTCGAGCAATACAATAAGGAACACAAAGACGTGTCGATCAATGCTATGGAAGGTCCTGACGGCAATATCGACGAAGTGCGTATTGCGGATAAGGATGGCAAGCAGATAGCCTGGATCTTCATTGTTGAAGTTCCTGTACACGCAAAGAAATCGGATACAGCCAAACTCGGTATGGCTCCCATATTGAAGTGGCTGGAATAAAACTCAAATCAAAATCTAAAATGTCTTCAAAGTAAATGAGAATGACGGTGGGCAGCTATTAAAAGGAGACGCTATGACAAAGTCAGCCTTGAAATTCCTCACCCGCATTCACGTAGCCCCCTAGGAACGCCTTATAAGGCAGAATACGTTTGCCACGTAGAGAACACAGTAGCGCAAGCGTAAGCCCACGGCTAAGGTAAGACCGACACAGGGTGTAAGCCGATAACCGGCACACCTATTGCAAGAAGACATCATCAAGTTCCTTCGTAAGCTGCTATATATAGTCACAGGTATTGTCTGTACACCCGAAGGCAACAAGCTGATGCATAATCTGACATCAGAAGCATCCAGGTATTGCGGAAGACAAGTCACTGAAGATGAAATATACAGCTCCGAATGGAGTAAACCGAACAAAGTAATAAAAGTTTATAACTGTAAAAAGGAGAATAAAATGAAACGTTGGATTCCAGCGCGAAAAGCAGTGCTTCTCCTGCTGTTGGCTGAGTTCGCCCTTCTGCCCCGCCGGAACCGCCTGCTCGCCCGCTACAACATCTTCGGCCGGAAAGATTCCGGTACGAGCCGTTAGACGCGGCCTCCGTTCTTC
>OIGD01003504.1_pt1 | contig 10455 bp, 8 predicted proteins | sample 1582211 | NCBI WGS metagenome assembly OIGD01 (sample SAMN04414078, study PRJEB24778) | human gut metagenome | material: faecal | host: Homo sapiens
GACTCTTCGTCATAGACCTGCTCGTCGAGCGGCGTGTCGGAGTCGATGACGTAGCTCATGAAGTCGCCGTACTGGTTCTGCATGTTGCCGTAGGCGCCTTTATAGAAGTAGTTGACCATCGCGGGCGTCAGCTTGTGCGTGCCGACGGTGGCAGCCGTGGTGTGGGAAGCGAAGAAGCCGCTCGTCAGCATGGAGCTTCCTCCCTGTGAGATAAACGGGATGGTAACGCCTGTAAAAGGAATTAAATTACAAGATCCAAAAATATTCAACCCCATCTGCACCACAAACATTGCAACAACCCCAAGAATCATCGTGGTATGGAAGTAACTCCGAGGCTTATTGATCATACAAGTCAGGAGCATACTCATAATGATGAAAATAACCAATAGTGCAATCAGGAATCCCCATTCCTCACAAATGGTAGAAAATACAATATCCGTATCCGAAGCAGCTACTTGATAAAGGCTTCCGTTTCCAGGACCTTTTCCAAACAAACCGCCTTCTGCAATTGCCATCAAGGCACGGCACTGCTGATAGCCGTTTCCATCCATTTCATCCCAAATATCAACAGACAGTCGATCCTGTACATAGCCCGGTGCATACCGAAAAGCTGCTACGCCCACTACTGCTGCTGCAACCAAGATGCCAATTAATGTCTTCTTGGAAAATTTGGCCCGTGGATAACAAATCCGGCAAAGTACAGCGCATCCATAAGCTGCGGCAAAAGTCGGTAAGCTTCCAAGGTCTCTGCACCACCACTGCAAAACAAAAATTGCCAAAGCGGCAATGGTCAGCGCAATGATTTCAGGTGATACATAGAAAAACAGAATTTTCTTTTTTTCATGCTGTTCCATAATGGAAGTGGCACACATCAGCACAAAAACCGGCTTCATAAATTCAGACGGCTGAATGCTAATAGGGCCAATGTTGATCCACATGCTGCGGCTTCCGGTTAAAAACAGAATGGAGAGCATGATTACGCCCAAAATCGGATAAAGATATTTCTTCTTAGAAGCAATCCAGTCATGATTTTTGGCAAGCAGGAACCCTGCCTGACAGCATCCCAGTGCCAGAATACAGGTAATATAATGCTTTGCCGCAAATCCAACGCCTCCAAAGCAGGACTGGAAAATCACACTGACATTCATTAAAAGCAGCAGCAGAAAATCCAATGTATACGTCATTTGCCGGTAGCAAAACCGCAAAATGATTGTATACAAGAAATCCAGTCCCAAAACTGCAACCGTCAGCGGCAGCAAATCCGAAGGAGCGGTATAATTCCCACGAAAGAAGATTGCTGCCAACATAATCAAGTGCGTCAGACAAACCAATGTTGTTACGCCACCGTATCGTAGTCCATTTTTATACACCGTATCGTCCTCCTCTTCTTTTTGATTTGAGAATGGTTGCCTTATTGCCAAACTGAATTTCATCTTGCGGCCGCAGTTTTACCTGTTTGGTAATGCGGTGCCCATTCACATACGTTCCGGATTTTGAATTCAAATCCCGCACACTCCAAACACCATTGGATACATATAAAATAGCATGGTACCGAGAAACAGACATATCATTGAGTCGAATGTCGGCTGATCCATGCCGTCCGATCAAAATTTCATCTGCTTCTAACGGATAGACCACCCTTGCAGAACAATCAAAGAGTTCCATCTCTGCACTCACTTTCAGCCACCGCAGCTGTTCAATCTGCTTTTCTTTTTTGGCAACATGATAAATGTACAGCACACAAAGAAAAACAAACAATACCACAACAGCACTGACTATAATGGAAAAGGTCATAAATTGCTGGAGCGTTTCTAATGTATGGTGCAATGCCATGAAGTCTCCACCTCCTTTTTTCATGAATGGCTTCTCCTATCATAATATATTTTGAGAAAAGATGCAACTTTTTTCTCGTTTTTTGTCAAAGTCAATTGGTTCTTCGATTTGTTTTTTAAGCAATTTCGTGGATATTTCGAAACAAAATCCTTGTAAAAACAAGGTTAAAGTAAGATGAAAAAGAATTTTGTGAAAAATCGCACAAAATTGCTATTTCCTCTTGATAAAAATATAGATATATGTTATAATACCATTAAACAGCAATGCATGGTTTCCATGGATTGTAAAAAGGAGGAACTCAAATTGAAAATTACAATTACAGCTAAAAAAATGCAAATCCCACAAAACTTTACAGAATATGCAGAAAAGCGACTCGCTGCAAAGCTTGACCGGTTCTTCGGAGAAGATGCTGATGCCAAGATTACGATGGCAGAGGTAAAAAGTGAAATCGTCATCGAATTGACTGTAAAGTATAACAATATGATTTACCGTGCGGAGCAGTCCGCTGCGGATAAGGAAGATGCACTGGATGCTTCCATCGATAAAATCATTCGTCAGATTCGGCGCAACAAAACTCGAGTAGAAAAGCGCCTGAAGGATACCGCCTTTAAGGATCTTGCAGTGGCTGCTGCACCGGATGCAGAGCCGGAAGCAGCAGTAGAAGCTGCCGTGCTGGTAGAAGCAGACTTGCCGCCGCAGGCAGCCAGCGCACCCGCTGCGCTCATAATACCAACGGCCTTCAAGAAGGAGCGGCGAGAAATGGCGTTCTTCATAATAAGTTCTCCTTACCTATCATCATATCGGCGGTCCTTCATCCCTGACCGCTCTTGTTGGCCTTATTATAGAAAACTTCTTTCATTTTGTCCATCGGTCGCATACACAATTTTCAGAAAGTTTTCTTGTCTATTCCGCACAAATATCTGGGATACCAGCCAGGTTTTGGCCACTTTCACTAGTTTTACCGCCAGTTGTAGCCGTTTTGTAATCATTTCTGCGTAGTTTGTCATTTTCGGTTTGAAAATCATTTTCGTTCTTCTTCCGCAGTTTTGAAATTTATTTTCAGTAATAAGTCCTACTTTTCCTCGTTTTTTAGATGCTCTGCACAGCTTTTTCTTCCGAATTATGGTGAAAGGCACACTTGTCAAGCGGCAAAACTTCTTTTATACTTTTTATAAAGACACCTCCTTCCCTGTGCAGCGGAAGGGGCAAAAGAAGGTATAAGGAATAGTGCGGGCATTGCGGCCCGCTCGAAGGAGCTTGACCATGGGTACAAATTTTTGGGAATTGCTGCATCAACGACAGGACCAGCTGACCAGATCCGGCCACGCGGTCGCCGACTACCTGCTGCAGCATGCGGACGAAGCGCAGTATCTCTCCATTTCCTCGCTGGCCCGGGAATGCAATGTCGCCGAGGCGACAGTGTTCCGGTTCTGCCGGGCTTTGGGGTTCGACGGCTACCATGAGATGCGCATTGCGCTGGCGCAGGCCAATGCCACCGGCACACCCTCCAGCCAGAGGGAGCTGCAGCCCGGTGCCACCACCGCAGAACTTTGCGAGCACGCATACGCCCGCTTTCTCACCGCCATCAACGGCACCCAAAACGCCCTCTCTACCGAGGCCGTGGACGAGGCCGTACACCTGATGCAGGAGGCCAGGCAGGTGTTCTGCCTCGGACAGGGCGGCAGTATGCTCCTGGCAAACGACATCTGCGCCCGCTTCGCCAGCCTTTCCACCAAGTTCCGCACCGCAGGCGACAGCCATTTACAGCTGCTGACTGCCAGTCTGATGAACGAGGCCGACGTTGTGCTCTTCGTTTCCTACTCCGGCGCGACCCGCGACATGATGGAGACACTGCGCACCGCCAAGGCCGCCGGGGCAAAAATCATCCTGCTGACCCATTACGAGGACTCCCCCGGCGCATTGCTCGCAGATGTCGTCCTTCTCTGCGGCGCACAGGAAAGCCCGCTGGACTCCGGCAGCATCCCCATCAAGGCAGCATTCCTCTATGTAGGCGAAGTTCTGGTGCTGCGGTATATGCTGGATGACCCTGCCCATAGCAACACCGCGCAGGACCTCACTAGCGAGGCTCTGACCGTGAAAATGCTGTAAAAAGTTCTTTTCCATGTACTGCTAAAATTGCCTGGAACGATAGGAGAAGGTCGTTCCGGGCAGTTTTTTGTGTTATGCAATAAAAATGACTGCAGCACGCCCGTTGACTCATCTGATTCAAGGCATTATAATCGACGTATGGCAAAGTTTGTCGAAGAGCAGGAGCGAAAAAAGTATGGATCATAGTCACCACGATCGCACCTACAAAAAGAGCCGCTTTCAGCAGGAGCTGGAGCAGAGCGTCTCCCGTAAGCTGATCTCAAGCCTGCTGCTGGGATGTCTTTTGTTCTGCATTGCAATCGCTGTTGTGAATGCTCTCAGCCAGAACGCCCGGCGGGAAGACCATCTGGAGAGTGTCGCCTCCACCTTCCATGAGGTGTACAATAACACGTCCGCCTTTCTGCTGGACGCCGGACACACCGAGCTGTTCCTCTCCGAGCTGCGGAATGATCAGGACAACCTGCGTTATCTTATCAGCCATTACAACGTCTCGGCTCTTGTGGAGATACAGCTCATCCTTACCGACTCCAAGGGAAATGTTCGGTTCACGACCTTTTCGGAGGGAGAGATGAATCTCCACCGGCAGGAATTCAACGGCATCGCCGTGGACAACGCCTGCCATCTTATGCGGGCCGTCTACACCACGGTCTACCACTTCCGAGCCAACAGCTCAGAATACGTTATGTTACATCCGCTCTACCGGGATGGCGAATATCAGGGTGCTGCGGCAGTTTATCTGAATGAGAACGACTGGACAAAACTGTTCAGCCAGTACCAGTACGATGCGATCCTCACCAAATCCAACGGTGATGTCATTACCTGTTCAAACTCCTCCTTCCTCTCCCAGAAGAACGCTAACAAGTATCTGCCCGCCGATGCGGCGCAGTATGTGCGAGTGAACGGGAACCGCTATCTGCGCAGCAGCCGCTCGCTGGAAAACGGCACGGTGTTGGCTTACTCCTTCATCTACTCGCCCACGAATTACAGTTATCTCTTCGTGGGTCTGCTCCTGATCGTACTGCTGGGACTGAGTTGGGCAGCAATGTTCGTCCGTATCATGCACGCTATGACTGAGCAGATGGTAAAGTCGGTGGATACCCTCGTGCGGGAGATCCGCATCATCCGCAAGGAGGACCCTGATCACATCATCGAGATCGACACCGGCGATGAGATCGAGGAGATCGCCCGTCAGGTCAACAAGATGGTTCGCAGCATTCAGGAGCTGAGCCAGCGCAACATTGCTCTTGCCGAAGTGAACAACCGGATGGAGATGCAGAATCTTCAGGCGCAGATCAATCCCCACTTTATTTATAATACGCTGGACAATATCCGCTATCTTATCCCGACAGACCCCCAGCGAGCCCAGCAGCTGATTGGGCGGTTTATCGGCATCCTGCGCTACAGCATCAACAACACAAAGCACAATGTCCCTGTTAAAGATGATCTGAAATATCTGCAGGATTACCTTGTGATCCAGTCCACCCGCTTCGGTGCGAATTTCTCCTACGAGATCGACATCGACGACGCCTGCATGGAGTTCATCATCCCGAAGCTGCTTTTACAGCCCTTGCTGGAAAACAGCATCAAATATGGATTCCAGAAGAAGCCACGCATCCATATAAGGGTACGGGGCTGGCTGGGGGAGGATGCGCTCTATTTCACGGTAGAGGACAACGGCGGAGGCGTGGACGAGACAATGCTGGAACAGCTGCGTGACATCCTGCGCTCGGATGAAGTGAACATCGAGCACAATGGTCTGCAGAACATCAGCCGCCGCATCTGGCTGGGCTACGGCGGTGACAGCGGACTGACCATCGACAGCACCGAGGGCGAAGGCTTCACGGTGAAACTCAAGCTCCGGCTGGGAGGAATGTAAACCATGTATCGCGTTCTGCTTGTAGAAGATGAAGAGATCATCCGCAAGGGCATTCGCTACTCGGTACCGTGGGAGGAGTGCGGCTGCTCGGTGGTGGGCGAGGCAGAGAATGGGGCAGTAGGTGAAGAAAAGATTGCTGAACTGCAGCCTGACATCGTCATTACCGACATTACCATGCCGGTAAAAAACGGTCTTGAGATGATTGCCGACACCCGGGAGAAATTCAACTATATCGCCATCATCCTGACAGGCTACTCGGAGTTTGAGTACGCCCAGCAGGCTATCCGGAACGGCGTATCGGATTATCTGCTCAAACCCCTCGACATGGACGAGATGCGTACTGCGCTGGAGAAGGCTGTCCGCCTTGCGGGGGACAACCAGTATCTCCAACAGCGGGAGGACGAGGCAGAGGCCGTCCGCAGCCGGACAGCTCTGCCGCCATTAAGCGAAGATAAGGTCACTGACCCGCTGGTGCTGCGCATCGTAGCCTACCTGAAAGAGAATTACCGGAGCAAGATAACACTTGCTGACCTTCAGGAACAGTTCCACTACTCGGAACGGTACATCAACCAGAAGTTTCAGAAAGAGCTTGGCACAACGGTCATTGACTACCTCAACCGCTGCCGTATTCAGAACGCTCTGGAACTCATCCGGAAAGGAAAACTGCCCATCTCCCAAATCGGCTGGGAGTGCGGCATTGGTGAGTACAAATATTTTAACCACGTTTTCAAAAAATACATCGGCTGCTCGGTGCGGGAGTACCAGAGCACCTTGAAATAAGTGTCTATGAAAAAATACCGGACAGCCGCTGTTCGGTATTTTTTCCATTTGTTCTGCAATTTGAGTGTTATTTTTGTGCTAGAAGCATTAAAATGGGACTATCGAAAGGTTTCAGGTAAAAAATGGAGGTTTTTACTATGAAAAAGATTTCTCGTCGTTCGTTCCTGATGGCTACCGGTGTTATCGCAGCTTCTGCTGCTCTGAGCGCTTGCGGCGGCTCCTCCGCCAGCACTGCCGCTTCCACCAGCACCGCAGCTTCCGGTTCCACCGCAGCTGCAGGCGGCGAGGTCACCGGCGATAAGGTCGTGATCAACATCGGCCACATCAACGACGAGAGCGACTCCTGGCATCAGGGCGCTCTGAAGTTCAAGGAGTACTGCGAAGCAAACTCCAACGGCACCATCGAAGTCGATGTCTTCCCCAACAGCCAGCTGGGACCTGAGGTCGATATGATCCAGGGCATCCTGTCCGACAGCGGCACGGTGGACATCACCTTTACCGGCGAGTCCATGCAGACCTACCAGCCCGACCTGGGCATGATCGGCATGCCGTACCTGATCCAGAGCGACGAGCAGATGGAGAAGGTTCTGACCGGTGAAGTCGGTCAGGAGTTCGAGGGCCTGATGGAGGCCTGCGGCATGAAGTGCCTGGGCTACTTCACCCGTGGTCCCCGCTACATCACCTCCACCAAGAAGATCACCAGCGTTGCCGACTGCAACAATCTGGTCATCCGCACCCCCCAGTCCGCTATGACCGTGGCCGCTTTCCAGGCTCTGGGTGCAAAGCCCACCCCCATGGCACTGTCTGAGGTCTTTACCTCTCTGCAGCAGGGCACCATCGAGGCTCAGGAGAACCCGCTGGCCATGATCGAGACCCAGAGCTTCTACGAGGTCTGCCCCTACCTGATCCTGACCGCTCACCTGCGTGCATGGGTCTACATCGCAATGGGTCTGGCCCAGTACAATCGCCTGTCCGACAGCCAGAAGGCCGTTGTGGATCAGGCCGGTGCCGAGTGCCAGGCATACGAGCACGAGCTGTTCCTGGACAACGAGGAAAAGTACTACAACCAGCTGCAGGAGCAGGGCATGGAGTTCATCGAGGTCGATACTCAGGAGTTTGCTGATGCAATGGTCAGCGGCGTGCTGCCCATCCTGACCGACAGCCAGAAGAAGATCTACGACGCTATCGAAGCTCTGGCCTGATCGACTGACGATATAAGTTAAGTTGTTCCAACGGGGCAGGCTGACAAAACTTGCAGTCTGCCCCTTCTTTATCGTCCATACCCACCCTCAAGGAAAGAGAGGTCGAATCTTTTATGAAAAAAAGCCTGAATAAGTTCATCAAGGGCTACATGGAAGTGCTGTATGCGCTGAGCTCCGTTTTCTACATCGGTTTCTGCTTCTGCGTTCTGGTGCAGGTCATCAGCCGCAACTTCCTGCCCAATGCCCCCTCCTGGACTGAGGAGCTGGCCCGTTATTCCTTCATCTACATGGTGGCCTTTGGCGTCGGCCTGGCTGCTTTGAAGCATGAGTTCGTCAACGTTGAGTTCATGAGCGACTTTTTGAAAAAGAAGAGCCCCAAAGCGCTGAAGGTGCTGAACCTTGTCATCGAGTTCGCCATTCTGGCCATGTGTCTGGTCATTCTGGTGATGGCCGAGCCGAAGTACTGCTTCCCCGCCTTTGCGATGAACTCCACCGCCACCAACATCCCCATGAAATACATCTACTTCTCCCAGTTCCTCACCTTCGTCATCCTGCCGGTGAGCTACCTGCTGGACATCGTCCGCACTCTGGTGGGCTGGACCGAGAAGCCGGCTGCGTAAAGGAGGTCAAAACGCAATGGTTGCAGTTCTGTTTATTGTTTTCCTCGTCGCGCTGGCCATCGGCGTGCCCGTGGCGTTCAGTCTGGGCCTCGCTTCCGTGGCCTACATGCTGGGCTCCCACATCCAGATGATCAACTTCGCACAGTATTTCTTCAAGGGTCTGGACTCCTTCACCCTGCTGTGCATCCCCGGCTTTACCTTTGCCGGCAACCTGATGAATCAGGGCGGCATCTCCGATAAGCTGCTGGACTTTGCAGACGCACTGGTCGGCCACATCACCGGCGGTCTGGCTTATGCAAATGTTCTGGCATCCATGGTCTTTGCCGGCATCTCCGGCACGGCTCTGTCCGATACCGTCGCACTGGGCGGCGTCGAGATCCCCATGATGGTCAATCAGGGCTATGACGTGCCCTTCTCGGTCGCCATCACTGCCGCATCTTCCTGCCTGGGCCCCATCATTCCCCCGTCCGTGCCCATGATCATGGCCGCTACCATGACCGGCCTGTCCGTCTCCAAGATGTTCATGGCCGGCATCGTCCCCGGCCTGCTGCTGGGCCTCGGCATGTGCGCTACCTGCTACATCCTGTCGGTCAAGCGCCACTACCCCAAGCGTGATAAGGCTGCAAGCTGGTCTCACATCTGGCACGCAACCAAGGAAGCCATCTGGGCACTGATCATGGTGGCCATCATCCTGTTCGGCATCATGGGCGGTATCGTCACCCCGACCGAGGCTTCCATCATCTGCGTGGTCTACGGCCTGTTCGTCTCTGTGTTCATCTACCGCAAGATGGGCCCCAAGGAGATGTACGACTGCCTGAAGGACACCGTTTCTTCTGCTTCCGCCATCATGGCTCTGGTCGCCTTTGCAAACGTCTTTGCCTTCATCCTGACCAAGGAGCACATCCCCAGCATGATCGCTGACGCAATGCTGCGCCTGACCACCAACAAGTACCTGATCCTGCTGCTCATCAACCTGTTCCTGATCTTCGTGGGCATGTTCATGGAGACCATCGCCGCCATCCTGATCCTGTTCCCGACCCTGCTGGCTGTGGCTACCGCCGTGGGTGTTGACCCCATCCAGTTCGGTATCATCGTGGTCATGAACCTGGTCCTGGGCCTGTGCACTCCCCCTGTTGGCGTCTGCCTGTTCGCTGCAACCAACATCGGTTCCCGCTACGGCAAGTGCACCCTGTCCGACAGCGTGAAGGCTCTGGTCCCGCTGCTGATCGTCAACTTCGGCGTTCTGTTCCTGGTCACCTATGTGCCTGCCCTGACCGTTGGCGTCGCCAACCTGCTCATGGGCTGATCCCACCCCTAACGTTTCAGAGAAACTCTCTTACTTCGTCCGGAAGCGCCTGCGGTGAAAGCTGCAGGCGCTTTCTATTTTTAGCCGTCGTGATATGTTACATATTTCCGCTGTAAATCCGCAGAAATACGAAATAAAGCCGTTGTACAGGTCGTTTTTGTGGAAAAAAGAAAATATTTTCTTTTTTCAAAAAGCAATTTACTTTTCGTTTCGTCTGTGGTAATATGTTAGTGTCGGCACGGCCCGGAGCCATCCGCCCACCGTGCAGAAAGATCATCAAAATCTTTAAGACCGTTATCAGATTTTAGGAGGAAGATTTTATGAAGGGCGTTCAAATCGTTGAACCGAATAAACTGCAGATCGTTGATCTCGAGAAGCCTCAGATCGACAAAGAAAATAATGTCCTGGTCCGCATGGTCGCCGCCGGCATCTGCGGCTCCGACGTGGGCATCTACCACGGCACCAATGCTGCCGCCACCTATCCCCGCATCATCGGCCACGAGAACGTGGGCATCGTTGAGGAGATCGGCGAGGGCGTGACCCGCGTGAAGGTGGGCGACCGCGTCATCATCGATCAGGTCACCGCCTGCGGTCACTGCTACGCCTGCCGCAAGGGCCGTCCCAACGTCTGCGGCAACCTGAAGGTGCGCGGTGTGCACATCGACGGCGGCTACCGCGAGTACATGGCTGTGCCGGACCGCGACTGCTATCTGGTGCCTGAGATCCTGA
>OIGD01003510.1_pt1 | contig 10425 bp, 9 predicted proteins | sample 1582211 | NCBI WGS metagenome assembly OIGD01 (sample SAMN04414078, study PRJEB24778) | human gut metagenome | material: faecal | host: Homo sapiens
TACAGCTTTCTTAAGTTTGATATATATATTATTATTTTTCACCTCTATATCTTGAATCTCAAAACAGTCTTGATTATCTGAATCATAGGGATTTTTCTTTACCAAAAACTTTCTTATGTTATCTGCTACTTTTTGCATTTTCTTTCCGTTATGATACAATGTATAATTATAGATTTTTCCATCATCTTCCATTGTCATAGCTTTCATCTGCTCTGAGAGTTCACAATAGGTCTTTCCTATTGTTTGTGGTTTTCTTTCTACCTTTTTTCCAACATTGTAATTCCATTTATCACAAAATTCGTATCCATAATAAATACAGTCTCTTTTTAACTTTGCCGTTGTTGTAATAACTTGCTCGATATTGGAAGCATTTATACTTGATGATTTTGCATATTTTTTATAAAGTGCATCAATTCTCTTTTCAAGTTTTTTCCCTTTTGACAGAAACTTTTTTGAATTAACATATACCTTAAGCTTACAAACTGTATTCCCACATTTCAGCGTAATCACAGCCTCGCCCGCTTTCTTTGCTCGAATTACGCCTTTTTGAGAAACGGATACTACTTTTGAATTACTGCTTTTCCATTTTGGAATATGACCATTCGGGCATTTGGAAGCCTCTCTTCCTTTCTTGCCCTGATATGTGATAATTCCCTTGGTCAAATTCAAACTTTTTCCAACATTTAAGCATACACTGTTCAGTTGTATTTCCTCATACCCATATCTTTTTGCATAAATATTAATATTTATTTTGTCATTCTTTGCGCCTGCGTATGTAGGCACACTTAAAATCAATGATAAAAGTATGACACCTATAATGATTTTTGGGGACTTCATATATATTCAATCCTCCTTTTATTATTTATCTACGGAACATTCTCTCCAAATTGCATCTGAAAAATTGTCTTCTTGATTTGCAACAGATTGTTTTGCAAAATTACGTAAATTATATAACTTTAAATTATAATCGGTATTTCCTGTAAGCACTTCAGGAATTAACCATTGTAGCAAGAAGTTACTATTAGATGCATATCCCCTCAACAAAGCCTCTTCAGCTGCTTTAGTAGCAACAGTGTATCTCTTTGACATAAAGGTTATACTATCTTCATATATATTTACATCATATCCATAATCTTTTAAATCTGCCACTCTACACTTCCCGTTCAAAATCTTAGTCCGTACCGCCGCATGTTCATCTCCTGCATATATAGGTAATCTAGCACTCCCTTTTGGAATAACCGTCTGATGTGCATAAATATCCCCAATTTGATGAAATGCTAATCCCAGTATTTTTAATGAATTTATTTTATTAGACCGATTTGAAGTAACAGAAGTATCGTTTATACAATTCTCTATCGCACTCATTGTTTCACTTCTGTTTAAACTTCTTTCCTTATCATTGAAGCTTATATTTGAAAACTCTTGCCCATTTTTTATTTGTTTAGCTGCTAAATATACAAATCTCAATGATGCAACATAATTTGTATTTCTTCCGCCATTTAATGAGCCTATCTTTGCATACATCCTATCAGATCGATCCGGATATCCTGCATATGTCCTCAGCACGCTTAATTCATTGGAGGTAAGGTGCAGAATAGTATTCCCATATATTTCCGCATCTACCTGATGAACACCTTTTTCATCAAGTGTGCTTTCATTATGCCACATACCTTCTACTGTATCAGGTTCTTCAAAACTTTCTACCTCTCGATCATTCTGAATTGAAACAGAATTTTCGTCTATTTTGTTTTCACTTACTGTATTTTCAACTATCGTATTCCCACTTATCGTATTTTCACTCACAGATTTGTTTTGCTCTATCTGACAAAATGCATCATACATAGAAATAGCATATTCCAAATCTGGTAATCCACAGCCTTTCCGTTGCATTTCTTCAGTCTGCATCGCTGTCCGTCGCATAAGCTCTCTGATAAAAGACGCAGGCTTATCAGGATCAATGCCCCATAGTACACTTGCAACTCCCGTAACATGTGCTGCTGCAATACTTGTTCCGCCTACTGTCATAACTCCGCCATAGAAGCTTGTAGTATCAATTTTCTCCCCCGGTGCTACCAGTTCCATACAATCTGTATCAAACGAAGACAGTTCCCCCCTACTGTTCACTGAACCTACACTAATCACCTCACCATATGCTGCTGGATAGCAAGTGTTTCTTCCATTATTTCCCGCAGATGCAATCATCAGAATATCTGCTTCTGCTGCATCCCGCACTGCTCTATGCAAAATTTCTGAGTACTGTGACATACCAAAGCTCATATGAATAATATCTATATCATTATCAATACACCAGTAGATTGCTTGAATGACTCTGCTCATAGGGGCTTTATTATTACTGTCTAGTATTTTTACTGAATATAACTCACAATATGGGTTAATACCCTTAATTCCAAATTCCTTCTCCTTTGCCGCAATGATGCCTGCAATACCCGTCCCATGACCTGTTACATCTTCATAAAGTGGTACTACATATCCCTCATCTGCATAATTTTTTCTTTCTACAACATTTAACTCTTCCGTAAAGTCAATACCAGAATCAATAATTGCCACTTTAATTGGTTTAATATCCAGGCTTGTGATTTGCTCTGCATGTATCATTTTTAAATTCCAAACATCATCACAATCTCCATAATCATATTCAGTCAGCTCTATATTATTATAAGCTGCTTCCATCAGATAATCCGGCTCAACAATAGTACTATATTCTTTCCTCATCATTTTGATATCTTCTTTTGTTACCTCTTCAGTATCCGTAATCAGAATCGCCCGTCTGACAAGATCTCCTTCTTCTGATTGCGGCGCAATGTCATAACTTTCACAAAGTTTTTCACACTGCTGTTCCGTATGTACATCTATTACATATCCCTGTTCCTCATCTTCTACAGGTTTTCCTGTAACAGCACAGGTCATACATACGCTCATAATCAGCGCTATCAATAAACCATCTTTTTTCCCCATATTTTAGCCTCCATATTTAGTATGGCTATTTCACCTCAAACTCATATCTTAAACCATACTGCACATTTTTATCCTGAAATTGTCCTCTGCCCAAAATCGGATTCACTGTAGCAACATATTTTCCCGCCGGAAGCGGCCTCTTCAGCTTTCCATCTATAAAGCTGATTCCTTCCGGCTTACATTCTATTACCGAACTGTTCAGACTGTAATAACCCCTCATATAAACAAAATTTAAACTAGTACGTTTATCCTCTGTTGTATCTTCCTGTAACGGTCTCACATAAAAATTCACCGGTATTTTCTGCAGAGTTGGATTTTTCTGCGGAAGCAAATATGCCCACTCGGCATTGCCATATTTCAGCAAAGAATCTGCCGAGTCCGCACCACCATTAAAAAACAGACCACCTAATACCTGCTCCTTTGTGACAGACTCTTTCAGAGTAATCTTTGCATATTTTTTCTGTACATCCACACTTTGAATTTCCATATAGTTAGGATTGGTCGGATCAAACGGGTCTTTCTTGCTTAGAAATACTTGAATATTTTTTGCTACTTTACTCATTTTCCAACCATTTGTATAAAGAATATATCCGCTCACCATTCCATCGTCTTCAATGTAAATCACTGCATGATGCTCATCCGACCATAAATTACCGTAAGTGTCTCCTGTCGTTTTAGGTCTTCGCTCCACCTTCCTGTAGCCTGTACTCAATCCTTTTTTATCGCAGTACTCATATCCATAATAGATACAGTCACTCTTCAGTTTTGAAATAGTTGTGATCGCCGTCTCTATTGTTTGGTCATTTACATCTGCAGGATTTCCGTACTTTTTATAGAGTGCATCGATTCTTTTTTCAAGCTGTTTCCCTTTTCGCAGAAATTTTTTTGAATTTTTCTCCACAAGTACGTATAGTTTACACACGTTTGTACCACATTTCAGTGTGATAACTGCTTTCCCTGCCTTTTTTGCACGGATTACACCTTTTTTTGACACCGATACTACCTGTGGATTACTGCTTTTCCATTTTTGTTTATGTCCATTGGGGCATTTATGTACATACTTTCCATGGTCATAATATAAGATTATCTTTTTCGTCAGACTACAACTGTCTCCAACATTGGTCCGGAAATACGTCTTACCATCTCCCATACCCAGGTTATCCTCATATTCATTGATTCTTATCGAAATCTGATCCTCTTCTGACTTTTTTGTGCCCGCATATGTTGGAATACTTAAAATTATGGATATTAATATAATACCAATGATGCTCTGAATTTTTTTCATACCGGAACCCCCTTCATGTTATTCTTCTATTCTGTTGATTTTGGAATTTTACGACTGCCTCCCTCTCAGACATGAATCAATCCTCTAATGATTATCATTAGTATATCATATCTCCCATTATGCAACAAGTTATAATTGCAGCAACGCAAGGCAAACATGCATTTTGTTCATATTTTGTTTTTTTGACTTGTTTTTATGTAAATATATATTATATTTACTTTTCAAAATGTAATATTTTGTATTATTTATTTGTATTTTGTTTGCTTTATGTGGCATATCATAAATTATGTATTCTTTTTATTTCCAAATTTATTCTGTAAATTCCTCTTGTATTTCCATCGTTTTTTTTATATAATGTGGTGTAGTTGTTATTGATATAAAAATATCAATCTCAGTAAAATGAAGTTATGAAAAGTTTCAGAAAACAAGGAGGATATCATTATGGCACGTAAGATTAATGACGGATGTGTAGCTTGTGGCGCTTGTGAAGGTGCTTGCCCGGTTGGAGCAATCAGCATGGGAGACGGCAAATTCGAAATCGATGCATCTGTATGTATCGACTGTGGCGCTTGTGAAGGTGCTTGCCCAACAGGTTCTATCGAAGAAGCTTAATATCTGAGAGAATATGAGCGAATAAGCGAATAAATAAGAGGACTTCCGATGGAAGTCCTCTTATTTTTTATAGGATCATGATTTGAATGCCACCATATAACCCAAAGCATTTGTTAATTGTGTATTTATTTTGGTATAATACGCTGTCGCTGCTGTATTATAAGCCGTCAGTTCACTATTCTCTACGATCTTCTTAGCCGCTCCCTGTATCTGACCCAGTGACTCAACTGCTTTGTGCATTGAAGTATTTAACTCATGCAGGTTTTTGTTCATTTCATGCAGTTGTGAATATGCCACGTATTGATTTGTCTTGATATCTTCCATCGACTCCAGTACCTTCGATAACTGCGCAATAACCGTATTTTGCTTCAATTCCGCTTCATACAGATTATATGCACCATTTACTCCCGATAAAGAATCGCACCTTCCTGATTCAAGGTATTCATAGAATGATGCATATGCGATCAGATTTCTGTATTTCGGAAATACAACATTACAGCTTTCATAGGTCAACTTTGCCTCAATACATTTTTTCAAAGTGTTTTCCGCTTCCTGTACTTCTACATCCCATGTGTTTTGTATTTCCTGCCGCTGCGCCTTTCTCTTTTCTTCCAGTTCTTCATTTAGTGAAGCAATCTCTTCCTGTAATTTCTTTTTCCCGTTTTCTGCGTCAGAAATCTGCTGCTCAGCTTCCCGCTTTGCTTCTTCTGTCACATTTTGCTCGATCTTTGCCACAGCCAGTTCATACCTTGTTTCTTCCTTTTTCCAAGCATCATGCTTTACATTATATTCCCGTAATTTTGCAGCATTTTCTTCTTCAATTTTCTTTTTATGGAATATGTCAAATAAACCTGCCTTTTCAAGCTGCGGATAATCCGGTTCTTGCGGCTTTTCCGGATAATCTCCTGCCTTTTTCTCATTCAGGATCCGCTCATAATTAGATTTCCAAAGTTCATCGCTTTCTCCTTTTCCAATTATGTTTTCCTCTTTTTCAAGCTTTGTATGCTTCTCTTTGATCTGGCGTATATCATCTCTCAGATCTATCAATTGTTCCTTCGTTCTTGCATTTTCTTCTTGTACAAAATATAAACCGGGCATTCTTTTAGACAGAGAGCAGATATCAGTCTCTATCTGTATCAAATGATAAAGATATTGTTTCAAAAAGTCTGTATTTGCCTCGTCTATTGCTGCCATTTGTACGGCTTCTGTTTCTCTCAGCTCCTCTGCCTTTGAACTGATCCACTGGTCAACTTCTACAGCCAGTTCCGGCAAACGGGTTTCTTCTCGATAATCGTGCAGGAATGTAAATATACTATCTATAGACATTTTTTGCCAAATTATATTTATGATTTCTCCTCGACGTTTAGCTTCTTCAACTTTTTTATACCGCTCGTCATCGTCCGGTAAATCTGTATACTGATTTGTATATCTTTTGTCATCCAATAATTTTTTAATGACTTCTTCTTTCATGCCAAATGGTTCTTTAATATTTTGTCCACTATAATGGACATTATAATATTGTCTACACTCTTTGTCTATATTACTAAGATAAGCATGGAAAAGAATATCTTGAACGTATTCATTTTCGTAATAATAACCCGGTTTTTCAACCAGCTCAGCACTGCACCAGTCACAGCAAAAGTTCTTCTTTTTCCTGTATTCCATAATTTCGCTTACGACTTTTCCCCGCATTGTATAATACGAATATTTAGATTCAATATATTTTTCTACCTTCTCGCATCTTTCATTATTTATCCGTCCAGACATAGTATACTTATTTTCATAGCACACCCAGTGTGCCACGATTTCTCTTCCGCAATTAGGGCATACCGCCAGTATAACGGGATCGCATCGCTCAAATGTGATATTACATTCTTCCTCACCCATTCCCCATTTTGTACCATGCATTTCCTTTGTGAATCCTTTAAATCTTTCAATTCTCTCAGCCATGTTTCTGTTTCCTTTCCATCATAGGTATTCTTTCTATGCCTTGCCCTCTATATAGACTTACTGCTCATGCCACATTATAGATCTTTGAGATCACTGTTCCTACAAATGTGCCTGCTGTCTCCGCGATCATATTCAGTATTTTTGCTTCAGCTTGCTGTTCATCTTCCTTCAACAGCTTGTCTCCACGAATAGAACAATCATATGCATTTGCTCCATACTCATTTGACAGATGATTATGCTGTATCAGACCGGCTTCTATCAACTCTTTCAGCATTTCTTCAAATTGAGGCTGTTCCAGTTTTAAATCTTTATGGGATATATATTGATATTGACTGATCGTCTTCAGTAATATATATCTCTTCTTAGCAGAGGTACTCAGCTTATACCTATGCAGATCACAGGGATACCTCGTCCCGCTCAAAACGGCAAATCCGTTTTCTGTCTTTGTAATCCCCGGAATCTCCTTGTATCTGCGCTTGATAGTAGATTCTTTTACACTTACTTTCTCTACGAATTCCTCAAATGGAATATATTTTGCGTTTTTCTTATTCATATTTTCTCCCCTGTACCTTTACTTTTTATTCCTCCTATTTATCCTTCAAATCTCCAGTTACACATCATTTATTTCCCTATATTCTAGAGTTTATAACTCTAAAAGTCAAGGAATAATTATTATGCACGTATACTAGTTTAGAGGATATGTGGACTATGAAATATAATGAAAGAATACGTGAAATCAGAGAAGATCATTCTCTGACCCAACAGAAAATTGCAGACCTTCTGCATATAGGACAGCGTACCTATGCAGACTATGAGAGTGGCAAAACCAGAATTCCTGTAGACAGTCTTTTGGTTCTTGCCCGTTATTATAATGTGTCTGTAGATTATATTTCCGGTGCCAGCAATGTAAAAACAAAGTATCCGACAAAATAAAGGAATTTCTACAGATCTCTTTCTCTTCTATTTATTTGCATTTCATACAAATTGACATTTTCATTTGAATTTGAGCGAAAGTGTTTTTCGCTATCTTATTTGTTTTCATCCTTATGTGCTATTGCGCCGTAATATGGACGAATATTTCCCTTCAATGCAAGGTTTCTTATCGCAAATCATTTATTATATGCATACTTATTTGCCCCTCTTTATCTATATGGGCGAATACATGCCAAAGTAGTTTTATTAGTTTCGTCCACCCTTGCTCTTTTATCCGCTTTAGAGTGAATATCCGGTTATATATTTTCACATGCTTCATCCCCTTTCATACTTTTTATCGATTTGGACGAATGTGTACCAAGACATCCTGCAAGGTCATACATATCTCTACATTTCCCGCATTTGGCATGAAACGCCTTCCAAATTACGCAGCACACATCCCCCAACACTCCCATATCAATATGGGTCATGGAACAAATATACTCATATATGGATGGCAGGCAGCAAAAAAGGACAGCATACGCTGTCCTTTCGATCATTATCATTCTTAATGTTCTAGATTTGCAAATTTTGTGTAATCAGGCAGCCATGCCAGATCTACGTCACCAATCGGGCCGTTTCTCTGTTTGGCGATAATGATCGTTGCGATACCCTTCTTTTCGCTGTCATGGTTGTAGTAGTCATCACGGTAAATGAACATAACGACGTCCGCATCCTGCTCGATCGCACCGGACTCACGCAGGTCGGAAAGCATCGGCGTATGATCCGGTCTCTGCTCTACCGCACGGCTCAACTGCGAAAGGGCAAGTACGGGAACATGGAGTTCACGCGCAAGTGCTTTCAGGGAACGGGAGATCTCGGAGATCTCGTTCTGACGGGATTCCGCCCTTCCGCTACCGCTCATGAGCTGCAGGTAGTCAATGATGATCATTTTCAGATCATGCTCCAGTTTATATTTTCGACATTTGCTGCGGAGCTCGGAAATGCTGATACCCGGTGTGTCGTCGATGATCAGATTGGATTCTCCGATCACGCCTGCACTTTCGATCAGTCTTTCCCAGTCGCTGTCGGTCAGATTACCGTTTCGGATATGCTGGCTGTCCACGCGGGACTCTAAGGAGAACAGACGGTTGACGAGCTGTTCCTTTGACATTTCCAGACTGAAGATCGCAACCGTTTCCTTCAGCTTGAATGCCACATGCTGTGCGATATTCAGAACAAACGCCGTCTTTCCCATGGAAGGACGGGCAGCGATCAGCACAAGGTCGGATGGCTGCATGCCCGATGTCTTATAGTCCAGATCGATAAAACCGGTCGCGATTCCCGTTACAGTTCCGGTCGTCTTGCTTGCCTGCTCGATCTTATCCATCGCATTTAAAACAACCTGACGGATCGGTACAAAATCGCCTGTATTCCGTCTCTGCACCAGATCAAAAACACGCTTCTCCGTATCCTCTAAGATAAATTCCAGACTTTCTTTGCCTGCGTAGCAGGTATTTTCAATCTCTTCGTTCAGACGAATCAGCTTGCGCAGCAGAGATTTCTCCGCAACGATATTGGCATAATTGGCAACATTCGCACTCGTCGGAACAATGCCAAGCAGGTCCTTGACAAATTCCAGACTGCTGACTTCCGGCGGAACGTCTTTTTCTTTTAATTTGTTCTGTAATGTGATCAGATCCACAGGCTGTGCGCTGTCGTGCAGCTCCACCATGGCATCAAAAATGATACCGTACTGCTTGCTGTAGAAATCATCACCGTGCAGAATTTCAGATGCCGTCACGATCGCATCCTTATCCATGATCATGGATCCAATGACAGACTGCTCTGCTTCTATACTATGTGGTAATACTCTTTTCAGAATCGCTTCTTCTGCCACAGGTAGCACCTCCTACTGTTAAGCCTCCACTACCTGTACATGTAAAACTGCCGTTACCTGCGGATGCAGCTTTACCTTTACTTCGTAGGTACCGAAATTCTTGATGGCATCAGGCAGAACCAGTTTCTTTTTATCCAGATCCTTTTTGTACTGGTCTGCGTATGCTTTTGCAATTTCCTTGCTGGAAACAGAACCGAATGCTTTTCCGTTCTCTCCCGCTTTCATCTTTACAACAACCTTCTGCTCAGCCAGCTCTTTGCCAAATTCCTGCGCAGCCTCCAGATTTTCCGCCGCTACCTTTTCTTCATGCTTCTTCTGCAGCTTTAAGTTGTTCCTATTGTCTGCTGTTGCTTCAATGCCCAGCTTTTTCTTAAACAGGAAATTCTTTGCATAGCCATCGCTTACTTCAATGATCTCTCCCTTTTTTCCAATGGATTTTACATCCTCTAATAAAATAACCTTCATGGTATTCCTTATCCTTTCTTATTCTCCGGCTGTTATATCATAGCTCCATCCATTTTGATGCAGCATATCTGCTCACATTTTTTAAATTTCACCGGATTCCTTCATTTCTTTTAAAGTATCCCTGATGCGTTCACACGCCATCTCCATACTGATATCTTTCAGTTGCGCACCGGCAACATTCATATGACCGCCGCCGCCTAATTTTTCCATGATGACCTGTACATTGACTTCATCAATGGAACGCGCTGAAATATAGATCATCTGGTTATATTGTGTCAGGACAAAGCTGGCTTTGATGCCCTTGATGTTCAGCGCGAGGGACTCC
>OIGD01003515.1_pt1 | contig 10406 bp, 9 predicted proteins | sample 1582211 | NCBI WGS metagenome assembly OIGD01 (sample SAMN04414078, study PRJEB24778) | human gut metagenome | material: faecal | host: Homo sapiens
ACTTTGTGCAGAGGTCTCCACCGGAGACCCGCACCCTTTGCAAGGGAGGCAAAAAAAGGTTTGCTTATTTTATTCGGCGCGCTTTAGCCACTTTATCGACAGTCTAAAAGGATATAGCCGAAGCTATATCCTTTTAACTAATTAAAATTTGAATGTTTTACTTTCCCCTGCTTTAAATTCAACTGTTTGCGATTTACCGCCTGCTTTAATATTAAGCTTTTGGTCAATATCCGAAGTAACAGTTGCACTTATTGTTTTACCGGCGTCTGCCCACTTAAGTTCAGTTACGGTAGCGCGATTACGGGTTTTAATTCCTTTAAGCGTTCCGTTTTCAAAACCTGAATTCGGAAGTGCCGGAAGAAATTCAATATCATCATTATGTGAATAAACAAGTGCTTCATTTATAATACCGAGATAGCCTATCGCAAAATCAGTACAATAGCAACTGCCTTGGTCATAATCGTGGTTAGTCATTAGTGAATCATACCTGATTTTATGGTTCATAAGTTTAACAAGAGCATCGGTTAAAGAATCTGAATCTTTTAACCTTGAAGCAATAAGACTGCGGTGAACAAGTGCGTGTGACGCTTCATTTTCACTCTGTCTATTTGCGATTGCCTGCTCGCAGGCTTTCGACAGTTTTTCATTTCCCTGCGTTTCAAAAAGCGGCCATACACCGTAAAGGTGACTTAAATGGCGGTGTTCATTATTTTCATCAAATGAAGTTGTTGCCCATTCTTTAAGAGCGCCTGTTTCATCATAAAGATATGGCGGAAGATTTTTTTCAAGTTCCTGCCATTTAGATGTATCTGCACTTTTATCAACATCGCCCATAACTTTAATAAGCATATTAAGATTATCACGGCAGGCAGAAATATCAATAGCACAGTTAGCATCCGACGGACTGTTATAATTTGATGGGTTATTTTCAGGCGAATAGCTTGGCAAAATGCAATATGTTTCACCGTCATTTAATGATGTTTTGCCCTTTTCATAATGAATAGAACCATCTTTTGCGGTGTAATATTCAGGACTCATCAGCTGACTCCAATAATTTGCACTTTTCACCAAAAGCGGATATAAAATATCTTCTTCAAGCCTTAAATATCCACGCTTTTTAATTTCTTTAATTTGGCTTTCTGTTAAGTCTTTTTCAGTAACAGAGAGAACCGATTTAAGTTTTTCAAGGTCGAATTCATCACTTAAAGGAATATTGATATTACCATATGAAAGAAGAGTTTCATAAAGCGGGTTAATCATCCAAGATGTGCCGGCGTTCCAATATCTGAAAGGATAAGGATAGCAGGTTTCGGTGATTACAGCTTTATCACCGTCAGTATTAACCGGTGCCTGAATAGCGTCTTTAAACCCGTGAGTTGCATATGCATTTTCTTCCCAATCAGGAAGTTGGCGCAAAATGAAATATGCGTAGCCGATAGGACTGCGTGACATATTACTCGTATTCATTGAAGATGTTTGCAAATTAACATTTGCGTCCATTGTATATTTACTGCCCCATCCGGTATTAAATTCACCTGTCCACATACCGTAAAGTCGGCTTGTAGAATAGCCCGAACAGCAAAGATATGCATATCTGCCGGCATAATATGTACGCTGGGCAAGGGCGGAATTTATTTTCTTTTTACCCTTTTGCGCTTTTAAAAGTGTTTCGTTTGAATCAAAACTATCATCACCCAACGAAAGTGTAACGCTGTCAAATTGAGGCTGATAAATTTTCAAATGATTATTTAACGCTTTATAATAATCAAAATTATTATTTTCTGCATATTTTTCAGCAACGCTTTCAAGCTTTGCTATGCAATCATCAATAAGTTTGAAATCATTTTGCTTTTCAAAATCATCAATCTTTCCCATATCGTAAGTTCTGTCACTTACAGTAAGAAGATATACACTGTCAGCATTGCTAATTTTAATGCCTGCATTTTCACCCGAAAACTGCGTTTCGTCTGTTTTTTTATCTATTGAAACTTTTTCTTTGCTTCCGCCTGAAGTGATTACATAAGTTACTGTTGCATATCCACCGTTTTTCAGTTCGCTTTTTTCATAATCAGGATAGTGCGAAACAAGCGCAAGGAAGTTTGCATTATCATCAGTTAACTTTTTATACTTCATATTAGCTTCGTCGCTGTCGCCGAAGTTTGCAAGAGTTGAAAGGTCATCAAATGATAAAGTCAAATTAAGTTTAGTGCCTGAAGATGATTTATTAAGCTTTGTAATCACAACATCATCTGCCATCGAAGTGAATGATGTACGCTTCCAAGTACCGTTTTTATCCGTAAAATCAACACCGACCTGTGATGTTTCATAATCTGTATAGCGAACATATTTTTTACTGCTTTTCTTGTCAAAATCAAGCCTTAATTGGCCGCCCGGGTGATAACGGTATACATCATCATAGCTTGCATTATCCGTAATATCTTCACCTTTAACAATACTTTGCTTTACAGTTTCAAGTTCATCATAAGTTTGCGGGCAAGTACGCTGATTTTCATTAGGCATTATAAAATGCATATTTTGAAAAATAAATGTATCGCTGTACGGACTGCCGCTTGTAATAAACCCTTGAAGTCCGTTTCCGGATACCATACCCTGCCTCCAAGATTTAGTTTTATTTTTTTTGGAATCTTTAAGCTCGGTATAATCATATGAAAACGAAATTTTAGAAGTATCTTTAAAAAGAGATTTAATATCACCTTCGCTGACTTTATCCGCTGAACAAGATGCCGCCGAAAAGACAAAAGTTCCCGTTAATAACAAACAAAGTGCTTTTTTTACATATTTATTCATAAGCTCACCTCGTAAAAATTATAACATACAGGTATAAAAATAACACGACATCATCTTTACCTAAATGTCGTATTATGCTATAATGTGCAAGGTGATATAAATGGATTTTATTTGGAACAAAATACAATTTACAATAACAGATTTGGGTGGTGGTAAACTCGGCGAAAAAATACCGATGCACGCTCACGCAAAGGGCTGCTATGAACTACATTTTGTAACCGAAGGAAAAGGCACACTTATAGCCGATGGCAATAAAATTGAACTGAAGAAAAACGATTTTTTCATTACAGGGCCGAATATTAAGCACAGCCAAAATTATCATGAGCAAAACCCTATTGAAGATGTATTTATTTTGATACAAGTTAAAAACGATAAAAGCAAAAATGTATTTTCAAGTATTTTTACACAGCATAATTTTTGCTATCTTGAAAATGTTGACAACCAATTTGCAAAAATGCTTTTAAATGAGTGGAAAAATAAAAATCCCGATTACGAAAGTGTGATTTCAGGATTGATGATAATTATTTTAACGCAAATTACAAGATTGCTTTTACCAAAAGATTTTCAAGAATTTACAAACAAAGAAAACTTAAATGACAAACGATTTGCAATAATAGAGCAAGCTTTTTTGTATGAAAACGATATTACTCTTACCAAGCTTTCGCAAATGATAGGCTTGTGTGACAGGCAAACGCAAAGACTTTTAAAAAAATACTACGGCAAAAGCTTTAGGGAAATAAAAAAAGAATCCGGTAGATAAAAACAGCACTTTGCTAAAAGCAAAGTGCTGTTTAATTTATAGTTTAATTTGTAATCATTAAATAGATTTAAGGAGTGCTGGAAGTCTTGTAAGTGCGCCGCCAAGTCTCCAGAAAAGCTTGATTCATCATCATTGAGCATCATAAGAAGACCGTCAGCCATCTTTGGCGAGAATACGCCCATACTCATAGCTATAAAGTTACGAATCGGAATTTGAGTAGCCATAGCCGCAAGCATTTTACCGTCACCGTTTGCATCTGAACCCATACCACTCATAATCTTTGTAATCATATTGCAAAGCTTACCGCCCCATTTTGTATGGCGTGCATCATTAAGGCAGCAATAAAGGTCAATCTTCTTATTTGTATCAATTTCAGGATTTGGAAGTTCACCGTAAACAGCAGCAAAATCATCACGGGTAATGTTAGCAACATTGTTATAATAATTAGGAGCTGTCTGCCTGTAATCAGGAACTTGAGCATCTACTGTTGATTCAACATTGATTTCAGCAGTAAGCTTAGGGTCACGGCTTGACGCAGCTACGATGATTTCAAAATCGCCTGTTTCAACAAACCAATCATTGATATTAACATTATAGAATGCGAAAGCTCTCTTTGAAAGTTCAAGTGAAACTTCCTTTTCTTCGCCTGCTTTAAGAAATACTTTCTTAAATGCACGAAGTTCCTTTACAGGACGATAAATTGTAGATTCCTTATCAGCTACATAAACCTGTGCAATTTCTGCACCGTCTACATCACCTGTATTTTTAATTTTGAAAGATACTGTTACTGTATCTGTATCCTTAATCTTATCAGCAGAAAGTTTAATATCGCTGTATTCAAATGTTGTGTATGAAAGACCGTAACCGAATGGGAACACAACATCAAGATTAGCTGAATCGTAATATCTGTAACCAATAAATACGGATTCCTTATGTTCTGAAGTTACAGGGCCACCCGGATAATTACCGAAAGTAGGATTAACTTCAAATGAAGTAGGATATGTTTCAGATGTTTTACCTGATGGGTTAACAGCACCGGTAAGGATATTTGCAACAGCAATACCACCAGCCTGACCGCCAAGGCCTGAATTAAGAAGACCTTTAACCTCATTAAGCCATGGCATAAGAACAACAGAACCGCCTGCAAGAACAACTACTGTATTAGGATTTGCATTAGCAACAGCAGAAACAAGAGCGTTGTGGTTAGCCGGCATATTGATGGTTTCTCTGTCATAACCTTCACCTTCAAAATCTTCGGTAAGGCCGACAAATACAACTGCAACATCAGCATTTTTAGCAGCTTCAACAGCTTGTTTTGTAAGTTCGGCATCACTTAATCTGTTCTTATCCTTTTTAGTAGGAGCAGACTTGTAATAACCCTGTGCATATGTAAGGTCAACACCAAGCTTCTCAAGTTCATCATATGCATTTGAAAGCATTGTAGGATTGATAACAGATGAACCGGCGCCCTGGAAACGAGGAGCTTTTGCCATTTCACCTATAACGGCAACCTTCTGTCCTTTTTTAAGAGGAAGAATTTTATCATCATTTTTAAGAAGAACCATAGAACCCTCTGCAACTTTCTGTGCGATTGCGTGATGAGCTTTCGGGTCAAATGTATGTTCATTTTCAAGAGCCGGCTTTGATTTCATAATAAGATTAACTACATTGTCAACTCTTTCATCAAGCACTGCCTCATCAAGTTCGCCGTTCTTAACTGCTGCTACAATTCTATTTTGGTTAAGTTTTCCTGAACTTGGCATTTCAAGGTCAGTACCGTTTTCAAGGCCTGGAATTCTGTCAACAGAAGCACCCCAGTCAGTAACAATCAAGCCTTCAAATCCCCATTCGTCACGGAGAATATCCTGCTGAAGATGTTTATTTTGTGACGCATAAACACCGTTAATTCTGTTATATGAATTCATTACAGTCCAAGGCTGTGATTCCTTAACTGCAATTTCAAATGCAGGAAGATAAATTTCACGCATTGTTCTTTCATCAATTACTTCGTTAAGAACCATACGAAATGCTTCCTGTGAGTTACAAGCAAAGTGTTTAAGTGATGTACCTACACCCTTTGACTGAACACCGTTGATAACACTTGCAGAGCATTTACCTGCAAGATATGGGTCTTCACTGAAATATTCAAAGTTACGACCGCAAACAGGTGCACGCTTAATATTTGTACCAGGGCCTAAAATAGTTGAAACTTTTTCTTTCAAACATTCCTGGCCCATTGCTTCGCCCTCTTGCTTTAAAAGGTCTTCATCCCAAGAGCAAGATGAAGTAGCAGCCGGCGGAAAACAAGTTGCAGGAACTGAATTTCCAAGGCCTATTCCGCCTTTCTTTTCCTCACCCTCGGCAGGAACATAATCCTTACCTTTAGCTTTACGCAAACCGTGAGGTCCGTCAGTAATCATAATTTTAGGAAGTCCAAGCTCAGGTGCTTCCTCAAGATGCCAATAGTCATAACCTGAAACAAAAGCTGCCTTTTGTTCAAGTGACATTTTTTTAACGATTTGTGGGTATCTCATACACAAAAACGCTCCCTTCGAATTAGTAACATACCTATTATACAATAAAAAATTCATCATATCAATACAATTTTTGTGCATTTTTACAATTTATTTTATATTTTGTATTCCTCTATATTACCTAAATTCCCGTAATCATTGTTGAAATAACCAAACCTATAAGTAATAGTATATAGTTTATCACGGTTAGTTTCGATATTGTCAAATATTTCTTTATCACACTTAATTCTGACAAATTTCTTCAATTCTAAATTGTTTAAAACTATATAGTAATTACCTTTTTCGTCTTTTTCCTTTGCACTTATACTTGTCAATCCAACTACTTCTTGCTCTTTTGTATTTGCAGTTAAAAATGAACCTATACCGATAAGTAATATGATTACCAATCCAAATAAAAACACTTTAATATTTTTTTCAGAAATCAGTTTATATAATTTGATAATAGCTAAAACTATAAATACTAAAAATAATGCAACCAATAAAACATTAAAGATATTAAACAATTCGTTATTAAAATTCATCCATAAGTAATTCAAAAAGAATAAGTCGGCTAAAATTAACAAGAACACAAAAATCAATATAACGCTAATAATCACTTATCATCCTCCTTATATTTCATACCAGCCTGAAAACTAGCACTGACATCAATAATACCTTTTGATTTACATTTTGACTTTAAATCGTTTATTTTATGGGAGTTTTCTATTAGTATTTCTTTTATATCAACCGGTGTGAGTTTAGGATTTTGAGAAAGAAGTAGTGCAGCAGTTCCTGATACATACGCACTTGCAACTGATGTGCCACTTATCAATGTTTCCTCGTCATCAGGCAAAGTTGTTTTAACATTAACACCTGGTGCAGCAATGTCAACACCGTTTTCACCATAACCGCTTGAATTATATGGCAAACCTTTGTTATCCACAGCCATAACAGTAATTATGTTATCTAAATCATAACTACATGGAAAAAGGCTTTGATTATCTAAATTGAGATTTGAATTTCCTGCTGCGCAGACAAAAAGTATTTCAGGATGATTTTTTATCAATTCAAACAGTTCCTTACTATCATCATTAAAATTCCAACTGCAATTGATAATTTTTGCTCCCCTACTTATTGCATATTTCACAGCACTAATTGAATCTTCAATTGTACCATAAGTAGAATTCAAAAATTTCACAGGTAGTATTTTTGCACAAGGAAACACTTTTAATATGGTTGACGCCACATATGTTCCGTGATAATCATATAAAGCATCTTCATAAATGATGTTATTATTATTGAAAAAGTTCCACCCGTAATAGTCATCAATAAACCCGTTTTTATCGTCATCATAATTATTGATTGTATCATTATTATTAAGCAATATGCTTTTGTTTATATTAGAATTAGATAAATCTACACCAGTGTCGACAACGGCGACTATAACATAATCATCTTTTTTTGTGTTGATTTTATTAAATATCGGTCGAATATTTATATCTATACCTGCTATTCCGCTTTTATTTTCTATTTGTTGTCCATAATTGTAGATTGCCCAATCATTTTGATAAAGTTCCTTTTCTTTTTCAATTTTATTATTTAAAATAAAAGTCATCAAAAAAATTGTAAAAAGCACAATTAAAATCAATATAAGAATGTCTATTCCACAATTATCTGCCATTTTTTAAATATAAAATACCCTATATGAATCCCGATAAAATAAAGTAAAATATCGAAAACATCAAAAAATCCGCGCATTGTTGCAACCTGAATGAGCTCAATTGCCAAAGAAATTACAATTGAAAAGATAAAAAGGTTGCTGTATTTTAGCTTTCGCACAAAATACCCCATTGGGATAAATACAGCAAGATTCATTATGCTCTGAATTGCCATTTCCCAGTTTGAAAAAGTATCTATTAAACCGGTTAAGGGATTAAATATAAATACTCGTTCAATTGAAGATCGTAAAAATAGTGCAACAAATAATATTGCAAAGTAAGTAACACACATAGTAAAAAACAAGTACTTATTTACTCTTTTATTGATGATTAAGTTCAAAGCAGCTATACATCCTGCTATGAGTATAACAAGAGCCAAAATACTTACGACAGTATATTTAATACCTGAACTTTCGATAAACAACGGTATAGCTTCCATTATGACACTATAATATAATAAATATCCTATAATTGCCCCCAATAATGCTATAACAAAATTCTTCAATAACTTTTTACCGTTAATTTTTTTCATAGTTATCTTATATGATTAGTTATTAACTAAATCATACCCTTTCTAAAATATTCATTTCATTAGCAAAAGCAGTAATTGTTCCACTAGATACAATTATAGTTATACTACTAATAAAGAAATTATTTTATTTGTTATTTTTATTTTTTCTCCTTTATTAAAACACAATTGTTTTAATAAACACTATTGGTACTTATAAACAACTTCAGTTTCCTTACCTGCTGTAAATGTAACTTTTAATCTGTAGTTACACAAAACATTGATATTTCTTGATTCAGACATAGCTAAAACTGTTCCTGTCTTACTGCTTGTCCATGTTTCAACAGTTTCGTAACCTTTCGACTTTTCTTTCTGCAACTCCATTTTGATTTTTAAAGGGACAGACTTATTAGCATATAATTTTGCTTTACATTCAGCTTTAATTCCTGATATTTCGATTTTTTCAAGATGACTCGAAATGTTTACATATAAAGGAGCAACTTCATTATCGTAATTAACAGTCGCATTAGCTACAAACACATTACTAAATATCATTAAAAATGATAAAAGAATCAAAATAAATTGTTTGAGTCTGTTTTTTTGTTTAGTCACAATACACACCTCCTCTCTAATTATCCCCTCATTATACATAATCCCTAAAAAATTCCATTTTGTGATAAAAAAATAAAAAAGAGCCGAAGTTTCGGCTCTTTTCACAAATCATCATTCTACATTTTGTGCAATTTTCACAAGTTCGTCTTTTTCTATATTTCCTGATATTATGTAAATGTAATTTCCATCATTAAAAATTATTCCTTTTTCATTATTATTTGACCTATAATATACAGCATCAATACCGTTAATCTTGATATTTTCAGTTTCGTAATGTTCCGTATCAAATCCTACGCTTCCTGATAATGCGAACTTTTGAACAACAAAAGATTTATCAACATTTTTATAATTTTTAATATAAAAATCTCTTGAAAAATAATCATCACCTTTTTCAAATCCGGCAGGAATGTATTTTACATTTAAAGATTTTACTCTTTTGGATTTTTTCTTATCAACCACATTATATTCCGAATGGTTAGAAAATTTATCGACAATATATTCTCTGCTTTGAGGAATGGCAAATGCTGTTGTCGCAATTGCAAGCAAAACAGCAGCAATAAGCAAAACCTTAATTGTACCTTTTGACAGTTTAATCTTCTTATCTTGCTTGCCATAAATTATATCATTTATTACTTTGTTGTGCTTTTTACTAAACTTATGCTTTGGCAAGTCGGTAGAAAAAGAGTCAGCCCAATTTTCAGCCGAAAGCCACAGTGCTTCTTCAAATTCTGACATTTTATCATTTCCTTTCCTCTAATATTTTTCTTAATTTATTTCTTGCGTATTCTAACCTTTTTCGCACATAGGAATCTTTAACATTATAAATTTCTGCTATTTCTTTACTTTTATAGTTGTACAAATATTTCAAATGAAAGAACACTCTGTTTTCTTCATCCAATACATCGTCAATAATTGCTAAAAGCTCAATTCTCGCAAAATTTTCATAATATTTTAAATCTGCTGTTTCATTATCATTTTCAATCTCAATAAATTCTGCTTTTTGAGAATCATTATAAATGTCTATCGCAAATCCTGCTACAATTGTGGATAAATAAATTTTTGTTTTCTTTGAATTTATTTCGCCTATTTTATCAAAATGCCTTGCTATATATAAAAAGGTTTCCTGCACGCACTCTTCTGCATCTTCAACACGGTTTGTTCTTTTGAGTGCTATCCAATATAATAGGTCACAATATGTATTATAAAGCAGTTGAAATTTGTCTTTTTCAGTTTGTGTATCAAGCAGATTTAAAAAAAGTCCTATCATATATACATAATCCCTTATAATTTCGTTTTTGTGATAAAAAGTTTTAATTTTATTAAAAATCATTAGATTTATTTTGTCAAGTGTATTTGATAAAAAGTAAAAAGGGAGAAGCTTTCTCATAAAGCTTCTCCCTTAATCATTATACTTTATATCAATAATTTTCAGCACTTATTTCAAAAAAGCTCTGTGGGTGATTACATGTCGGGCAAACCTCAGGTGC
>OIGD01003521.1_pt1 | contig 10382 bp, 6 predicted proteins | sample 1582211 | NCBI WGS metagenome assembly OIGD01 (sample SAMN04414078, study PRJEB24778) | human gut metagenome | material: faecal | host: Homo sapiens
TTTTCCGGGTTGCAGATATAGTCAATGGCCGCTTTCAGCGTTGACTTGATAGGATGCGTCTTTGTAACTGCCATATCTCATCCAGCCTCTCCTGTATCTCCTGCATATCCGCTTTGTACGCGCCGCCTCCCGCGTTGATCCGCTTGGCGATCTGGTTGATGTTCCGGCCGATGGCGGACAGGGCAGCGTTCATCCGCTTGATATCCGTGGTGTCAAGCTGGATGATATACCCGTCTATCGCCATCTTCCGCAGATACGCGCCGTACCGCTGTGTGGGGAGCTGCGCCATCTTTTCATCTATGAGCCGTTTTTCCTCCTCCGTCACATAGAATTTCATCTGAATATTCCGCTTTCGGTTCGCCATGGGCAGCCTCCGTTTCTCATAAGGGTCTGGGGTCTCGCCTGCCGGCTCGGTCAGCGCTTCAAAGCGTTTCACGCTTTGAAGTCTCCACCGGAGACCCGCGCCCCAGCAAGCAATTTTGACTGTTCGGGCAAGGGACCTGAACAGCGCAAAATCCGCAAGCGGGTACTCGCTTGCTGTGCTTGCTGACTACTTCGTACCCCCGTATTTTCCCCTCTACCCATACTACAATCCGAACAGGGTGTTTTGGCCAGTTTCGGAGAAAATTATTGCAATAATTGCACCCGTTCAAAGAAAAGATGCAAGTTGTTTTCTCTTTGTTATTGCATCCAGCCCTTTTCTGTGCTATACTAATGGTGTTTACACCACGGCGGAAAGGAAGTGATCCTCATAGCCATCACAAGCGCAAGTTTGCCCACGAAGAAGCGGATTCTGACCGTTTGCGTGAAGCTGTTTTTGGAAAAGGGCTACAAGCAGACCACGCTGGCGGAAATCAACGAAAAGGCCGGTGTGTCTTTCAGCCAGTTCCAGAATATTTTTCGCGCCAAGGACGGCGTATTGACGGAGCTGGTGGAGTTCATGTTTGAAAACCAGTTCGCTATGGCGCGAAGCGCGGCGGGTGCGAAGCTGCCGCCGATCTATGTCTACGCGGTCGAAACGGCGATCCAGATGACGCTGACGGAGCTGAACGAAAACCTGCGGGAGATCTACATTGAAGCCTACACGCAGAAGGAAGCGTCTGAATTTATCTTCCGGGAAACGGCGAAGGAGCTGTATCAGATCTTCGGTCCGTATCAGCCGGAGTTGACTGCCCGCGATTTTTATGACATGGAGATCGGCTCAGCCAGCATCATGCGCGGCTACATGGCCCACCCCTGCGACGAGGAGCTGACGCTGGAAAAGAAGCTGCGGCTGTTTCTCACCATGAGTCTGCGGGCGTACAACGTCCCGAAGGAGGAAACGGAACAGGCGATCCGGTTCGTGGAAGGGCTGGATATCCGCACGATCTCCGAACGGGTGATGCAGGAGCTGTTCAAGGCGCTGGCGATGCACTTCGAGTTTTCTCTTACGGGAATCACGCTGCCAGCACAAAAATAGAATCCAATATGTATTGCAAGGGAGTACTCCCTTGCATCGGGATATATCCCGATGCAATCCCCTCTTGCTCCAAAACGCGCTTCCCACGGGGGACGGGACGACGCGCGAGAAGAAAGTGAGGAATGACCATGAAAAAACGACTGCTCAGCATCCTGCTCCTATGCTGCATGGTGCTGACACTATTGCCGACAACTGCGTTTGCGGCAGATGAGTCTCCTGCCGTTACAAATGTGACGGTGACCTTTGATTCCGCTGGCGGCAGCGAGGTAGCGCCCCAGAGTGTTCCGCAGGGGCAGCCAGCGCAAAGGCCCGCTGACCCTATCAAGGACGGCTATGCCTTTATCGGTTGGTATGACAAAGCCGATCTGGAGTACAGCAATATGCCGGAGTGGACTTTCAGCTATCCTGTGACCAAGGATCTGGAGCTGGTGGCTCAGTGGATGGAGACAAGGCCGATTTCCACCGAACCGATCACCTATCTGGACAAAGACGGTAATCAGCAGGTCTGCAACGAATACACCGTGCTGACGAGCAATACCGCAGACAGCATTCTTGACCTTGATGACAAGTGGTACGATCTGCCCGCCGGCTGGTATGTGGTGAAGGGCGATGTGACCATCACGCCCCGCCTGGACACCCACGGTGCGGTCAATCTGATATTAACGGACGGCAGCCACCTCACGGCGGAGTGGGGCATCAATGTGAAGGAGGGCGATACCTTCACCGTCTACGCCCAAAGCACCGGCGAGGACACCATGGGCAGGCTGACGGCGTGCCTCTCAGAAGATCTTCTCTCGGCTGGATACTATGTATGGCCGGATTATGGGCTGTCCGGCATCGGCAGCAGTAGGCGCTGGAGAAAAGCCAACAGTGGTATCAATGAAAATGGGGGCACGATCATCATCAACGGTGGTAATATCCATGCCAAGGGGCAGGATAGTGCCTCCGCCATCGGCGAATGCGGTTACGATACCGTTACCCAGTCACCGTCTTCCGAAGGCAGGCAATGCGGCAGCATTACCATCAATGGAGGCATTGTCCGCACCGAAGCGTTAGCAAGAGAAACTACTGGCACCAGTATTGGAATCGGGTCCTGCCGATCCGGTTATGGCGGCAGTGTTACCATCAATGGCGGCACGGTCATGGCTAATGCTTTCAATGATGCGATTTGTACGGGGCGCGGCGGCAGCATCACCATCAACGGCGGCGATATAACGGCACGAGGAGGCCTTGGCCGATATGGCAGGGGAAATGGGATTGGACCTTCCTGGATTACCTATGCCGACATCACCATCAACGGCGGTAACATAGATGCGTCCGCCAACGGAGCCGGCGCAGCCATCGGCGGTGTTCTTTCAACAACGGTAAAAATCACCGGCGGCACCATAAAAGCTGTCGGGGATTATGCGACTGTCGCCATTGGCAGCAATGAAGGAAGAGGAGGCAGCGTCAGCATCACCGACGGCAAGGTCACCGCAATCGGAAAAGGCGATGCGGCCGGCATCGGCGGCTTTGCCGATGTCAGTATCACCGGCGGCGAGATCGATGTTTCTGTTGAAGGATCTGGCGTAGCCATCGGCGGCAATGGTGGCGGAAGCATCAACATTCAGGGCAATGCAATCAAATCCATTTCCAGCAGGAGCGGCGCCTGCATTGGCGGCAGCGCTGAAAATATCACCATTCTTGACGCCGAGCTGCCGTTCCTTGGCGGTGAGGGCATTCTGATTGGCAATAGGGTCAGCGATGACAGGGGCGGCAATATCACCATCCGAAACTGCCGCATCCTATCAACAGACGTTGTGGCAGTTGAAGGAATACAGTTAGGCAATAACGGAAATATACAGATCGAAAACAGCGAGATCGTACTGACCGGAATAAAGGGCATCCGCACCGGCGATAGCGGGAGCATCGCCATCCGGGATTCCCAGCTCGTCACGAACGGCATTTATATGGGCGAAGAAGGAATGACCCAGCGGAAGCTGAAACGGCTGGAGATCACGAACAGCACCGTGGTAACGAACGATGTCCTCGGCTCCACAGGCAAATTCACTTCTGTCGGCGAGATCGTGATCCACGGCAGCAGCATCCGTCAGAGCAGCGAGGATCGTGGAAATGGCTTCGGCATTGGCTGCGGAGAGTATGGCACCTTTGACCGTATTGACATTCAGGACAGCCAGATTGATATTCCGGGTTTCAAGGATGGCGTAGCCATCGGCGGCGGTAAGTATACGAAAGATCCCGGCAATAGCGTCATTCGCATTGCGAACAGCCGGGTGTTTGCCCGCACCCGTGACAGATGGAGTACCGCCATCGGTCGCGACATAGGTTCCAGCGGAGATGGAGCGCTACGGATCTTTATTGAAAACAGCACCGTGACCGCAAAAGGCGGCTGGCTGTTTGGGGATGGTACCGAATATGTTCCCGGCATCGGAATCAGCTACAAGTCTTCCCTGAATGCCTATATTCAGGTCATGGACAGCACAGTGGAATCCTTCCGGCATACGAAAAGCAGGAACATGGACGATTCCGATTATGTCTATGACGACCTGCACACAAAGAAGCTGCCGGGGAATCCAGCGGAAAACATCTCCATCTGCGGCAGCACCGTCAACGGAACGCGCATTGACCATAGCCTCGACAAATACGGCAAATGCTCGCTCTGCGGCAAGTATGATATTGGATATTGCTATGAGAAGGGGCTTCTGACGATGGAGGGGCTGACGGACTGCGCCTATGACGGCAGCGAAAAGAAGCTGACGGGGCTTTCTCATAAGACAGGCGAGAACGAAACGAAGCAGCTAACGGAGAACACAGACTACACTGCCACCTATTCCAACAATGTATATCCCTACACCCTCAACCCGAACGATGCGGGCTTTGACCCGGAAAAAGCCCCCAAGGTGACGCTGTACGGCACGGGGAACTACTGCGGCAAGGCGGAGCACTACTTCACCATCAGCGGAGACGCGCAGCCCTCGTACACCGTAAAGTTTGATACTGCCGGCGGCACGAGTATCGGCGAAAAAACCGGCGTCAGGTGGGAGCAGCGCGTGCTGGACGGTGTGGAGCCTCCCACCAGAACCGACTATGAGTTCCGCGGCTGGAGCTGTTCCGGCAAACCCGTGTTTCCCGGAACCACCTATGCGGATCTTGCGGGAGATAAAAACGTACAGAGCATCACGCTGACGGCGCAGTGGGCGGCGGCATGGTATCCGGAGGGTGAAATTAAGATTGAAGGTGAGGACACCGTATGGAATGGCTTCGAAAGCGACTATTCCGCACGGTTTTACAACACGGAGCAAACTGTAACCATCTCCGCTCCGAAATCCGGCGGTAAGCCGGTGGAGATTGGCTATCTGATCACCGATGAGGACCTCACGAAGGCCAGATGCACAAAACGAGACTTTACCCCTTACACCGAGCCTCTCAAGCTGAACACGGACGGTCAGCACATCGTTTATGCGAAGCTCACCAACGCAGAGGGCAATGTCACCTATCTCAGGACAACAGGCCGCATTGTGATTGACACCACGGCCCCTCAGATCAACGGCATTGAAGATGGTAAAACGTATTATGTAATTGATGGTGAAACGGTTACTGCATATCCTATAAGTGATGTAACAGCCATAGATATGAATCTTGATTCCTTCTCGGTAAACGGAAAACCCATTTCGATATCCGATGCCGACAAAACCAAATCAGTTTCGTTTAGCGCTCCTTATGAAGAAAGCTGCACATATAAGTTTATCGCGACCGACAAGGCCGGAAACGTAACGGAGAAAACGGTCAATCTTTATTACAACGACAAAGTGGTCTCTGTCACCGGCGTATCGCTGAACGAGAGCAGCATCACCCTTGATGTGGGCGGGAGCAAGACCCTGGCCGCCACCGTGACGCCTGATAACGCCACCAACAAAAAGGTGCGCTGGACCTCCGACAACGAGACTGTCGCCACGGTTTCCGAGGACGGCGTTGTCACCGCCGTGGCAGGCGGGACGGCTGTCATTACCGCCACCACACATGACGGTTTGTTCACTGCCACCTGCACGGTGACGGTCAATGCCCCCGATGCTGCACCCACCATCACCACGGACACCCTGCCGGACGGCAAGGTGGGCGAGGCATACAGCCAGACCCTGACCGCCACCGGCACAGCACCTATCACATGGAGCATTGACGGCGGTCTGCCTGCCGGTCTGAGCCTGAACGCGGATACCGGTGAGATCAGCGGCACGCCTACTGCGGAAGGAACCGCCACCTTCACCGTCAAGGCTACTAACAGCGCGGGCAGCAATACGAAGGAGCTGTCTATTACGATAACCAAAGCCGCGCCTGCCGAGCATACCATCACCGTGACCACAGAGGGCGGCGGAACGGCTTCTGCATCTTCTGCAAAAGCCGTGGTCGGCACGGAGATTCGCCTGACCGCCAAGCCTGACGAAGGCTACCGCTTCAAGGAGTGGGAGGTCATGAGCGGCAATGTGACTATCAAAGACGATAAGTTCACCATGCCGAGCGCCAACGTGGAGGTCAAGGCTGTCTTCGAGAAGGACGCGCCTGCGCCTACTGATCCCGCCAAGCCCAGCATCAGTGTCACCGGAACCTACACCTACAATGGCTCCGAGCATACCGCAACCGTGAGCGGCTATGATCCCGCCACAATGGACATCTCCGGCAACACCGCCACGGACGCGGGCGATTACACCGTTCGCGTCACATCCAAGACCGGCAAATGGGCGGACGGCAGCACCGATGCCGTGACCGCGGCGTGGAGCATCGGCAAAGCCACGCAGGAAGCGCCTAACGGCTTGATCGGTGTCGCGCCCACTACCGAGGGCGGCAGCGACGGCAAGATCACCGGCGTGGATGCAACGATGGAATACCGTGCGGAGAGCGAAACTATCTACACCGCCTGCACCGGTATCGAGATTGAAAACCTGTCCGCTGGTAATTACTTCGTTCGCTATGCGGAGGATCACAACCACTTTGCCAGCCCCGATGCGGAGGTCACGGTGGGTGAAGGAAAGCCGCTCGCAGACTTTACTATCACCTTCAACGGCAACGGCGGCAGCGGCAGCATGGAGCCTGTTACCGTCAAGGCAGGGACAAATTACATCCTGCCCGCCTGCGGCTTCACCGCTCCCGCCGATCAGGAGTTCAAGGCTTGGGAGATCGGCGGCGCGGAGTACAAGGTAGGCGATTCCTACACAGTGGACAGGGATACCGAAATCAAGGCGCTGTGGGAAAACAGCGTTATTACCCCCACCACCTACACCGTCACCGTCGGTAATGACGGAAACGGCACTGGCACCGCAACTCCTTCCACCGCTGCGGCTGGTACGACGATCACCCTGACCGCCACGCCCAACAAGGGCTACCACTTCAAGGAGTGGCAGGTCATCAGCGGCGGTGTGACCATCAAAGACGATAAGTTCCTCATGCCGGACAGCAATGTGGAGGTCAGGGCCATCTTTGAGAAGGACGCACCGCCTGTGCCCACCGAGTTCACCATCACCGTGAAAACGGACGGCAACGGCACGGCTTCCGCATCTCATGCAAAAGCCGTGGTCGGCACGGAGATCACCCTGACCGCCATGCCCAAAGAGGGCTACCACTTCAAGGAGTGGCAAGTCATCAGCGGCGGCGTGACCATCAAGAACAACAAGTTCACCATGCCGGATAACAACGTGGAGGTCAAAGCATTTTTCGAGGAGGATACGCCTCCCGCGCCTACCGAGCATACCGTCACCGTGACCAGCGGCGGCAACGGAACGGCTTCCGCCTCTCACGCAAAAGCTGTTGTCGGCACAGAAATCATCCTGACCGCTACGCCCAAAACCGGCTACCACTTCAAGGAGTGGCAGGTCATCAGCGGCGGCGTGACCATCAAGGACGACAAGTTCACCATGCCGAGTGCCAACGTGGAGGTCAAGGCCATCTTCGAGAAGGACACCGGCGGCGGTGGCGGCGGCTACAATCCGCCCGTCACCTACTACACGCTGCGCTTTGAAACAGGCGGAGGCAGTGATATTCCCAGCGTGCAGGGAACGTACAATACCTACATTGACCTGACAAAGTACGTCCCGACCTGGCGCGGCCACACCTTTATCGGCTGGTACAGCGAACGCAGCCTGATGAACAAGGTTTCTGGCGTTTATTTGACGAAGGATATGACCGTGCATGCAGGCTGGCGCGTGGACGAAAATCCGGGTACAGGCGCGAATCCCTTTACCGATGTTTCTGAAAAGGACTGGTTCTACGGCGATGTGATGTTCGTCTACGAAAACGGCCTGATGCTCGGCACGAGCAAGACCCTGTTCAGTCCGTATGGGACGGCGACGCGCGGCATGATGGCGACCATTCTCTGGCGCATGGAGGGCAGCCCCGCGCCGAAGGGCAAAAACAGCTTTACCGATGTGGAGGCCGGAAAGTGGTACGCTGACGCGATCACATGGACGGCGGAGAACGGCATTTTCGCGGGCTACGGCAAAGACAAATTCGGCCCGGACGATCCCATCACCCGCGAACAGCTTGCAGCCATCTTCTACCGCTACGCGGACTACAAGGGCTACGATCTGACCGTCAAGGGAAATCTGGACAAATTTAAGGACGCGGACAAGATCACGGATTACGCAAAGACGGCGATGCAATGGGCGGTCGGCAGCAGTCTTGTGAAGGGAAAATCCGGCAATCTGCTTGACCCGCAGGGTACGGCAACCCGCGCTGAGATCGCCGCCATGCTCCACCGCTTCATTGAGAAGTATGAGCTGGTGCAGGGCAAGGCTCCCGGCGGCCTGATGGGCTGGATCGACCCGAAGCGGCTGCAAATCCCAAAGACCGGCGACAGCAGCGTGTTAGGCTTGTGGGGGATCTCCCTCTGTACATCTCTTGCCGGATGCCTTGCGCTGACCACATGGCAGATCAGGCGGCGGCGTGAAGAAGAATCGCTGCAAATCATCGAAAAGTAAACAGGCTCACCTTTAGGGGCGCGGGCAAATAGCCCCGCGCCCCTTTTCGGTTTCATTCGTCAGGAAAGGCGGTTGCTCTTTTGAACAACCGCCTTTCGCCACATCTATCTGATTTGAGCAGAAAGGAAATCAGTCTATGACAAAAGAGTACGGGAGGTGTCGCTGATGCGGCTTGCCGCCGCACAAATCGCATAACCGGACCAATACGGAATGAAAGCAGTTTTCTGCACCCGCCTGCTCTTTCTGCTGTTTCATTGCGCCTATTGAGCACCTATGAAGGCTTTGAAGCCTTTATAGGTGCTTTTTGTCGTTCCCGGCACTTTTTCGCCGTGGGCTGCCGCTCTCCGCCGCCCTTCGTTCTGGAAGGAACATCCACCCGAACAGAACGAAAGGAGCGCAGCATGAGCCGCGAAAAAAAATTTTTGAGAAATTTCCGAAAAAATGGCCAAAAGGGGCATTTGGAAAACCAGTAAGGGGTGAAAGGGGAAACCACGACCTGCCTTCCGGCGCGAAGGGAGGTGAGAAAATGGACCTTGAACACCATTACCGGCACAAGCAGCACACCTTCGATGCGTTCTGCAAAAGGACCATCCGAAATGAGTCTGCCAATGCTTTCCGTCAGATCCGCGTCCAGCAGGACCGCTTCGTGTCCCTGAGCGATCTGCCGGAGGAGAGCAGCGAGGCGCTTGCGACCTATGACCTCTATCCGTGGGAATACACATCCTTCCCCGTGGACGGCGATGTGATCCTCATTAAGGACGACAGGCTGGCTGACGCGCTGACTGTTTTGCCCCAGAGCCTCCGGGATATCTTTCTGATGTATTGGTTCCTGGAGCTGGCAGATCGAGAGATAGGCGAAAAGCTGAGCCTTTCCCGGAGAACGGTCAATCATCGCAGGCAGCGAGCCTATGAGCTGCTGAAAGAGCTGATGGGAGGTGACGCGAATGAGTAAGCACAAGCTGATCCCGTATCCGGTGATCGCCGCCGCCGTGCGGGGCGACCCAGAGGCGGTGAACCAGGTACTGGATCACTATTCCGGCTACATAGCGGCACTGTCCATGCGCAGAGGGTATGACCAGAACGGAAACCCCTGCCTTGCAGTGGACGAGGAGATCCGCCGCCGGATCGAGACGAAGCTGATCGTCGCCATCCTGAGTTTCAACCTGAACTGAACCCAGGCGGGATCTGACCACGCGCACCCCTTTCCGCGCGGCTGAGCCCTTTGCTCCTTGACAAAGAAAGCCCGGCAAATCCCGGCGCAGCATAGAGCAGACGGATACATTCCCGTCTGTGCGGAGCCATACGGCCGGCGCGCCATGACCCTCCAACGGGGCGAGCGATACCCACCGGGCCGCAAAGCGGGCAAGGCAGCCCGCGGGCCACGATGCACAGACGGGGCGATACTCCCTTGCAGTCACAGTCCGGGCGTGCAGCCGTATTCAGGCGGTGAGGCGTCGCAGGCAATGAGCAGGGCCGCGCGAGAACCGCGCGGGGGTGGGATCCCCGTGGAGCTGAAAAGCCATTCAGCCGTCCGTTTCTGCTGTTCTTTGTAAGCTATCAAAACATGATTTGTTTTCAGACGATTAGAAAGGGGCTAACTATGCAAACGACCGTTTCATCTGAAAAGAAATACGCCCCGCCGAAGCGGAGCGAAAAACAGATCGGCAACACAACCTTTATCGTCAATTCCTTCTTTCGAGAAAAGAGCGACGAGAGTATTGCCGTAAAGTTGGAACGTCTGATGAAAGCGGACGTTCAGAAAGAAGCTACAACTTAATTCTCCCAAACAGGCAGACAGGGACAAAAAGACGCGGTATAATGAAGGTGACTTCAAAACCGTGTTTGACTGCCGGATGGGAGGTTACTATGTATCATCAGTCAAACACCGCTGCCGCGCTTCAATTCCCTTACAACGCTATGAGCGTCGAAGCTGTTACCGCTTTGTACTGCCGTTT
>OIGD01003525.1_pt1 | contig 10378 bp, 9 predicted proteins | sample 1582211 | NCBI WGS metagenome assembly OIGD01 (sample SAMN04414078, study PRJEB24778) | human gut metagenome | material: faecal | host: Homo sapiens
ATTTATTTAGAAAAAAAGAAGAATTACTTCTAAGCGAAAAGCAAAAAGTTAATTTAAAAATTGATGAAATCATTTCTTTTATAAATCTTTATAAGGCTCTTGGTGGTATTGAACCTTATGAAAATATATAAATAATAAGTATAATATAATAAATTAAAAAATAAAAACCTCTATATATAAAATAAAGAGGTTTTTATTTTATAAAAACATAGAAAGATTTACATAATTATTAAAACTTAAAAATAAAATAAAATCAAGTGGAAAATGTTTTATTTTTTATATTATTTTAATTGGACGTTTAAAATATTCTCAAGATTATAATTTTTAGAACAATTTAATAGTACTGCAAAAATCAACCAAACTTTTGTCACACTGAATTTATTTCATGTTCTTGCGCAAATGGCGTTAACAAACAAGTTAGTAAGATGCTGAAAGCTCCTTTTGTAATGAAACATAGTTGAGCCGTACAAGGAGATACTGATTAGAGTAAACAAGTTAATATGACAATAATTTTTAGGAAGGAGCACAAAGAAAGAAATGCCTAAAATTGATATTAAAAAAAGAGAGTCATAAGACTCTCTTTAAAATCTGGGCCACCCTGGACTCGAACCAGGGACCTCACCCTTATCAGGGGTGCACTCTAACCACCTGAGCTAGTAGCCCTTTTTCAATGATTTTATAATGGCACAAACAAAAATAAAAATCAAGTAGTTTTATAAAACACAGCACTTTATTTAATATCTTTATATTTTTAAAATAAACAAGTATCTTTTTATTGTATTAATGCTTAAATATTTTTTTTATAATATAAAAAACAATATTTTAGACAGATGTGATATAATGTTTAAAGTCAGTCCATGCTGGAGAAGAAAAAATGAATTGTAATTCTATAAACCTTCAGAAAAAAAATGAAAAGTTTCTATATAATAAAAAACTAAAAAACAACGCAGATTATAATATATATCTTGCGTTCCCGCAGATTTACAGTTTTGGAATGTCATCACTTGGATTTGTTTCAATATTCCAATCAATAGACGAACATTTTGACGATGTTTATGTAGAACGTATTTTCACCGACAGCAAAACAACTTTAAAAAACATAAAAGATATTGATCTGATTGCATTTTCAATATCATTTGAGCTTGATTTTTTGTGCATGTTTAAAATAATGGAAAAATATAAGCTTCCATTTAAATCAGAAGAAAGGGGCAAAAATCATCCGCTTATATTTGCTGGTGGTCCTGTTATAACAGCAAATCCGTCTGCTTTTGCATCGTTTTTCGATTTTATGCTTATAGGTGATGGTGAAGAAATAAATATTAAAATTGTTGAATTTCTCAAAGATAATAAAGATTTGGCAAAAGAGGAAATATTGAAAAAACTATCTACATTTGCGGGGGTTTATGTTCCCGGGGTTTCCAATATTGTACATAAAGCTTCTTCAAAGCTTAAACAGTGTATTTATACAGGAATATTAAGCGAAGGTAGCTTTTTCTCTAACACTTTCATTATAGAACTTGCACGAGGATGCAGCAACCGCTGCGGTTTTTGCCTGGCATCATATCTTAATTTGCCCGCCCGTTATATTGATTATAATGAAATTATTAAAGCTATTGATCTTGGAATAAAACATACTAATAAAATAGCTTTTTTAGGTGCATTGATTGCCGCACATCCAGAATTTGACAAAATATGTGATTATATTTATAAAAAGTCTGAACATATTGATAATCTTGAGCTATCGGTTTCTTCACTGAGACTTGACAGCTTAAACGAAAAAATTGTAAAAACACTTGTAGGACTCGGACAAAAACATGTTACTGCAGCAATTGAAGCCGGTTCTGATAGATTAAGAAAAGTCATAAATAAAAATTTAAACGAAGAACAGATATTAAATAGTGTTAAAATAGCACGCGATAACGGTTTAAAAGGAATGAAATTTTATACAATGATAGGGCTTCCGACTGAAAGAGATGAAGATATAGAAGAACTTGTAAGACTTGCTGAAAAAATCAAAAATATCGACAAAACTTTTGATATAACATTCAGTTTTTCAACATTCGTGCCTAAAGCACATACACCGTTTCAATATTGCAAACGCGAAGATACAAAATCACTTGAAAAAAAATATGAGTTTATAAAGCGCTGTTTTCATAAACTCGGTGTAAAATCAAGATGCTCAAGTGTCAAATGGGATGATGTTCAGACACTTATTTCAAAAGCCAACGATTCTTTTGGTGATTATTTTATTGAAGTTTATAAAGCAGGAGGTAATCTTGGTTCTTTCAAGTTTTGTTATAAATCTATGCTTGAGGATAAATTAAACATGTCGTTTAATGAGTTTATTTCATCTAAACCAGATTATAATGATGATTTACCTTGGGATTTTGTTAAAGTAAACCCTATGTTAAAAGATGAAAAGGCATTTTTGATAAATGAATGCAAACGACTTTTAAATAAAGCAGACTAATAATTGCATTATTTATAAATTGAAGTGATATAATATAGATACGTGTATATGGAAATATAAAATATAGAGGCAAAAACAAATGTATAATCCAAAATCAACCAAAGCTTGTGAATTTATAAATCATGATGAAATACTTGAAACATTAAAATACTCAGAAGAAAATAAAAATAATATTGAACTTATTGACAAAATACTTGAAAAAGCAAAAAAGCGCAAAGGACTATCACATCGTGAAGCTATATTGCTGCTTGATTGCGAAGACACGAAAACAAATCAAGAAATATTCAAGCTTGCAAAAGAAATAAAAAATGATTTTTACGGAAACCGTATTGTACTTTTTGCACCTTTGTATCTTTCAAATTACTGCATAAACGGTTGTGTTTACTGCCCTTATCATTTAAAAAACAAGCATATTCCAAGAAAAAAACTAACACAGGAAGAGATACGCAATGAAGTTATGGCGCTTCAAGATATGGGGCATAAACGTATTGCTATTGAAGCCGGTGAAGATCCTCAAAATAACCCTATTGATTATATATTGGAATCAATAAAAACAATATATTCGGTAAAAAATAAACATGGTCAAATCCGTCGTGTAAATGTAAATATAGCAGCAACAACTGTTGAAAATTATAAGAAACTTCATGATGCCGGAATAGGCACATATATTCTTTTTCAAGAAACATATAATAAAGAAAGCTATGAAAAACTGCATCCGACCGGTCCTAAGCATAATTATGAATACCACACTGAAGCTATGGATAGAGCAATGCAAGCAGGTATTGACGATGTAAGCCTTGGTGTTCTATTTGGACTTGAGTTATATCGATATGAATTTGCAGGGCTTTTAATGCATGCACAACACCTTGAAGCAGTTTATGGAATAGGTCCACATGCTATATCTGTTCCGCGGATTAAAAAAGCAGATGATATTGACCCTAAAGCATTTGACAACGGTATAAGCGATGAAATTTTTGCCAAAATAGTTGCTTGTATACGTATAGCAACTCCATATGCAGGATTAATAATATCAACAAGGGAAAGCGAACAATGCCGGAAACGGTTGCTTGAACTTGGAGTCTCTCAAATATCAGGTGGTTCAAAAACATCTGTTGGTGGCTATTATAAGCCTATGCCAGACACAGAAGACTCTGCGCAGTTTGATGTTTCCGACCGCAGACCTCTGGATGAAGTAATAAATTGGCTTATGGACCTTGGTTATATGCCAAGTTTCTGCACAGCATGCTACCGCTCGGGACGTACTGGTGAAAAGTTTATGGAAATATGTAAAAGTCAGCAGATACAAAATTTTTGCCATCCAAATGCTATTCTAACTCTTAAAGAGTATCTAGAAGACTATGCAAGCGAGAAAACAAAAGAAACTGGCATTAAGCTTATCGATAAAGAACTTAAAAAGTTTGACGAAAGTGAGAAAATTAAAGAAACACTCATTAAAGATTTGGTTAAAATTGAATCAGGTCAGCGAGATTTAAAGTTTTAAATATCATAACTAAATATAACGTTTTTTAAGGATTTATTAACCGTGAAAAAAATTCTATTGATTATAATATCATTTTTTATCTGTTTATCTTTTTCTAAAGCCGAAGCTGAAAAATATAAAGTCATTAGAGTGATTGATGGAGATACAATATATATAGATTTTAATAAAAACAAAAAAGCTGATAAAAATGAACGTATAAGAATAGACGGAATAGATGCTTTTGAAATAAGCATTTCCTATGGAACAGCTTACCAGATGAAAAAATACGGTTATACTTTAGATGAAGTTATAGGGCTTGGTTATTTTGGAAAAGAATACGCAAAAAAAGAACTATTGAATAAATACGTCGAGGCGTGTTATACATCAGAAGTAAAAACTGATAAATATAATAGAAAGTTAATGTCAATAAAATATGACAAAAATAAAGATTACGCCGAAGAGATTTTAAAAGCAGGCTTGGCTAAGGTTTATACACCTTCCTGTTTAACACCGAAGTTAATAAAATATGAAAACATAGACAAAATTAAGCAGAACGCTTTAAAAACACACGACTTAAAACTAGTTTTATTAGATAAAATTAGTAACAAATATCATAAAATCGATTGTGAATATGCAAAAAAAATTTATGATAAAGAATTGATTGATGTTTCCGGAAAAATTAATTATAAAATGGGGAATTGCTGCAGAGATAATTAAATTTTGAATCTGCATAAATTAATATTATAAACCATAGTGGACGAAACTTGAACTCTTTTATATAATTACTATTTTAGAGTAATTTATCAAATTTTAAAAATTAAATATTTATAATCCTGGACTTGTTTAATGGTTTTCATATAATGTAGTTAGAACTTTGAGCTGATAAGATGGTATTTTCGCAAGGATAGGCTCAAAATTTTAAGATGCTGAAACAAGTTCAGCATAAATATGATTTGGTACTAAAAAAGAGAGTCTTTGACTCTCTATATAAATGGTGGGCGTTTAGGGACTCGAACCCCAAACCCTCTCCTTGTAAGGGAGACGCTCTACCAATTGAGCTAAACGCCCATCACTATTTGATTATAATATTATAATATTAAAGAAATAATTCAAAGTCAAGTATTATTTTTATTTTATTATCTGTTTTTAATAATTTTTGTTAAATAATCTTCAATTGGATGGAAATTAAAATTAATTGAATTAACTTTATTAAATAATTGTCGTTTATCAATACTTATAAGTTTATTGAAAATATCTTCAAAATTATATTCAGATTTAGCATTTAAATTAAAACATGGTATATCAAATTCATCTGCTAATTTTTCGACTTTCTGGTCATAACTTAATGCGCAAGTCCTTATGCCGTATTTTAAAGCTAATAAACAACCATGGAAACGCATTGAAATCATAAAATCCAGATTACGAAAACTTGAAATTATCTCGGGAATATTTAAGCTGTGTTCTATTTTTAACTTTATTTTGGGATTTATATTCAGCAATATTTGTGCAAATTCCTGACATACCGGCATATCAATACTATCCTGAAGTGAATAAATATATATTTCTTTATGAGAAAAATTTTTATTTACAGCATAAGCAAGTTCATTTAACATTTTTGAAGTAAGTGTTTTCCATTGTCTCAATTGAATACCCACTCTGTTCATTGGAGTATTTTGAGGAAGAGATAAACCAAACATGGGGTCATTAATAATTTTTGAATCAATTCCCCAACTTTTCAACAATTCATAACTTTTTACATCACGCACTGTTATTAGCTTTACTTGTTTTAATAACTTTTTAGTTAGAAACTGTCCAAGTTTATTATTTATAGGTCCAATACCTTGCGCAAAAATTATAACTTCTTTGCTAAACAAAAGCGAAACAAAAATAATAAATAAATAATAAAGCAGACTTTTTAAACTCGTAACATCCTGAAGCAGGCTTCCTCCACCTGAAATTAAAACATCTGATTTAAAAATCTGTTTTAATATTTTAAATAAATTAAACTTATAAACACTATTTACAAGATAAACCTCACTTGTAAATTCAGGGTTTGACGATAAAATACAGATGTTTTTTGTTATATTTTTTAGCTTCTGTACTAGAACGTAAAGAATAGATTCATCACCAAAATTTTTATCACCGTAATATCCGGAAATAAGAACATTTTTTTTTAAATCAACATCCATAATATTTACACACTTCTTCCTTTAGAGGTATAGATTTAATTGCACCGCTTTTTTGAGCTTGAAGTCCAGCTACTATGGATGCAAATTTAGCTGCTTCATAATAACCAAATCCTTTATTAACAGCATGTAAAAAAGCACCATTAAATGCATCTCCGGCTCCAAATGCATCTTTTGTTGCAGCGAAAAATTTAACAAATAATATTTCATTATTATACCCAATATAGTATCCAGAATCAATAAGGGATTTAATAACTATAGATTTAACACCCTGGTCCCAAAAATATTTTATAATAGAATCAACAGACTCAATTCTGTATATTGTTTTAACATCTTTATCAATATTTAAAAACAATATATCAACATCATTAATAATTTCGTCAAATGCTTCTTTTGCCTCGGCTTCTGACCATAAATTACGGTTAAAATTGGGGTCATATGCGCATATAAGTGAATTTTTTTTAGCAAGCAAAAAACTTTCCGACACAGCTTCTCTTGCATTCACAGATAAAGCTTGTGTTGTTCCGGTAGCATAAAATACAGAGGCATCTTTAAAATAGTCTTCATTCACATCATCTAATGATAGGTATGAAGCAGCTGATTTTTTTCTGTAGAACTGCACTTCATTTTTATAATATGCATCCTTTCCTACAAAGTATACCCCGTTTGCTGCATTTACAGTTTTTACATATAATGTATCAAGCTTTTCATCTTTCAATTTTTTATATAAGAATTTTTCAAAAAAATCATTGCCTATCTTTGTAATAAAACCGACATTTGACCCCAGACGCGAAGCACAGACGGAGGAGCATAATGCATCACCGCCAAAATATTTAACAAAATTGTCTGTTTCCGATAATGTTTCATTGGTTGATAATTCAAGAAGGCATTCTCCAATTGTAATTATATCAACATGTCCCATAAATATATATCTGTCCTTAAAACTTATATTTATGTATTATTACAAAAAAAAATAAATTGGTCAAACAGTCGTATTATTTATATTAATGTTAGCCAAGTATCTTTATTTTGTTTGTATCTGTGTTTAAGTATTTCAATTCTTGAATGGACGCTAAAAATATTATTTGATTTGGGTTTTAATTTTAAATACTTTTTATAAAATCTAAGAGCTTTTGAATATTCCCCCATTCTGTCAAAGCATATTGCAATACCTAAATATGCATTATAATATTCAGGATTAAGTTTTAAAATATTATAAAAGCATGATGAAGCTTGTTTGTAATTTCCCATGTTTAAAAACAATGTAGCCTTATAGTTATGTGCCAACAAAAAAGAAGGTTCTTCTTCAATAATCTTTTCGTATATTGAAAAAGCCATATTAAACTCATCCATTAATTCATGAGATATTCCAAGCTGTATTTGGTAATTTAAATTTGTTTTATCAAGTTTGACAGCCTTTTTTAAATGTTTAACAGCAAGATCCGGACGTGCGATAATATTATAACAAATTCCCAACTGATAATATATTTCACTTGTAAAAGGAGTCAATTCACGCGCTTTATTTAAGCAAGTAATTGCTTTTTCATATTTGCCAATATTTTTATATGAAAGGCTCAAACCAAAATAAGCATCAGAATTATTACGGTTTATAAAAATAGTTTTTAAATAAAACCCTACTGATTCACGAAATAATCGCCCCATTCTCAGTGCATTGGCTTTAGTTAATAATATTTTAGCTTTTGTCACGCGTGCAGGGTTAGTTACAGACTCAAACTTCTCCATATTTAAAAAACTATCTTTAACTTCAATAACCAAGTCTTTTTATTTATATCCTCTCAACTCACTTATTATTTATTTTATAATTATTGCAAAAAAAAGATATCAATCCCCAGATGTATATTTTATTAATCTTAGGGTTAGATATAATAACTTATAAAAGCTTAAAAATATAAATAGAAAAATAAGCCTAATAAAAAAACAATACCTTGAAAATAAATAAAATTAATAGTACAATTATATTATAAATTTTAAAGTCAGGAGAATTATAAACAAAATGAACCAAATAATAAAAGTTGCGTGGGATTTAAACGAACAAACAGATAATAGATATCGTTTAGTATACGAAATAGCCGAACTTGCAAAAAGACTAGTTGATGAATATCAGTTGAAACGCCCGAAAGATGAATTTGGATTTGAAGATTATAATTTTGATAACTCAATAAAAAAAGAAAATCCAGTTGAACATGCTATTATGGTAAAAGCATCAGAAGTTGACGAAAGTCGTCTTGTCGGATAATTTTTTAACATATAAAAAATTTTAAAGAAATAGATATAAATTTGGAGGGCAAAGCTTATGGAAAGCATTGAGTATGTATTTTTAAATGGTGAATTTAAACCAATTGATGACGCCAAAATATCAGTAAAAACTCATGCTTTTCTATATGGTACTTCGGTTTTTGAAGGGATTCGTGCATATTGGAATAATAAAGATAACCAATTATATGTCTTCCGAATGAAAGAACATTATGAACGTATATTAAACAGCGCTAAAATAATGCATATGCAAACACCTTATAGTGTTGAGGAATTATGCAATTTTACAGTTGAGCTATTGAAAAAAAATCAACACAAAACAGATGCATATATTCGACCCACTATATATAAATCTTCAGCAAAAAAAATAGGACCGCATCTAGACGGTATTGAAGATTCAACAATGATGTTTACTATGGAATTGGGGAATTATGTTGATATTGATAACGGTTTAAAAGTTTGCGTATCTAGTTGGAAACGTTCTGATGATAACGCGATTCCGCCTCGTGCTAAAATAAGCGGATGTTATGCAAACACAGCCTTAATTATAACAGATGCTAAACTTTCAGGTTTTGATGAAGCAATTGTATTAGGACCTGATGGACATGTTACAGAAGGTTCTGCTATGAATTTATTTTTGGTTCAAAAAGGTAAACTTATAACTCCAAAAACTACAGACAACATTTTAGTTGGTGTAACACGTAATACCGTTAAAGAACTTAGCCGTGATTTAGGCATTGAAGTTATTGAACGTGAAGTTGATAGAACCGAATTATATATATCAGACGAAGCATTTTATTGTGGAACCGGAGCTCAAATAAGTCCTATTGTATCTATTGATAATCGTGATTTAGGTGATGGCAAAGTTGGTGTTATAACTAAAAAACTTCAAAATGCATATTTTGATGTTGTCAAAGGAAATAATAATAAATACAAAAAATGGTGTACTCCTGTTTATGATTAATTTTCTGGGTAAATGTATTCAAAATCTTTTTACAAGCTTTAAATATATTAAAAACGGGAATTTGACCATTAGCTCGACTATTGAACAAGCTGCTTCAATAAGTTATGATTCTATGTCTATTGCGCTAACAATTGTATTTATCGCATCAACCGTTATTGCACTTCAAATATCAAAACAGTTTTTAATGTCAGGTGCTGAAGCTTATGTTGGCGGATTTATAGCAGTTGCCATGATACGTGAAATAGCTCCCGGGTTTGCAGCATTGGCTATTGGAGCAAGAGCGGGAACTGCTGTTTGCGCTCAAGTTGCGAATATGCAGGTAACCGACCAAATTGATGCAATAAAAACACTAAAAGTGGACCCAATTGGTTATTATTTTGCACCACGTATATTAGCAGCAGCAATTACAGTTCCTATGGTTGTCATTTTGGCTGAACTCATTGGCATTATTGGCGGATTAATTATTGCATATTTTACAATAGATTTACATCCGTATCGATATTTAAACTCAGTTTGGTTACTTATCCAACCTAAGGATATTTATATAAGCCTTTTTAAAGGTGTCATATTTGGTATTGTAATTGCCTGTGTATGTGCAACACAAGGTTACTTAACACGTGGCGGAGCAGCTGATGTTGGAGTTTCAACAACTAAAGCTGCTATAAAATGTACAATTTATCTGCTTGTTGCTGACTTTATTATTAATTTATTATTCTATATAGGTTAAGCCTCAAGTATTTTATTATTTTATTTACATTTATACATATTTTCTTTATAATAAAAGAAGCTTTGATATTTTGTCAAAGTTGGGTAAGCTTCCTTGGCTTTAACCTCCGCTTGAACAACAAGATTATAGTTAAGAATAGTCAAGTCGAAGGAGGTCGGATTTTCCCCTGAAGGGGACCCTCCCTTGTAAGACTCAACTACGTTTCGTCAACAAGAGGAGTTGTCGGACGGGCGAAGTCCCGGGGAGCGAAAAGCCGGAGCCGACAGCACGAAGTGCG
>OIGD01003529.1_pt1 | contig 10372 bp, 7 predicted proteins | sample 1582211 | NCBI WGS metagenome assembly OIGD01 (sample SAMN04414078, study PRJEB24778) | human gut metagenome | material: faecal | host: Homo sapiens
AAGCGGGCGCCTGCCGTTTTCGTATGCGGAAAGAACGGTCTGCCCGATTCCGCTTTTTTCGGCAAGCAGTCTTTGGGAGAGTCCGCGTTTCAGGCGGAAGTTCTGCAGCAGCTGACCGGGAGCGGGCTGCTGTCCGGGGACTTCCGTATCGCCGGATCTCTCGTGTGACATATTGCTCAGCACTGTTATGGGGTAGCGGTCCCGGAGATACTCAAGCAGTTCTGTAACAGCCTTTTTCGAACCGGACAGCGCCAGTTCGACACGGGGAATTTCCACAATAGCCAGCATTCTGTACCTCCAGATCTTCGGTTGACGGATGATGTTCCGCTTATGGCATAAGATAGCACTTTATGACAATATGTCAAGAAGATTTCCGCCGGATGTAAAAAACGGGGTTGAAATCCCCGGAAAATGAAGTACATTTCCCAATTATTCATCAAGATTACGGACGATTGATATGATTGACTTCAAGGATGTTTCGAAACATTACGGCGCGCGCGATATTTTCAACGGCGCGTCATTCCGCGTGGAAAAAGGTGAACGGGTCGGTGTGGTCGGGCCGAACGGATCGGGGAAGAGTACGCTCTTTTCCATGATTACCGGAGAGCTTTCCGCCGATAAAGGCGAGATCACGGTTCCGCAGAAAGCGCGGATCGGCCTGCTTCATCAGCAGTTGGACTTTTTCCGGGATGAAGAACCGCTGATCGAATTCGTCGCCACAATCGGCGGCGAACTGCCGCGTCTTCAGGGCCGGATGCAGGAACTGGAAGTCCGGCTGGCGGAAAATCCTTCCGATCAATCCGCGCTCCGGGAACTCGGAGAGCTTCAGACCCGGTTCGAGCATATCGGCGGATACGATATCCGTCACCGGGCGGCAGCCGCTCTTGCCGGACTCGGTTTCCGGGAAGAGGACCGGAACCGTCCGATGGGGGACTTCAGCGGCGGGTGGCAGATGCGCGCCTGCATGGCGCGGACCCTGCTCAGCGAACCCGACATTCTGCTGCTGGACGAGCCGTCCAACTATCTGGATATTCCCGCAGTGGAGTGGCTGCAGAGACGGCTCCGGAGTTTTGAAGGAACGCTTATGCTGATTTCGCACGACCGTTTTCTGCTGAATTCTCTGACCGGAGTGACGTTGGAAGTCAATAACGCGAAAATCGTCCGTTATCCCGGAAACTATCAGTATTATGTGCGGGAGCGTGAGGAAAGACGGCGCCATGCGGAGGCCGCCGCGACCAATATTGAGCGCAAAAAAGAGCAGTTGGAACGTAACATCAACCGTTTCCGCGCCAAAGCGACGAAAGCCGCGCAGGTGCAGTCCTGGATCAAGATGCTGGACCGGATCGAAGACGTGGAAGTTCCCGACGACCTGCATTTCCGCGGAACGATCCGCATTCCGCCTCCGCCGCACTCCGGCGTGGAGACGGTCCGGCTGGAGAACGTCTCGTTTGCTTATGAGGAGGGGAAGACGATCCTGCAGGATGTGAATCTGCATATCGAACGCGGCGAAAAGGTCGGCATCATCGGGTACAACGGAGCGGGCAAGACGACTCTGCTGAAACTTCTTGCCGGACGTCTGGAGCCCTCGCAGGGGACGCGGACGCCGGGACATAAGGTGATTGTCGGTTATCAGGCTCAGGAATTCGCCGAGCTCCTGCCGCCGGAAATGAGCGTGTACGATATTGTCAGACAGGCCGCGGCGGCGGATGTGACCGGACAGCGCGTCCGGGAGATTGTCAGAGCGTTCGGTTTTTCCGGCGAGGACGCGCAGAAGCTCTGCAAAGTGCTCAGCGGCGGAGAGAAGATCCGTCTCTGCTTTGCCCGTATTTTTGTCAATCCGCCGAATCTGCTGGTTTTGGACGAACCCACAACACATCTTGACATTGCTGCGCGCGAAGCTCTGCAGCAGTCGATTCAGGAATATACCGGAACGGTCTGCATGGTCAGTCACGACGTGGAGTTTCTGCGCGGAGCCGCCAATATCATTCTGGAAGTGCGCGACCACAGGGCAACGCGTTTTCAAGGCGGGTACGATTACTATAAAGAGAAGTTGCTCGAACTGGAACAGAAAAGCTCCGTCCGTTCCGCGCCGGCTGCCGCCACCGTGGTTTCCGCCGATTCGCAGAAAGAGCGCCGGAAAGAACGCGCCGCCCGTCGTCAGGAGCTTTCCAAAGACAAGAAGCGGCTGGAAAAGCTGGTTGCGGAAATGGAAAAGCGCATAGAGACCGCCGAGACGGAAAAAGCGGAGATTATTGAAGCTCTGTCGGATCCGTCCGGAAACAGGGATTTCGCCGCGCTTCAGAAGCGCCTGAGCGAACTTGACGCGGAAATAGATTCCTGTACGGAGAACTGGGAAAAGGAAGCCGCCGCTCTTGAAACGCTGATGGCGGAGTACAACGCGATCAGCGGGCTCTGAGTTTTCAGAAGAGTCTCAGCGGATTTTCTTCCATGATGATGCGGAGTTCCCGTTCAGAGACTCCGTGTTTCCGCAGTTCCGGCAGGATCGTGTCATGGATGACACAAAGTCCCTTCGGATCGCAATGAGGACTGTTTTTCAGACTGTCAGGGAGGGTGTCCCTGCGGGTATTTTCGCTGTCGGGGAAGAGGATCAGGTCGTGTGCGGTCAGAAGCCGTTCTGTCCATCCGCGCCGGATCAGTTCCAGAAGAACGGATACTTTACCGGCACTCCACTGAGGGCAGTTGCGGTATATGCGGTCGATTGAGACATAGCAGCCGCGTTTCAGCAGGGTTTCCGCATAATCCGGTTTTCCCGAATCGCCGCAATGTCCCATGACGATCTTTGCCGGATCGGCTCCGTTCTGAATCAGGATTTCCAACTGTTCCGGTCCGGTGTTCGCGGAAGGGGAGGTGTGGGCAAATACCGGAAGCCCCGTTGCCGCCTGAATGAACGCGGTCAGTTCATGAATCCGTTTCACATACGGGGTCATTCCGGCGGCGCATTTGAGAAATCCCGGACGTATTCCCGCCGGATCACCGTTGCGGCATTCGTCGATGAAGAGCTCCGCGAGCACCTCCGGCGGAATGGTACTGATTGTGAAATCTTCATAGAAATACATGCCGGTGGAGGCGATGACATTCACGCCGGAAATGCGGGAGATTTCCGCCAACAGTCCGGGATCGCGTCCGAGATTCAGCGGCGTGGCGTCCACGATGGTTCGCAGACCGAACGTTTTTTTTGCCAGAGTCAGTTTGCGGACGGTTTCGTTCCGGAGCGTTTCGCCGGAGAACCATTTTTCACCGAAAGTCCGATAGATGACGGGCGAGGTGCAGATTACATGTTCATGGATCAGGATGGGGGCGAGTTCCGTTACGGGGACCGGACCCAGTACCGTCTGTGCTGTTTTCATGGATTATCCTTTCAGCGCGGGCTGAGCCGCGATCATCCCGGAGGGGTCGCTGCACTGCTGGAATACCCGCAGATCAAAGACCGGCAGGATTGCAAGCAGATGATCGAAAATGTCCGCCTGTGCTTTTTCGTGGGGGATCCACTGAACATCCCGCGTGAAACAGTAGATTTCCAGCGGGATTCCGGTCACTCCGGGCGGGAGCTGACGGACCAGCAGGATCATATCCTGATTGATCTGCGGATTGCTGCGGAGATATTGTTCCACATATGCCCGGAATGTGCCGAGATTGGTGATGCGGCGTCCGTTAATCGGCTTTGCCCCCTGATCGGCGAGCCGTGCGTTCCATTCGGCAAGTTCACCGCGTTTGCGTTCGAGATAATCGTTGAGAAGCACAAAGTCTTCGAGCCGCCGGATTTCCTCCTCATCCAGAAAACGGACGCTGCGCTGGTCGATGAACAGAGAACGTTTGATGCGTCGTCCGCCGGACTCAAACATGCCGCGCCAGTTTTTGAACGAGTCGGTAATGAGCTTGCGCACGGGAATTGTGGAGATTGTCTTGTCCCAGTTCTGCACCTTGATGGTGTGCAGGGCGATTTCGGTGACGAAGCCGTCCGTGTTCTGACTGGGCATTTCGATCCAGTCCCCGATGCGGACCATGTCGTTGGAACTGATCTGCATGGCGGCGACGACGGAAAGGATCGTGTCCTGAAAGATCAGGATCAGAACCGCCGCCATTGCACCGAGTCCCGAAAGCAGAAGCAGAGGACTGCGGTTGATGAGCGTGGCGACGATCAGGATCACCGCGATCGTCCAGATGCAGATTTTCATAAGCTGAAGATAGCCTTTGATCGGACGGTTTGCCGCATCCTCCCGCCGCCGGTAGAAAATATCGACGAGATCCAGTACATTGCAGAGCGCAAGCGAGAACACGAGAATGATGAATGCACAGCTCACGTTGCGGATCAGAATGGCGGGAATCTCGTGAATGCCGGGAATTGCGGAAGCTCCTGCCGCCAGTACGACCGCCGGGATGATGTTTGCCAGACGCGATACGATCGCCAGATAGACGCGGTGTTCCTCGGTTCCCGCCGCGGGGAGAATCCGCAGAAGCCGGCGCAGCCCCCGGTAGAGAACAAATCTGGTGATGACGTTGACGATCAGTGTAACGAAGATCAGCGCGGCTGCCACCGCGGCGCTGTATGCCCATGGATACGGTTCCAGTATTTCCTGCAATGAGTTCAGAAATTCCATGTGTTTTCCTTTCTGCTGTCGTGTGATGTCCTGTACTATATCCCCTGACAGCCGGATTTAAACCGGGATCCGGAAAAAATAGTCCGTTTTTTCCGGTTTTCCGGGGTTGCAGTCATAAAAAGATGTGATATTTTATACAAAATAACTGTTTTAACTTTAAGGTGAACCATGAAAATTCTCGTAGGCCTCAGCGGCGGAGTCGATTCCGCCGTGACAGCTCTGCTTCTGAAACGTGCCGGACACGACGTTTCCGGCGCGATCATGTCGATTTGGAATGATAAGAACCCCTGGAAAGGCGGGCAGCGCAAAGCCTGTTACGGCCCCGATGAAAAAGAGGATATCGAAAGTGCACGTTCCGTTGCGGAGACGATCGGCATTCCGTTTCATGTGTTTGACTGCTCCGCGGAATACGAAAAGATCGTTTTGGAAAATTTCAAAGACGAGTACAATTCCGGACGAACGCCGAATCCCTGCATCCGCTGCAACAGCCTTGTGAAATTCGGCGTTTTGCCGTTTGTCGCGAAAAAGGCGGGAGTTGAATTCGACAAGTTTGCAACCGGGCATTATGTGCGGCTCCGGGAACGGGACGGTCGCTATCAGCTTCTGCGGGCGGTTGATCCGGGCAAGGATCAGTCTTATTTCCTGTACCGCCTGAAACAGGAACAGCTTGCGAATGTCCTGTTCCCGCTTGGCGAACACCGCAAGTCGGAGATCCGCCGGATTGCAACGGAAAGCGGACTGCCGGTCAGCGACCGTCCGGACAGTCAGGATTTCTATTCCGGTGATTACCGGGAACTGCTCCAGCGTTCCGAGCAGCAGGGGGAGATCATTGACGAAACCGGAAAGGTCGTCGGGCATCACAGCGGTTTCTGGAGCTATACCATCGGACAGCGCCGCGGGCTCGGCGTCGCGGCGAAACACCCGCTTTATGTAGTCCGGGTCGATCCTGAAAAAAACATTGTTTACGTCGGTCCGGAAGAGATGCTGAAAAAAACAAAAATGCGGGTTACGGAGCTTAACTGGAGCGGTATTCCCGCTCTGGAGGGACCGCGGGATGTCCGTATCAAGGTGCGGTCGATGGGAAATGGAACTGCGGGTTCGGTTTCGCCGGAAGCCGACGGCTCCGTCAGCGTCACGTTCTACGAGGAACAGAAATCGCCCACGCCGGGACAGTCCGCCGTATTTTATGAAGACGATCTTCTGCTTGGCGGCGGATTGATCGGGGATGTGGACTGATGACGGATGCGGAACTCAGACATCTGCTGGAACTGACCGACCCGGAGGAGCAGGAGGCGCTGTTCCGTTCCGCTTACGAAATGAAGCTGCGCCATATCGGGCCGAACGTCAGTCTGCGCGGTCTGGTGGAGATCAGCAACGTCTGCCGCAAGAACTGTTATTATTGCGGTATCCGTGCGGGAAATCCGAATCTCCGCCGGTACCGTGTCGGAAAAGAGGAGATCATCGCTTCCGCTCTCTGGGCGTATGAACACCACTACGGTTCCGTGGTTCTTCAATCCGGAGAAATCGCGTCCGAAGAGTTCGCGGAGTTCGTCGAATCCACTGTTCGCGGGATCATGGAGGGGAGCAATGGAGAACTCGGTATCACGCTCAGCTGCGGGGAACAGGATGTCCGCGTGTATGAACGCTGGCGCAAGGCGGGGGCGCGCCGCTATCTGCTCCGGATTGAGGCGTCGGATCCCGCGCTTTACCGCAGACTGCATCCGGCGGATCATGATTTTGAAGTGCGCAGGGAGTGTCTGCGCAGACTGCGGGAACTGGATTATCAGGTCGGTTCCGGAGTGATGATCGGGCTTCCGGGGCAGACTGTGGAGAATCTGATTCATGACCTGCGGTTCTTTCAGGAATTCGATCTGGATATGATCGGCATGGGGCCGTATATTCCGCACGAGGATACCCCGCTCGGCTCGGGGATCGCGGTGACACCGGAATTCAAGCGGGAGCAGCTCGAAAAAGGATTGCGGATGATCGCCTGCACACGTCTGCTTCTGCGCGATGTGAATATCGCTTCCACGACCGCGCTTCAGGCTCTGGCGGACGACGGGCGCGAGCGCGGACTTCTGGCGGGAGCGAACGTCATCATGCCGAATGTCACCGATACGTCGTACCGTCGCGGCTATCAGCTTTACGCAGGAAAACCGAGTCTGGATGAGAATTCCGAACAGTCCTGCGACAATCTTACCCGCCGGATTCATTCCATCGGGGAAACCATACTTTGGGATCAGCACGGGGATTCCCGTCACTATTTCAACCGCAAACAGGAAACGGAACAATGATGATTCAATCGACTGTCGGCGAAATCTGCGTGAAAGGCGATTTCGGAACCGCATGGACTCTGAGCCATACACAAACGGTGCTTGAACCGGGCCTTGAAGTGATCCGCCTGCATCTGGAAACTCCGGACGAACTTCCGCCGCCGGGTTTCACGCTTTCATGGAGCGTTCCGCAACTGGATATGCAGACCCGCTGGCATCCGAAATCCATTTTCAACCGCTATATTCCGGCGGACTGGGGTGGATCGACGGAGTCCGACCTGGCAACATCCGCTCCTCTGATGGCGTTCCTGAACCTGAAAGGGCAGAACCGGCTGACGTTTGCCGTTTCCGAGGCAAAACGGTTTGTCAAGTTCAGCGGCGGAGTCTGCGAGGAGTCGAACCGGATCGGCTGTAAAATCGAGCTGTTCACGGTTCCTGAAGCTCCGCTTCACTCTTACGATGTTGAACTGCGTCTTGACACCCGCAGTATTTTCTATGCCGATGCGATCCGTTCCGTCGCCGAGTGGTTCGCCTCGTTTCCCGAATACAAACCGGCTGTCGCGCCGGAAGCCGCGTTCGAGCCGATCTACTCCTCCTGGTACAGTTATCATCAGCAGCTCTTCGACCACGAACTGGAGGCGGAGTGCGCCCGTGCCGGGGAATACGGCATGAAAGGGATCATTGTCGATGACGGCTGGCAGACCGACGACAACAATCGCGGTTATGCATTCTGCGGAGACTGGGAAATCTCGAAAAAACGTTTTCCCGACATGCGTGCCCATGTGGCGAAGATCCATGCGCTCGGCATGAAATACGTTGTCTGGTATTCGGTCCCGTTTGTCGGATTCAAAAGCAGGGCGTACGACCGTTTCAAAGGGAAATTCCTCTATGAGAATCAGCGTCTGAACACTGCTGTGGTGGATCCGCGTTTTCCGGAAATCCGCGAGTATCTGATCAATATTTACGAGACTGCGATCCGGGAATGGGATCTTGACGGATTCAAGCTGGATTTCATTGACAGCTTCTGTTACTATGTCTATGGTTTCAAGGATCCGGCGGTTGCGGAGAACTATGCCGGACGCGATATCAAATCGCTTCCGGAAGCGTGCGACGTCCTGCTTTCCGAGATCATGCGCCGGCTGCGCTCGCTGAAACCGGATATTCTGATCGAATTCCGTCAAAGCTACATTGGTCCGGCGATCCGTAAATACGGCAATATGCTTCGGGCGGCGGACTGCCCTGCGGATATTCTGTCGAACCGTCTCCGTACTTTGGACCTTCGGCTGACGTCCGGCAACACCGCGGTGCATTCGGATATGCTGGAGTGGAATGAGAATGAGACGGCGGAGCTCGCCGCGCTTCAGCTGCTGAATGTTCTGTTCAGCGTTCCGCAGATTTCGGTCCGTCTGGACAGGATTCCCGAATCGCACCGCCGCATGCTTCACTTCTGGCTGGATTTCTGCATCCGTCACCGGGAAGTTCTGCTGCATGGATACCTGAAACCGTATCATCCGGAGATGAATTACCCGATCGTCTCCTCCGAAACCGCCAGAGAGAAGGTGATCGCGGTCTATAATTACGGTCAGGTTGTGAAAGTTGCCTGCGATCCGGGCAAACCCTGTTATGTGATCAATGCCACGGGACGCTCGGAACTGGTCCTGGAATTGCAGAACGTTCCCGTTTCCGCGGAGCTGTTCGACACGTTCGGCCGTCCGGTTTCCGTTCCGGTGCTCAAAGCGGGACCCGCCCGCGTCTCCATTCCCTATTCGGGATTGCTGGTTTTGAATTTCTGAACAGATGCAGTGTGCTCCCGGTTTACAGGGAGTACACTGCGATTTCCATGCCTTCCGCCGTCACAGCGCCCGCAGCGGGACTGGCGAGCGGAACCGCAAAATAAAACAGTCCTTCTTTTTCAAAGAATTCAGCGGAAACAACGTCTATGATCAGGCGTCCGGTCAGCTGTTTCATCTGCGGCGGAAGAGCGTAGCATCGTTTTTCCATTCGCAATTCGTGTGAGACGAAATCAAACGTCAGGGTGTTGAGCCCGATTTTCAGAACTGCAACGGGGGCGGTCGTGTGCAGTTCGATTTCCATTGCTTCTGTTCCGGTGCCGCTCTCTTTCCGTTCCGGGATTGCGAAAGGGAAGACCAGCAAGGTGGAATTGCTCAGACGGAATTCGACCGGAAGAGTCATGTAATGGGCATAATACCGCGTCGCATGATGCAGCTGCAGCCATGCCAGATAGATGATGCGTCCGTCCGGGGCATTGTGTACAAGCTGTCCTGCATAACAGCCCGGTTCGGTTCCTTTCGGGAAGAAACTCCGCACATCCGTTTCAAAGTGAATTCTGCCGTGCCTGATTGTTCCGACCCGGTAAAATCCGTTTGCTTCAAAGAAAACCCATTTCCACCGCTTATCCGCTTCATCCTGAATGCGGAACAGTCCGGGACATTCCCGTCCTTCTCCGAGTTCATAGCGGTCCGTTTCTGTCCAGTGCAGCAGATCGTCGGAACGGTAGAGCGCGAATTCTTTTGGATCTTCTGAGAGAAACAGCGCCATTCTCCAACAGTTTTCCTCCGGATCGAATACGATTGCGGGATCGCGTTCTCCGGTTTCGCGCGATTCGGTCAGCAGCGGATTGCCGGAATATTTGTGAAATGTCCGCCCGTCATCCACACTGAAAGCAAGATTTTGGGTTGCCGGGCGTTTTTCCGGAGCAAGGTCGCCTGCCGCTGTATAATAGAGCAGGATTGGCGGCTTTCCGGGGACGGCTTGAAGCCCGCTCCGGTTTTCTCTGTCTATGACCGCACAGCCGGAAAACATTGCGCCGGTTTCATCGGGATGGAGCACGATCCGGTCATGCTCCCAGTGGAGCAGATCGCGGCTTGTTGCATGAAACCAATGCATATTGCCCCATGCGGCAGCAAACGGATTGTACTGATGAAACAGATGCCAGACGCCGTCTTTGTAATAAAGTCCGTTCGGATCGTTCAGCCAGCCCCGTGCCGCGGTATAATGAAAGTGCGGACGTTCCGGTTCTTCTGCCGGATCGGGCAGCGGAGAGATTTCCTGTTTCCATTGCAGATTCATGAAAAATGCCGGGGACGATTCGATTTCGACAGTTTCTCCGGCGAACGGAACGGGATAGTCCGCAGTGAAGTCCGCTTCTGCCGCCGGGCAGGGAGAAAGTTCCAGTTTCATGCATTTTCCCTGTCCCCAGCGGAACAGAACGGAAATTCGTTCCGCTTGTGTTTTTACGGGAACCGACAGAATATTTCCGGCTGTGAGTTGCTGTTTCATGAAAAATTCCTTTTTTTGTGAATGAAGAATATTGTGTCAGGTTAATCCGCGTTCCCAGTTGAATTTGGAAATCGCATTCTGCGTTCCGGTTACCCGGAGATCAACGATCCGGTCGGCGGGAATGCGGGGAGCTATCGACATCGCGGCGGCTGGATGCAGAAGCGTCAGACCGTCGGCTTT
>OIGD01003533.1_pt1 | contig 10363 bp, 12 predicted proteins | sample 1582211 | NCBI WGS metagenome assembly OIGD01 (sample SAMN04414078, study PRJEB24778) | human gut metagenome | material: faecal | host: Homo sapiens
ATGTTAACATTTTAAATCCTTCTTTTTAGTTCATAATTATGATTTATGTTATCACAAATCACCAAGTATTTTCAATAGCTGATTATGACTATAATTACAAATTTTAACAGACTTAAATCTATTTTTTTCACCTGATATAATTTCAATTGAGGATTTGGATATATTTAAAAGTTTGCTTAAATATTTTATTAAAGCATTATTTGCTTTATTTTCAAGCGCTAAAGCTGTTAGTTTTATTTTAATAAACCCTTCGTTTATTTCAGTAATACAGGACTTTTTTGAATTTGGTATTACTTTAAAATATACAATCAAAGTACCGTCACAAAAAGTAAAAAAGTCTTGTTTTAATGGTAATAACAAAATTTTTCCTCATTTTAATTTTTGTATTTATAATTATAATTATAATTTAAAAATATTATGCAACAAATATTAAAATAAAAACTTAATAATAAAATATGTACTTGACATATTTTAATTATTAAGTAATATATTATTATGGAATTATGATGAGAAGAAACATAAATATTATGTCACTTCTCGTTTTTTGTGTAAATCTCCCTTAACTTAAAATTGTATATATTTCCAACTGATGTATTTTAAGCAAATTATTAAGTTTGTGTTTGATTTGTACAAAACCTCCTGATTATTAATTGAATATAGTCGCAATTAATTTTATTATATGTGAAATTGAAAGGTTTGTCAATATAAAAATGAATAATGATTTTGTAAATAGGCTAATAAGTGTTCGAAAAGCTTACGGGAAAAGTGGTTACGGTTTCGCAAAATTACTTAACATTCCTCAACCTTCTTATCTTCGGTATGAAACTGGTGAGCAAAAACCATCAGCTAAATTGTTAATTGCATTAAACAGATATTGTAATGTAAACATAAACTGGATTTTAACAGGCCAAGGTGAAAAATTTTTAACTAACAATTCAATAAGACATGAAGCTTTGGTTAAAAATAAAAACAACGATTTAAATAATAACCTTCATAACTGGGTATCGCGTTTGAATATTATTCTAGAAGATAACAATATGACTATTGAGGACTTTGCTCTTATAACAAATATTTCGAAAAAACGGCTCGATAGTCTTAGAAATAATAAAGAAATTCCTACTATGGATGAACTTACTATTATAAAATCTAACTTTAATGTTTCAACTGATTGGCTTTTATTTGGCGAAGGTAGTGGAAGTGAAGAAGCAAATACAAGTGATTCTCTTTTAACAGAAGATGAACTTAAAGCTTTTAAATGTATAATAAATAAACTTAACCAAAGCTATTTATCAACATTTTCAAAAAATGTAAGTAAATTAAAAGTATAAAAACCCTATTGGTCGCTGTTGAGTTTGTTTTTGTATTTCATCATGCATAGAGCTTAGTTTTAAACCGAGTTTTGCACCAAAATTATATGACAATATCGATGTTCCAACCTGAAGTATTGAGTCAAGTCCTAGGTGTATAAGTTTTTTTAAAGGACTTGCAGATTTAATATTATTTAGCAAACCAATTTTGCGTCTTATTTTTTTCATTATATTTTCGCCTAAAAACATACAGGTCATAGCTGATGTTTCTTTAAATGTTGCTTCTTTTCTATTTTCAGCTCCAAAAACTCTTAAAATTGCGCTTAAGCTTAAAAGCAAATTTGTATTTTTAGCGCTAAAGTCAATAAACTTATCAATCCTTTTAAAAAAATTACTATTTGATTTTAAACCCGTAATCTCCTTTTTAATAAAATTATTATCCATAAGTACCGGTATATTTAGTGCACAAGCAGCCAGACAGGAGTTTTTAATCTGCCCTGGTATAACAAGATAACGCCCGATATCACCTTTATTAAGGCTTTTATCTACATTTCTTGCTGCATAAACTGCCGGTATTAAGGGATTTATCATCTGATTTACACTTTATTTTTATACTTAATTTACACACTTTGTAACTTGAAATTTACCTTCCTTATATATTAATAAACACAAAAGAAGTGTTTTTATTGACTAATTTGAGAAAAATTGTAAATATTTGTTAACATTTGAAATAAATATTCAAAAACTTCAATTTTTAAGTGGATTAATTCTAAACAAAAAAAGTCTATTATTATAATATACAAATATTTGGAGTTTATTTTTATATGCATACTAGTGAAAATTGTATTGCATCAAATATATTTTCAGCTAAATTATATCAAGCACAGACAAATGGTAGAATGTCTGATTCCATTATACAGAATTGGACACCTCAGGCAATTGAATGTTTTGAGTTAAAACAAAATTGTTCAGACTGTTCCATATCTAAAGGATGCTATAGTTTTGTATGTCAGATGCCAAAAGTTGTTGATCATTTGTTGAGAACTATTGGCAAACCTAACGTTTAATTTTTAGTTATATTGTGTATTGTAAGACTCACCAATACTTTCAACTGCTTCAATTCGTATATCTGTGATTAATTCAGAATATGAAATAACAACAATAGTAGGAATGTGCCGTTCAAGCATCTGATAAAGTGGCAGACGTATACGTGGTGAGCAAAGGATTACAGGCTGACGTCCTATATTTTGATGGACTCTCATAAGGGTTGAGGCTGTTATTTCAATAAGTTCTTGCACCTGCATGGGGTTTAACAAAAACATCATTCCGAGTTCTGTTCTTTGGCAGCTGTCATCAAGTATTTTTTCCCATTCAGGGGACAATGTTAAAGTATATAGGACTTTGTCACTTGCGCAATTTGTTAAACATATCTGGCGTCCAAGAGCTGCACGAAGACGTTCTGATAATATATCAGGTTCTTTTGAAAACCTTGCATAATCGCATAAACGTTCAAAGATAAAGATTATATCTTTAATAGATACTTTTTCTCGTATTAAGTTTACAAATATTTTTCTAAGATCGCTTGTTGAAATAATTGTTGGAACAAGGTCATTAACAAGTGTGGGGTCTTGACTTTTAACAAGTTCCATAAGTTTAAGAACATCGGTTTTTGTCATAACTTCGTCAACATATTTTCTTACACATTCCTGTATATGAGTTACAATTACATCAACCGCGTCAACAGCTGTAACACCTGGGTTTTGTTTGACTTCTTCGGGTTTTAACCAATAGGCTTGTGTTTGATAGGTAGGGTCAAGACCTTCAATAACATCTTTGGGCAATTCTACTCCGGATTGGTTCCATTGGTCGGCTATTACCATATATCGTTTGGGATATACCATACCATTTGCAACACTATTGCCGCGAATGGATATTAAATATTCATTCGGGTTTAAAGCTGAAGAGTCCATGATACGAATGTTAGGAATAATATAGCCAAGTTCGTCTGTGATTCTTTGACGTAAGGCTGCAATTTTAGCAAGCAATTGGCCTTCTTGGTCAGGGTCAGCTATTACAATAAGCCCTGAGCCAACCTGCAATGACAAAACGTCGACACCAAGTCTTTCATACATTTTATTCGGGTTAACAAGGTCTTGCATATTTTGCCTAACAGCGTCAAGTTGTCCAAGCTGTGATTGTACATCCTGGTTTACTAAAACCGAAAAACCGGATAAAGCAATAATTACAGTAAATATTACAAAAGGATACCAGGGTAATCCTGTAAAAAAGCTTGTTAATGCAATAAACATAAGAAATAAACATGTGAAGAATAAACTATATGGTTTTGATAAAAATTGACCTGAAAGTTCCTGGCCCAAACTTGAAGCATTGCTTGTTGAACGTGTCATAATTATACCTGATGATACTGCCATTAAAAGTGAAGGAACCTGAGCAGCAAGACCGTCTCCTATGGTTAATATGGTATATTTTTGAATAGCGTCTGCAGGTTGCAATCCCACTTGTAAAACTCCGATGAGCAAGCCGCCTACAATGTTAATAATAACAATGATGATACCTGCTATTGTATCACCTTTTACGAATTTCATAGCACCGTCCATTGAACCATACAAGCTTGATTCTCGGTGAAGGTCCTCTCTTCGTTTTACTGCTTCTTCAGGTGAAATCAAACCGGCGTTGAAGTCAGCATCGATTGTCATCTGTTTACCAGGCATCGCATCAAGGGCAAAACGGGCTGATACTTCTGCAATACGTTCTGAACCTTTTGTAATTACCATGAACTGAACAACTGTGATAATAAGGAATATTACTCCTCCGACAATCAGGTTTCCGCCTGTTACGAAATGTCCGAATGCTTCAACAACCTCCCCGGCATTACCTTTTGCAAGGATACATCTTGTTGATGCAATACTTAACACCAGACGAAACATAGTTCCGATAAGAATAATTGAAGGAAAAGTCGATAATTCAAGTGGCTTAGAAATATATAACGATATCATAAGCAGGCATATTCCAAGTGTTATATTAAAACTTATTGCAAAATTTATCATCCAGGTTGGAAGTTCAATAAGTAGGATTAAAACTAAAAGCAGCACAAATATTGCAAGTGATATTTCACTTATCGGATTTGAGTTTCCGCCTCCTTGTGCTTGAGGTCCCAAATTTATCCTCCGTCGTCGGGTTTTTTACTTCACTATTATTATTTTACTTCAATTTACTTTTTTTTCAAAATTGTTACATAAAAAATATTTATAATATCAGAAATCTTGTTTTTCTCTGAAGAAATTTTTTTCTTCTTCCCGTTTTATAACAAGTCCGCATTTTGTGCAGGCTAGGTATTCTTTTGTACTATCAAGAGGCAAAAATAAGTGTTGGCAACTTTGGTATTCTTTCTCTTCAAAATAAACCGTTTTTTTCTTTTTTCTATTTGTTAAAAGTTTATAAACAAGTTCAATAATATACATAATTTTATAATAAACTATTAACAGCTAAATTCAAATCATTTGATTTAAATATATAATTGCCTGAAACAAGGACGTTGGCGCCTGCTTGTTTAACTAGTTTTGCTGTTTTGTCATTTATTCCGCCATCAACTTGAATAAGCAAATTGTCTTTAGCCTGTTTTTTTACAAATTCAATTTTAGGTATACAAAAGTCCATAAACTTTTGACCTGAAAACCCTGGCTCAACAGTCATAATCAAAACCATATCAACAATATCAAAATATTTTTCAATCAGCTTAATATCTGTATATGGTTTAATACTTATTCCAACTTTTTTGTTAAAACTTTTTATATGATTAATAACATTAATTGTTTCACCCTTTGTTGCTTCATAATGAAAATTAATTAAATTACAGCCTGAAAGCGCAAAACTTTCAATATAATTATGTGGGTTTTCAATCATTAAATGCGCATCAAAAAAGAGTTGAGTTTTTTTCCGAATACATTTTATTAAAGGAGCACCAAACGTTATATTTGGTACAAAATGCCCGTCCATAACATCTAAGTGTATCCATTTTGCGGCGGATTTTTCAATTTTTTTTAATTCATAATCTAAATTTGAAAAATCCGCCGAAAGTACTGATGGAGATACAATAATTTCATTATTCATAATTACTTCTCTTCTTCTTTTTCGTCACAAATAAGTTTTAATTTTAAACAAGCTTCATAGGCTGCTTTTGATTGGGCTTCTTTTTTGCTTTTTCCGACACCGCGGCCCAATACTTTGTTTTCGTATTCGACTTGAGCTGTAAATTCGCAATTATGCGCCACACCATTAATACCTATAATGCGATAAATGGGCAAATCTTTATTTATGCTTTGAGTATATTCTTGAAGAATAGTTTTAGCATTATATTTTTCATAATTACCGTCAATTTCAATAACATCATTTTTATATAATTGGGTTAAAAATGAATTTACAAGTTCAATTGATGTTAACAAATATAAAGCACCTAAAATTGCTTCAAAAGCACAGGCAAGTGTTGAGTTTTTATTTCTTCCTTGATTTTTTTCCTCGTTAATGCCTAAAAATATATATTTATCAAGATTGATTCTTCGTGCCAATTTTGATAACATAGCGTCACTTACAAGTGTTGCACGGATTTTTGACAATTCTCCTTCTGAATAAAGGGGGTATGTTTTATACAAATAGTCACTTGCACACAACTTTAAAACAGCATCGCCTAAAAATTCAAGCCGTTCATTATATTCGTTTTCATCAAATTTTTCTTCATTTTCTTTAACATATGAGCTATGTGTTAATGCAATTTTTATAAGGGATATATCGTGAATTTGTGAAAAATTTATCGATTCTAAAAATTCAAAAATTCTTTCATCATTATTTTTTAACATAATATTTTATACTTTCCAACATTTATCTTTTTAATGAAATATTTTAATAAGGTCGAACAAATAATGTTTATCAATAACTAAAAATTTAAAATAATAATAAGCTATTGGTGCAGCAAAAACAAAGCTGTCGCATCTATCCATAAAACCGCCGTGGCCAGGTAGAGTGTTTCCTGAATCTTTAACACCTGCGTCACGTTTAATAAGTGATTCGGATAAATCACCCAATTGTGCTGCTGTAGATATTATAATTGAGGCTATAAAACTATGATACCAGGGTAAATTTATAAAAAAACCTATTATTATACCGGCTAATATGGCGGTAAGTGTACCTCCAATTGACCCTTCAATTGTTTTTTTAGGGCTTACAACAGGTGCAAGGGGTCTTTTGCCGAATTTACTTCCAAAATAATAAGCTCCAATGTCAGTAAATATAACAACAAAAAAGGTTAGCATTAAAAATCCCAGACCATCATTAAAAACAACTCTCAACAAGCCCATCCCGTCTGAATTAAGCTGTCGTATTAATATAAAATGTACAGGCATAAATGCGCAATAAATAGCTCCCAATACTGTTGTTGCAACATTAGCAATATATGGTTGTTTGCCTTTAAACAAAACAGAACAAAATGCTAAAATTGTTCCCAAAGTTATTATAAACAATATTGCATCGTATTTTTTTAGAGCAATTAAAGCTATAAAGGCTGCTTCGTTAAATAAAATTACATTTAACGAAGGCAAAAAACCTTTATGCTTTAAAATTTCAACATACTCTTTTGTTCCAAAGAAACAAACAAGCGAAACAAGTATAAGTAAAGGAATGCCGCCTGTTACTGCACAAAATAGTACAAGCAGTCCAAGCACCGTTCCTGTTACCACCCGTTTTTTATTTTTATTAAGTTTCTCAAGAATATTCTTCATAATTTTAAACTGTAAGAACTTCTTTTTCTTTTTCGCTTACAAGTGTTTCTATATTTTTAATAAACTTGTCAGTAACCTTTTGAATTTTGTCATTTGCATCACTAACGCTATCTTCGGATAAATTTTCTTCCTTTTCAAGTTTTTTTACATCATCAATAGCATCGCGACGAACGTTACGAACTGCAACTTTGGCATCTTCACCAATTTTTTTAACTTCTTTAACGGTTTCTTTTCTTTTTTCTTCGGTTAAAGGCGGGAATGTCATACGTATAATAACCCCGTCATTATTTGGCTGAACACCTAAATCAGCTTTAATTAATGCTTTTTCAATTTCTTTTAATATAGTTTTATCATAAGGTGAAATAACCAAAGTGCAGCCATCCTGAACGCTAACTTGAGATATTTGTCTTAATGGTGTTGGGACACCGTAATAATCAATATTTATACGGTCTAAAACAAGTGGATTTGCACGTCCTGTGCGGATTGTTGTAAACTCACGTTTCATCTGGGTAATTGCTTTTTCCATTTTTTCATTAACACTTTTAAACAAATCATCAATCGTCATAAATTATTCTCCTACAAATGTACCTATCTTTTCGCCTTTTAATATTTTGCATATGCTTCCTTGTTCTTTAAAGTCAAAAACCACAATGGGGACTTTATTTTGTTTGCATAAATCGCAAGCAGCCGTATCCATAACTTTAAGACCGTTCATAATTATGTCATCATAACTTATTGTATCATATTTTTTTGCATTTTTATTAATTCGTGGATCATCGGAATAAACACCGTTTACACCATTTTTAGCCATAAGCATAGCCTGAGCATCAATTTCAGAAGCTCTTAAAGCGCTTGCTGTGTCTGTTGTAAAGAAAGGATTACCAGTACCAGCTGCAAAAATAACAACTCTATCTTTTTCCAAATGTCTTATTGCCCGGAATCTGACATATGGCTCAGCTATTTGATTCATAGCAATTGCAGTCATAACACGGGTTGACACATTCATACTGCGCAAAGCACTTTGAAGCGCTATAGCATTCATAACTGTTGCAAGCATACCCATATAATCGCCGCTTGCACGGTCCAGTCCTATTTTGGCACTGTTTTTCAATCCGCGAAATATATTTCCTCCACCAACAACAACGGCAATTTGTGCGCCTAAATCGTGAGCTAATTTTATTTCGTTTGCTATCATCATAACGGGTTCATTGGAAATACCATATTTTTCATTTCCCATTAAAGCTTCGCCACTTACTTTAAGTAAAATCCTTGTATATTTCAAATTTTCGTTCATATTAATCCATTATAATAATAAAATATCTCTTTATTTTATTCTATCATAAAAAAATAATAAAGTAAGTTTATTATTTTATTCACGTTAATTTCTTTGTTTTTGCCCTCTAATGTAGATTAATTTCTTTATTATTTTTAATTTATTTTGTCCTACGCCAAGAGACATTAAATTTATAATTTATCTTTTTAGTATTAATTAAATACTATCATTAATATTTAAAAATTAGGTTTAATTACCCTTAATTGTTAATAAGTAGTTGCGTCAGGATATTTTTTTATTATATAATAAAATTGTTATGCTGATTAAAGAAACAAAAACACATGAAGTAACAACCGACGTTGTTATATTTACCATAAAAAATGGCAAACTTATGGTTCTTTTGGTTCGTCGTGCAAACGAGCCTTTTAAGGGACGTTGGGCAATTCCAGGCGGTTTTATAAGATTATCGGAAGACCTGGATGCTGCTGCGTTGCGTATTTTGAAAGAAAAAACAAACGTTCAAAATATCTATCTTGAACAGCTTTATACATTTGGTGACCCTCTTCGTTATCCAAATTCACGTGTAATTACCTGTGCTTATTTTGCACTTATACGTTCTGATGATTTGGAGCTTTCATTTGAAGATTCAACCCAGATTACTGATGTTCAATGGCACAAAGTTATTCAACTGCCTTCTCTTGCTTTTGACCACAGGGAAATTATTGAATATTCGTTAAAGCGCATGCGGGAACGGCTTGAATTATGCCCAATTGCATTTCAGCTTTTGCCCAAGAAATTTACATTAACCGAACTTCAATATTCTTATGAACTTATAATGGGTAAAAAACTTGATAAACGTAACTTCCGCAAAAAAGTCCTATCTTCAAATATTGTAAAAGAACTTGATGAATTTTCAAAATCAACTTCAAAACGACCTGCAAGATTATATTCTTTTGACAATATTACACTTAATTCAAAACGTGGTCATTTCTTTAGCTAAGCTTTTATAATAAGTACTCTAATAACATTTGTAAAATTTTTAATTTAACTAGTAAATTAATTTTCTACAATTTTGTATAATCAAAAAGTGAATTAAAATTATTTAAAAATGTAAAGAAAAGTTAAATAAAAGTTAACAATTTAATTATGGGTACAAATGGTAATAAAACAAAGTTAAATAAAGGAAAAAGAACCTTTAGTTATAGAAAACAATTATGCTTCAAGAGCATGCACAACTATGTCTTATATGATAGGTTTAACAAGTATACCAATATTAATGGATGGTGTTAATAAATTTAAACAAGATGTGGTTAAACATAAGTTGCAATATTCGTAGCAATGTTATTTATATTAATTGGTATTGATAGTGATAAAACTATTTCACTTTCTGATTTCTATGGTCAAACAAATGATAAGAAAGTGAAAATTTTTTTAATTACTTAACAAGCAATATCAACTGGTATTTTGGGCACACTTTTAGCTTGCTGTATATATCAAGCAATAAACAAAAATCCTGACTGTAAAAGCGGCATAACCCTTGCCTTTCGGGCGTTGCGCTTGCAGCCACTACAATATCAAATATAGCAACGTGGAAAAAAGCATAAGCCAAAGCGCAGCACTTGAGAGGCTATGACCCAGCAGGTGCAAAACGGCGAAGCCTATGAATTATTGAGACGGTGGATTTGCTCCACGTTTACAGAGTCTTGTCTTTTGAGCCTTGCTCAATTCAGCTCATTCTGTTGGCTATTAAAAGTTTTGCCCGTCCAACATCTCTTCTTGTAGGCGATAAATCAGTCGTGTCTTATAAAGAGACCATTCTTTTAGGATAAAATCCGCAAAAGAAAAGGTTGACTTTTTTGTGTCAACCTGAAGTAAAATAGTTTACGAGTGAGAGTGGAATATGTATTTATAGAATTATTATAGATATTTAAAATACTATTCAAATTCCCCATCTGATTATATTTAAAAACCGGTTGGGTATTATACTTTAA
>OIGD01003535.1_pt1 | contig 10357 bp, 7 predicted proteins | sample 1582211 | NCBI WGS metagenome assembly OIGD01 (sample SAMN04414078, study PRJEB24778) | human gut metagenome | material: faecal | host: Homo sapiens
GGTCAAAAGCAGCAGGTGACTTAGATAAACGTGCTGGATCAAATTGCTTAATGAATTCACGCTTAGTGAAGATTTCATTTTCACCCTTAATTCGTCCGAGTGTAACAGGTGCAGGAAAAAACTGATTTCCTGTTTCATCGGAAATATACAGATTTGAAAACCTTACGTTGTTTTTAAGAAAAATATCATCAAAGTTTTCCTTGCCGTATTTTTTAACATATTTCCCGGCGGCAAATCCCATTACTGACGTACCCGGAATATAGTCCATAGTTTCATCAGAAACCTTTCCGGGCAGCATGATATTATCTTTCAGCTTAATGGTGTATGTGTATGAACACTCTTCGTCCTGTACATCGCAGACTGATGTTTTGGCATCAGAATTGTTTTCGAATCTGCATTCTATTGCTCCGAAACCTCTGTTCCTCTTATATCCGATATTTCTCAGAGCCTTGCAGATATCAGAAAATTCTTCAAAATATTCCATGGCAATATCAACATCGGCAATGAATTTCATTTCTTCGCCGTCCACAGGTGAGAAATGTTTTACTACTCTTGTAAATCTGAGCGAATTTTCCTTTGCGGTATCGCCTTTAACAGCTGTTGATGCCTTGGTATAGGCAAAAGCAGCAATAATTTCTTTAACAGAAAGACTGCTGTTGCATGCTTCCTTTTTCAGTTCATCATAATCGGGCATTACTGCATCAGATATTTTAAGTGAACCCGATTCATTGCTTCCTGATACACCGAAAATTTCATTTATGTATAAGTCCTGCTGCTTCTCTCAAACATCCCTTTATTCTCCTGCCACCGATAAAAGGAAATCCATACTTGTCATAGCTTACATCTGTATCAATGACAGATGAAAAGCCATCTCCGCAAGCAGCACACAGATCTGATTTAAGTGTTATTTCAAGTTTACTCATTTCCTCCTGCCTTTCCAAACCAAAGGTCGTATACAATGGATACATCAAATATGTATTTTTTTGTCTCTTTTGCCTTTTCAGGATTTTTAAGGTCATCATATATCTTTGAAAGCTTGTTTTCCTTGTCACGTGACTTTATTCTTTCAAGCTCAAACAGATAATATGAATCGCCTTTTATGATTGATTCGCCCAATGCCTTTACGTCTGACCTTAAAGCGGACAGAATTTTTCCGTATTCCATGAATTCCTGCCAAGTTTTGCTGTATTCATAAGGTCTTGCCGTTATTTTCTCCTCCTGAATATTTCTGATTTTATCAAGGGTGTTGGTAATTCCCGAGTGACAAAAATGAAAGTCTATGTAATTGTTTCCGCCATTTTCATCACGATGAGATATTTTCTTACCGTTCTCACAGCACTGTTCCGCAATATTGTATGTATCAGCAAATGGAGAATGACTGTGAAATATTGCAATCCCTGCACATGAGGAGTTCCCACCCTCACTTTTAAGCGTTTCAAAGTATTTTTCAATGATGCATGGAACTGCACGTGCATTGCATACAATGTTTATTTCATCGCCGCCCATGATTATTGGTCTGAAAAGATATTTGTTCTTGTCCTCCTTGTTATCCGCAGCTGCTTCATATCTGCGTGTCAATTCTTTTTTAATAGCCTTTATAGGTTTATCTACGAAATCATTATTTGTATTTTTAGAGAAGCTTCTCAAAGCGGAAATACCGGAAGAATAATCAATCGCACCTTCTGTAATTTTCTTAATCTTGTCACCCATATTATTGCCGTCAATATATATTATTGCGAGAAGACTTTCTTCACCCTTTCCGGATACCATTTTATCAAATTCGGTTTCAACGATTATACCGTTGTTATTTTTGTCATCTTCATACTTTTTAAGTTTTCGCTTACTCTCCATTGTATACTGGTGATTGTCCTTCTTTTCTATAATCGGCTGATATGTCAATCTGTCAACCTGAGTAAACGGGAGAGTATTGCATGGAGTATGATAAGAGCCAATGTTTTTCCGAAGTGCATTTTCATCATAGAGCTTTTTTCTGTCTTCTACAAAATTTCCTGATACCTCTGTATATGCGGCAATTATGCTGACACCAAAAGTCTTTTCAAGAACTTTTTTTGAAAGCTGTTGATTTACTTTTATGTATGTTTCATAATTCCTGTATATTATACAAAGATTTCCGCCGCCCTCATATACTATTTCACCGTCAAGGCCGCTTTTCTCAAAATAATCAAGGTAATTTTCAGGTGCATTAGGGTTCTTATCCCATTCTGTTTCAAATTTGAAATCCTTGTTATTAACAAAGAACTCCTTAAACAAATCTGTAAGAAGCATTGATGCTCCGATAATTTCTTTAACTCTGTTTGTCCTGTAAATGTATTCCTGCTTGCTTCGGCAGTCATACAGTGCAAGTATTTTCTTTTCTTCAGACACCATATTTCCTCCTTTTCTTAGTTGTATTCCCGAAAACGTACAAATTTAAATACTGATGTTTTTTCTGTTCTGTTATCAATTACGGTTTCTACTGTTTTTCTTTCTGAACAGCTGTACAGCACCTTTATTCCGTTATTTTTTAGGGTTGTGACAACTTCCAGACATATTCCGAATTCACCCTGACACATTACAGCAGACGGATTGAGGGAAATTATTTCCTTTGCATATTTATCGGCTGTCCTGCTTATTTCGGATTCATCAGCATCTCCGCTGACCTGAGGAAAAGCAATATCCACTATACTGCCTCCTGAAACAATGCGTTTTGCAGCACTTATCTGTTCATTGCCCCAGTTTTTTGATGGGTGATTTGAGAAATTAACAAATATATTGTTCCTTTTTGGTACATACTGATTCAATATGCTGCGAGCTTCATCATCCGACATAATACTGCACTTGTTTTCTTCAACCATTTTTATAAATTCAACTGTATTATTGTAATGCATTTTCAGATTTTCCATGTCTATTCTTACAGAATTCTTATTCATAAAGAAATGATTTATCTTGTTTCTTATATCACGTATCTGCTGAACGAATGACATCTGGGTTTTATCAAATATACTGAACATTTTTACAGCCAGTATCATGTACTTTTCATTTTCTGAAACAGCTTTGACCTTCTTTATATCCTGAATCGGATCAGTTTTTCTTTCCAGTGAGGTCATATATGTATTTAGTATTGCAGTAATAACCTTGCCTCTGAAATCTTTGTCAAGTGCGGCATTATTATCACCAAAAGCATAACAGAGATAGGAGATGTGCGCCTCTCTCAGTGCAGTATATGCCTGCTGTACAAGACCTCTTTCTATACACCATTCAGCAGTGTGCATTCCGAGTTCATAATGGTTCATATCCTTGTTGAATTCACTTACAGAATCAAGAGCGTGCTTCAGCAGCTCATCGAACAGCATATATTCCTTATTTCTTGAACTGCTTTCCTTTTTGCCTTTTGATCGGAAAAGTTCCTTTGCTGATTTGGATATTGATTCCTCTGAATCATCACCTCTGCAGGTAAGCAAGGCTTCTGTGAAACTTGACAGACGTTTTGAAACTGTCCGTGATTCTCCAAAGGTACCCTTATTTTTTCCTACCAGTCCGTTATATCGTTTTTGTGAAAGCTGGAGTATTTCCTTGGCATTTCCTGAAATTCTGAAAATATGTGCTGCGTTTGCCCAGTCAAGTATTTCTCCGTATTTCTGTAAGTCAAGAATAACAGTCGGATTGATACCTCTTACATATGGTCCGTAATAGATATTATCTATTGTAATATTCTTTAATTCCTTTGCATAGCTGATAACAGGGTAAAAAAGGAAGGGAATAGAGCGAAATCCGTTTGTAACATCGAATGTAATCTCATCATTTTCATCCATTGATTCATATATCTGCTGAAATATTGATAAGAAGTCATTGTCGTTGACTCCGTCTGCAATATTTTTATCTACCGTCTTGCCGGGAAACAGTTTTTCAGTAAATGACCTGAGCCCTTCCTCCTCATGCGGTATTTTTAATTCAGAACCGTCATCAGCTTTTTTCCTTTCAGTATATTTTACTTTTTCCCAGTTATTCTCTCTTGCTTTTTCTGTTAGCAAAAACACTATTTTATCAAATTCTCTGCCTGTATCCTTGAAGTATGTCAGCAGAGCTTTCTGTATTGATCTGTTTGTATATTCATTATCACCTATCCTGTAGGTTGCTTCGTCATATCCTCCCATGCCTACAACGGTCATAAATACTTTTGCCATTCTGAATTCTCCTTATGTTTTTCTGTGTTGTACAAAGTCTTTTGATGTGCTTTGTGCGGTATTTCCTATAGTTCCTGAAAAAAGAAACCGCCCATTCCCATAGCTGTTCGTCCGCCTGTACCGCTGAATGAAGCATATATGAATACTTTTTTCAACATCATCTGATCTTCATCCTCCGGAAGCAGTATGTCCGTATATCCGGTCATTCCCGGTATATGAGTACCGCTTATGTTATACTTATAGCTGTTGAACTGCCATGAATCAATGCGGCATTTATAAAGTGCTTTTCTGAAATCATCAAAGTTAATATTTTCGCCTTCAAATTCATTCATTCTTCTTATTACAGATATAAAATGCATTGATATATCAGGAAATCCAAATTCGTTTCCCTTTACTTTAAACACAGAGGGAGTAATGAATTGGAGTCTGAACCTTCTACCCTTAATTCTGTCTGCAAGATAAGACAATTCACTTTCAAATATCTCACCCTTTTCAGTAATCTTAACAATTCCCATTCCCTTAATATTTACAGCATCAAGCTTTGCTGCTTTCTCCACAAAAATATCAGCGCTTTCGTGTATTGAAGATATACGGGTAATAATCTTCCTGCCGTCCATTGCAGGAACGCAATACAGAGAATATGGGTGATATTTGTTTTGATGCATTCGTTTTGCGTCGGCATCAGGTACATTATGCATCAGCATTCCGTGTATTTTAACAGCTAATTCAGAATGCACATTTTCTATTCCTTTGGAACTGAAAGCAAAATCGTACTGTTTCAGCATAATACCTCCTCTTTTTCATTTGAAAGAATCATATGCTTTTGCTTTGTGCGGTGTTACCCTAAGTCCTTTATCGTTTTTATTGTTTTACATAATATATCACTTAGTTCTCTTACATTGAGTTCTTCGTTCGTTTTATATCCGCATTTAGTGAAATATTCAAGCATTTCCTCGCTTATCTTGTCCTCTTCACTTGCGTGATTCAGTTTGTTTCTCACGAAAATCTTGAAGTAAAGTATATCTCTGAACATCTTCTGTATTTCTTTTGTCGGAACATCTTTTGCAAACTTGTAATTTTCGGAATCTCCTCTTTCAGCGAGTGTTTCTATGAAACTGATTCTGCCATCTGCACTTTTTTCTATTTCAAATACTGCTTTAAGGAGTTTCTGATCGTTTACCAGAAATATAGGAAATTTATTAGGGGTATTAGGAAGAGACTTTTGGCTAGTGTTGATTATTTCAATTATCTTCGGATAATTCTTGAGATTTTTATTAATTTCTTCTTTGTATTCTTTAGTTTCTTCATCATTAACTAATACTGGATCCATATGAATAATAGTTCTAATGCCTAATTCTTTATCGCAGCGTTTTTCAATATCATCAATTATCTCATGTATATCCATAATATTTTGTCTAGAATCAACTTCAACGTGGATAGAAGCATAAATTTTATGTGCTCCATAACAATGCATTTCCAAATCATGCATGCCTAAAACAGATGGATATTGTTTAATGATAGCGATAAATTTATCAATTATATCTTTATCAGGTTTTTCTCCTATTAAGACTTTGCTTGTTTGGTAACCAATAGAAACACCAGATTTTATGACAACTAATGAAATTACAGCACCAACAAAAGCATCAATATTTATATTTGTAAAATAAGCAATTAAAACACTTATTATTACTCCAAAAGTAGATAGCGTATCATTGAAAGAATCTGCAAAAAGTCCTTTAAATGTAATTATATTTGTAGCTTTATAAAAGCCTTTATATACGAATGCTTGAAGAACTTTGATTAAAATCGCAACTGATAATAAAGGTATTAATAAAAGTAAGTCTCTATTATCAGGTATATCATAATTAAAATTACCTATATGTCCTATAATACTATGAATAGATTCAACTAACGCAATAACACCAAAAACAATGATAACCAATGCAATGATCAATGAAGAAATATATTGAACTCTTTCATGACCAAAAGGATGATCTTTATCTCCTGGTTTTTTTGAAATTTTAAAGCCGATTATCGCCACTGTCGAATTACCAAAATCAGCTAAATTATTCAAAGCATCTGAAATTATCGACATAGATGAAAAGATAAATCCAACAACCAATTTCAAAATAACTAAAATAGCGTTAGTAACTATACCAAAAAAAGAACCGACAATACCATAATTATCACAGACATTTGGATCATTAACATTTTTGTAATTTTTGATAAAGAACTTAGCTAATAATTTCGCCATATTTTTGTCATACCTCTTTTTGTATGTTTATATATTTTAATACAAATAATAAATCAAATAAATAAAATTTTATTCTACTTTATAGTATACTTTTTTCGGAGGAAATTATGGACTTAAAGGAAATAATGAATTATAAAACCTACGTTGTTCTAGGTAGTACTGACAACGAAGAAAAATATGCCTATAAAATTAAAAAAACTTTATTAGAAAATGATTGCTTGGCTGTTGGAGTTCCAAAAGATTATCAATCTATTGATGAAGTTCCCTTTGAAATTGATGTTTTAAATTTTTGCATCAATCCAAAATTTGGTTTAGAACTTTTAAAAAATTCAACTAAAAATATTAAAGCGGCCGTCTTTCAACCTGGAGCTGAAAATCAAGATATAGAAAATATCTTAAAAGAAAAAAATATACCATTTATCAAAGGATGCCTATTAGTAGGATGTTCTCTTTACGGAAAAAAATAATATGAAAATTGTAATTGCTGGCGACAATCATGGCGAAAAAGATTCATTAAAAAAAATAGTAAATAAAGAACCTAATACTGACTTATTTTTACATACAGGAGATTCATTGCTTCTTGATTATGAATTAACACCTTTTGTTTCCGTTAAAGGAAATTGTGATTATTTGCAAGATTATCCTGAAAGTAGAACAATAAAAACTCCAATTGGAAAATTATTAATTACTCATGGTCATTTACTTTATAAATATAATTTAAGATATCTTAAAGAAAATGAGATTAAAATATTTGTTACAGGACACACCCATATTCATAAAGCATATTATGTTGCTAATATTTTATTTATCAATCCTGGATCCATTGATTTTCCCCGCGATGGAATAGATGGAACATATGCTGTTTTAAACATTTCTGAAACCGATATTCAGTATAAATTTAAAACTCTATTTGATGATAATGTCGATCTTTTATAAATTGACATATGTTTTTTTAAAAAGTATAATTTAAATGTTGACTTGTTAAAGGGCGTATGGTGAAATAGGTAGACACGATGGACTTAGAATCCATTGACGCGAGTCATGCAAGTTCGATTCTTGTTACGCCCACCATATAGAAAGCATAGGTTTGATACAGTAAAATGTATCAAACTTTTTTAATTTTTGCAAAAGTTTGATTCCTACTATAGGTTCGAACATTCGAACTTTAATACATATAATTTTCATTTTAATTTGTGTATTTCTATAATTTTATTTGTCAACTATTGAACGATTGCAAAAAAATATGAATATTCTTTTATTTTTAGAATGAGAAGAGAGAAACTCAAATCTTTTATTTCAAATTGAATTCGACTAAAGTTAAGCCATTGAAATCACAAATTTATATCAAGTAAAGACTCTTAAAGTGGAAAGATTGAAACTATAAATGAAAAAGTTATGAGCTTTTTTAAATATGGTATAAAAGAATGAACTTTGTAATATATAAGAGACTACGAACAAACTAATCTTTGTTATTATGATTTTTCATATAAGAAATGCACATAATTAAAGCAATTATATCTGTTGAAAATTATTTATTTCACCAAAATTGCCAAAAATAAAAAGAAGTTTTTTAAAGGACTATTACCAAAATAATAAAATTATTCAAAAATTGGGAATAAAAATTAATATATAATACAAGAAAAATAATAAATAAACAATTAACATTTGCACAAAAGGTATTTCAATATAATGAAACTCTCTCGTCCATTCAATTGAATTTACCATATATAAAGCATAGGTCTGATACACAAAAAATAGTGTATCAAGCCTTTTATTCTGTCTAAAAACGTTATTTGATTCAGAAAATTGTTGCCTGTTTTTAGATACTTGGCCTAAGATTTGAAATTTTTGACTTCGTGTCTTATTTTTTTAATAATTGTCCAAAAAACAAAAGCCATCTACTATAAAATGGTAACTGCATCAAGAAAATAGTATAAATGATGTTACAATTTTAAAAAAATTTTTAAATTATAACACTTTTTTAATATTCTATATGAGGTATTAAAAGAGATCAATATCTAGAAAATATAAAAAGATTTTATGATTCTAATTTAATTGAAGTATTATTTATTGATAATTATTAGTTTATTTTAGCATTTTGAAAGTTTCGGCATTTTTTATCAAAATAAAATTGAAATTTTTGGCGAAAATGTTGTTTTAAAATTTGAAATTTTCGGCAAAAAATTGTATAATCAAAGAAAATGGAGGCTGAAAAGATGGCAGAAAGAATTTTTGAACGTAAAATATATCAAAAAATGTTAAAGTGGAAAAAAGATTCTAATGGAAAAACAGCTCTTCTTATTAAAGGGGCAAGACGTGTTGGAAAATCTACTATTGCTGAGGAGTTTGCTAAAAAAGAATATTCTAGCTATATATTAATCGATTTTTCTATAGCACCAAAAGAAGTCCATAATTTATTTAGTGATTTGTCTGATTTAAATTATTTGTTTTTACGTCTTCAACTTATTTATCATGTGAATTTAGAAAATAGAAAGTCAGTTATCATTTTTGATGAAGTTCAAAAAGAGCCGTTGGCTAGACAAGCAATAAAACATCTAGTAAAAGATGGAAGATATGATTATATTGAAACTGGCTCTTTATTATCTATAAAAAAGAATGTTGAAAATATTGTTATTCCAAGTGAAGAAACAAGAATTGAAATGGTACCTATGGATTATGAAGAATTCCGTTGGGCTTTAGGAGATAAAGCAACAATTCCTATGCTAAAAACTGCATTTGAAAATAAAATATCTTTAGGTGATGATGTTAATCGTAGAATGATGAGAGATTTTAGACTATATATGTTAGTTGGTGGAATGCCTCAAGCAGTAAATGAATATATTGATACAAACAATTTTAGTAAAGTTGATGAAATGAAACGTTCTATATTAGAGCTTTATCAAGACGATTTTAGAAAAATAGATTCAACAGGAAAAGCTTCACTAATGTTTTCAGCAATCCCGTCAGAATTAACTAAAAATGCATCTAGATATCAAGTATCTAGTGTAATACCAAATGAGAAACAAAATCGAGTACTTGGAATCATTGCTGATATGAAGAATTCATTAACTGTCAATTTAGCCTATCATGCAAATGATCCAAGTGCTGGAATATCTTTACATGAAGATATTTCTAAATATAAAATGTTTTTAGGTGATACAGGCTTATTTACTACACTTGCTTTTATGGATAAAGATTTTACTGAAAATATTATTTATGAAAAGCTTCTAAATGATAAGTTAGATACTGATTTAGGATATTTGTATGAAAATATAGTGGCTCAAATGCTTTATGCATCTGGAAATAAATTATTCTATTATACATTTCCTAAAAATAATTCAACTCACAATTATGAAATAGATTTCATAATCACAAAAAAGAATAAGGTATGTCCAATTGAAGTGAAATCTTCTGGATATAAAACTCATGCATCTATTGATGCTTTTTCCAATAAATTTTCAAGTAAAATAGGTCAAAAATATTTGATTTATACAAAAGATTTAAGAAAAGATGGAGATTTACTTTGTGTTCCTTTATATATGATAATGTTTTTATAAAATAATATAGATAATATGTATTTTTTGAGACATTAATTTGTCTCTTTTTGTGTTCTCCTAAGCTTTATATGTATTATAGAGCCTTAGACTCTGATAATAATTAATCATAAAATTATATGTTAAAAAATAAATATTCATTTGGCAAATTTAGTGAATTCTTGTCTTTTAACCAAGAAGACATAAAAAATATAGACACTAAAAAACAAAAATATAAAGCTAAAGATGGGGAAATTCGCATTATAATTATTTCTACTCACTGGTCTGAAATAATAAGGGCTTTTTCTGAACTTGTCAATAACACGACCTATGCAATTAAAGGATATAAAATCGAAATCGATCCGGTCTCATTTATCCCTTATTCC